>TARA_R110002072_G_scaffold17279_11_pt1 | contig 17495 bp, 25 predicted proteins | sample TARA_R110002072 | Tara Oceans TARA_R110002072 (sample SAMEA4397118) | marine metagenome | biome: Polar Biome; feature: [SRF] surface water layer (ENVO:00010504); material: water (ENVO:00002006), including particulate matter (ENVO:01000060) such as... | depth 5 m | reverse complement strand
TTCCACCACCAAACCGAAACCGCCGCGTTAGCGGCTTACTTGAACAATCGGATGCACGCCGAGTCGTGGTTTTTGAAGTGGAGGATCACTCGCGGCGACCGCGTGATCCGTGACGGTTATCCGACTGAAAACGCAGTATTTTGTATTCATGATTTTCCGCTGGCTCCTCGATCTCTTGCAAAAACGCTCTCCAGTTAACAAGCGGCGTGCCATGGGGTACGGCATGGGCATGACGTATGATGAACTGCTTGCAGACACCAATGATTTCAATGTTGCGAACGGATTCTTTTGTTTGATCGGCAATCCACGCGGTGGAGAATTTAACGCGTCCTTCTACACGCCAGCGGAGCGACCAATCATGCTCACCTGGCACGCAAATGGCATCATTGGAAACGGAGGCTTCCAATACCTGTTTCAGGCCGAATGGCCGGGTGACCTTGACTATTCACGCACCGTCGAGGCGCATCGACTCCTAGGTTGCCGCGACCAAGTCAACGCGTTTGAACTAGCGTTAAAGGCCGTGGCGTCTGCTGAACCAGATGACAGTGAAGAGAAGCACCGGCTCTTTCTCGCACTTCCTGATGAGGAGCAGCGCCGCATTGATCGAATGTATTTTGGCAATCATGACGACGGCGTTCCTGAGCGGCAAATCGCTGCATACATCAGAGCCAATGCGAAACAACTTTCCCATCTCCGCGGACGTACCAGTTGACGGATAACCATGCCGTGGACACGGAGGACGGCATCGTGTTTTTACAAATGGAAAACCTACTCGCCGTCCCCGATCACGGCGGACGTTCTGGCATGTGATTCGGATGGCCGATTTGTCCAATCCCAACGAGCCGACCGAACACTCGTCGTTTGGCGATGCAACATCGCGACACAAGCGCGGATCAGTCTTAGCAACCTGGGTTGGTTTCTACCTGATCGCGGGAGTTCTAGTTCTGTTCACGATGCCGGCCACGAGTCATTCCAACAATTGGTCTGGAATCTTCCCCCCCATTCATCATCTTGATGTTCGGTGCGTACCGGCTCGCACGTGTTGGTGCCAAAACTTCTACGACGTTCATTTACGGGTGTTCAACAACTGCCTTGTTCTTGTTCCGCTTTCTATCAATGGGCCGGTTTACACTCTGGCTTGAACACCAGGCACCGTCCACTCCAATGCTAGCGGTCATTTGGATCGCGATTTGTCTATCGCTAGGCGGTGCTGCATCTGGAATTGCATACATGGTTCACGAAAACGAGAACGGACGCACGCAAGCTCAGGATACCGATGCCTAAATCGCTCTTCGCTGCGTCATCTGCTACAATCCAATCCTGCCAAAAAGTCCAGAAAAGCCAGAACCATCGCATGCACGGGAGTGGCGGTGGCCAGCGGGTTTTGAAATCAATGTCTACTCCCGCCACCCCGTGATGCGGGCCGTTCGCCGACAGGCCAGCACTGAAACCCACTTCATGGGATCAAATCCGTTTCTGCACGTTCGATCGACAAAACTTCGGGTGCTGCCCGGTGAGGCCGATGAACTGATCAACGAGGGCATGTACGGAAAGGCGTGCGCTGAATATTTGAGAGATGAATTGGGTCAGCTTGGCTACCAAGCAGCTCAGGTAGTGTGCGAAGACTGGGGGTGGTGGATGACGATCGCGGGGCTTCCATTTTCCTGCGGTGTTGGGATATACGGCTTGCGGATCGATGATACGGATGATCTTGATCTGTGCGTCACGGTGCAAACGCCTCGAGGCAAAAAATGGAGCTGGGCCCGATTCAGGTTTGTCGACACAACTGAGGAGGTTGATAGACTTCACCGTGCAATCCGTGGGATTTTTGCTGCCGACAACGATGTGACTATAGTTGCCGAGACGCCTGACTTCCCCCTCTGAGTTGTTCCATTAGAATGCGGCGAACCAGACGATGCACGTGAGCCGCCGAGTTGAATTTATTGAAGTGGTGAGTCGTTCGCGGCGGCCACGTGATCGTTAACGTTGAACCTAATCGCTTCTCTCCGGTGCACTGCTTGGGTATGCAACCTGGTCTTGAGTGACACGCATCCTGCGTGAGGAAGTGTTGGCGTCCCTGCCAACTCCGTTCCTCCAATCGTTCGACCGCTTACTCTGTCCTGTCGGGCATGCAGTCTGCCGCGCGATCGCGCGTGCGTCCCATCTCAGCTTGGATGGCAATGCGTGGCCCGGGGACAACTCAACGGAACCCTCGCTGAGGGGGTGACGGTTAAAACGATTGTAGGACTTGCGCTTTTAGATTTCGCAAGCACGCTGGTGACTCCCTGCTCGCGTTCCCATGCGAGCGTTCTCAGCTACCAACCGGAGTCCCAGCCAATGACGCCCTACAAGAAACACAACTGCCCGGTCACCAAGCGGCTTGCCGAAGACATGCTCATCCGAAACATGGCCCCCGCGACCATCAAGGCTTACACCTATCACGCCAGAAGGTTTGCCGGCTTCATTCAAAAACCGCTCGACGAGGCAACCGTCGAAGACGTTAGAACCTTCCAGCTTTACCTGATCCAAGAGAAGAAGGTCGCCTATAGCTCATTCAACCAAGCCGTTTGCGCGCTACGGTTTCTGTACACGCACACCATCCGGGTCTCTTGGCCTGTCACGATGGTTCCCTTCGGGAAACGGCCCAAGACCTTGCCGATCGTGCTCAGCCGTCACGAAATCGACAAGCTCCTCCAATGCACCGCCAACCTGAAACACCGAACCTTCCTGATGACGCTGTACTCGGCCGGACTCCGGTTCTCCGAAGCAGCCCATCTGAGGATCGCCGACCTGGATTCGGATCGGATGATGATTCACGTCCGACACGCCAAGGGAGCCAAGGATCGGCTCGTGCCGCTCTCGCCAAGACTCTTGACCGAGTTGAGGGTTTACTGGAAGAAGTACAGGCCGACCGACCTGCTGTTCCCGGGCAACTCAGCGACCAAGACCTACGCCGACACGTCGATTCAAAAAGCCATGAAACGGTCTGCCGAGAAAGCGGGAATCAAGAAACGGGTGTATCCCCATGTTCTGCGCCACAGCTACGCGACCGGCCTACTCGAAGCGGGCGTGGACTTGCTGACGATCAGCAAGTTGCTCGGGCACGCGAGTTTCGTCACCACGATGATCTATCTGCACTGCCGACGAGAGCACCTTTCCAGCGTCCCCAGTCCACTGGATTGGTTACCGGTGAAGCAACTGCCGACGTATCAACCGCCCCAAGAGAACAACGGAATCTCGGAGACCAACAGCCCAAGCTAAGTCTCACCGAGATCCTGCGGCTGGGTGCTGCCGGCGCGGTCGACGATTCGACGTGCCCTCAGGTTCAAAGCGTGTTGGCGAAGATCTCTTTGTGCCGCACGCACGTGATGGGAGGACGCAAGTTTCAGTGCCGCGATTGTGACGAGGTCACGTCGCTTTACAACTCATGCGGCGATCGCCACTGTCCGACTTGTAGCGGCAGCAAGCGAGTCGACTTCAACGCCAAGGCGACCAAGCTGATCCTGCCCGGCGTGACTTACTATCAAGTCGTGTTCACGTTGCCAAGCGAATTGTCGGAACTGGCGTTGGCGAACCGAGAGTCGATGTCGGATCTGTTGGTCGGTTCGGCTTGGAAGAGTCTCTCGACTCAAATCAAAACAGAACAAGGTTACGACCCCGCTGCGATGTCGGTGCTGCACACCTGGAATCAACAGCTGGAAGCTCACTGGCACGTTCACTTGCTGGTGCCCGGCGAAGGGCCCCGTCTCAATGGTGCAGGTTGGAAGCAAGCGACAGCGCCGCCAGATGCCAAGAACTCCGATGGATTTCACTTGGTCCGTGCGACTGCACTTCGCGAGACCTACCGAACGCGGGCGATTGCAAAGTTGCGACGGCTTCGCCGTGCTGGCAAGCTGAAGCTGGGCGGCAAGTTTGAACATCTCCAAGAAGACGAGCACTGGGAGGCGTTCGTTGAGAAGCTTGAGTCCAAGAACTGGGTCGCATTCATCCAGCCGCCTCCACCGCCACAAGCAGCGCAACCCAGGTCGTCAATTACTTGACGCGATATCTGACCGGCGGTCCGATCAGCAACCACCGAATCACTTCGGCCAATGCTAGGGAAGTGACCTTCCTGGCCCGAGAAGGAGTGAAAGCTGGCGGGGATCGCCAGCAAGTTCCAATCACCCTGAAGACGAGCGACTTCGTTCGTCGCTGGTGTCTTCACATCCAGCCGGACCAACTGACCAAGACACGCTACTTCGGTGGCTGGTCCAACAACCGGCAAGCGACCTACTCGGCTCGATGCCAGGAGTTGCTCCAGTCACTTGGTCGCGATGTGTCTGTCGCCGACGAAGAAGGAGGAGAAGTCGATCAACCGGACTTGCTATGTGAGCACTGCGGCAGCGACCGGTTGGAGCTGATCGCTCAGACGGCGAAGCCATCTTGGAAAGAACTGATGTGGCGAGAGAGCGACAGCTGTCCGTGGTGGTACGCCGACTTGCAGCGAGATTCGCATCGGAAGTTCTGGACAGAGTCCCATGGAGAGGACTTTTACGATTGGTACATACAAACTCAGGTAGAAAGTGCAAAGGAACGCCAGCAAGATAGCTCTCCGGCGATTCAGCTGTCACTACCCGGCCTTGCCGCTTCCCGGGCATGCCAAGAATCGTATCTGGTAGACTCTTTCTAGCGAATCAGACGTCCTGATTCGCTTCCCCGACCACCCCAGTGCGGCGACAAAGTTCAACGCACGATCTATTCGCAAGTCAGGCGATCAGCTCAACCGTTAACGTTGAGCTTTTTTAACGCCTGACCAGCGTATAGATCGCAATTCGTTATCGGAAAATGAAGACAGTTCGCATCGTATTGTCGTCCATTGGGTTCGTGACGACTATCGCGATGGCTTTGATTGCCGCTAACGTCGTACTCCATGCGACGAACCACGGAAGGAATGGCGAGGCGCTTCTTGAGCTAACCAAATTGGAGATAGCAACCGATTCCTACGAAGTGCGTTACGGAGAGAGGTTTCCTCTCGGGGGACGCGACCGAATCCAATCTCATTTTCAGAAGATCGCTCCGTGGATGAGGAATCCAGTCGATCTGCTTGAGTCAGAGGGGCGGTCCGTTGACACATTGGACCAGTCGGAAATGTTGGTGCTCTTTCTCGGTGAAGACATGAAACGTGTTTTTGATGACATGAAGCCCGAATTCTCATTTCCAAACGATCAACTGATTGACCGGGACAACGATGGCTGGAAGGAGTATATTTCACCAGACGGCAGTCTCTACACAATGGACGGAGGATGCGTCGTGTTACGCAATATGGCGACCGGCGAGTTGACGAAACTCCCTGGCCAATCCAACGAATGAATCCGATAACCATCGGATGCACGACGAGTTGCCGAGTCGTGGTTTTTGAAGTGGGTGATCGCTCGCCGGCAACCGCGTGATCCGTTTCGTTCGTCGATCTGTCTTCAATCGAATCGCAATTCCTGAGATGCTTCACACGCTCAACGTTTGGTTGTGCCAACATGAACCTCGCGAGTCAAATATTGCCTTCAACCACGTTTGCGTTCTGGATTCGATATGGGATTGTACTCCTCTTAGCCATCCTGGCCTGGAACAAGATGCGAACGCCCTTAGTCGCATGCACGGCCATGAGCGTCTGCATTGCGGGACTAGCGGCAAGCTATTGCCAGAGCGAGTACACGGCAATGTTGATATTGCTAGTCGGACTGACGCTCGGACCGGCTGCTGGCCTGTTCGCTGACACGTTTTCGACACACGACCGGAGAACGCAATGCGCAATCGAGCGGATGTACGCGAGTAAGTATGTCTGTCCACAATGCGATCACGGATTCACATCCACTCAGCTGACCGGCCAATGCCCGCGATGCGAATGCCGCTTTCCCAAGCCCGAGCAACCGAAATGCTCAAATTGGCAAACTAAACGGTCAGCAAAGTTTCAACCTGGAAATGACGACGAACCATGAATTGCACGGGAGAACGGGTGGTCCGTTTTCTCGTATGCTTGCAAGTCTTTTGTCCGTCCCCCGTGATGACCGCCGTTCGCCACCTGAAATCTCATGAGCTCGAACCCACAACACTCCATTGAGAGACTTCTGTCAACGTTCATCTCGAAAGACGAGACCGCAATAGCTATTGCGAGGCTGGTGCTTCACTATTGCCGCGACATCAGCTTGGTAAACAGAAAATATCCCAGCACAGACGAAGACTCATTTTGGTCCGCGTTGTCGGAGAAAGAAACCATTTATCGCCGCTATTGGCTGGGCACTGTCGGAGACCGTTGGAAACCAGCAACACACGGTGAAACCGATGACTATGACTTAGAGCGGTTAAGAGCTATTACGGTCATGTCAGATCTTAACGATCGCTACTTAGTTCGAATCAGTTTTAAAGATCCACCAACCGAGTTTAACAATCACGATGTGGTTTATCTGATAGACAGAGATGAATCAAGTGAGAACGGTACGTTTCGGATTGCGTGGGAATACACTGATCTGAATGAATCCGCTGGATAACTGTTGTCGCTTAATGCCCAGGATAATATCAACGCATTGACGTCGACTGGCATATCGATTTACGATTATGGCGAACAATGCGATGCACCGAAGTCGCGGTTCGGCCGCTTCCTGACGGTGAGTTTTTTGGCCGCGACACCGGTCATCGCGGTCGCTACCCAGTGAACAACAGGAAGCTTTCACGCATGCGATCTCTCCCAAAAACCATTTCGTCGCTCGCGTTTCTAGCGATAATGACTTGTGGTTGCGGAGAATCTTCGGGACCGGTTGAGACAAGCCAAATTCCGCAGAACCAGCGACTGTCAAAGGACCCGGAGCAATCCGGAGCACAGCTGACGGTTAGACGCAATCTGGACGCCGAGACTATCCTCGCGGACCTAGGATTGGACGCATGGGCTTTCGAAGTGACTGGCGTACCTTGGACGTGGGAAGTAACGATTTCCCATCGGCCAAAAGGAAAAAATCGGAGGAGTCGAATTGTCTTTCAACGAAACTACTTAGAATCCTCGCAGTCATTTTATACGAAGAACCGTTCGGCGGACTCGAGCAAGGACGCGTTCGGCTCCCTTGTCCTCCTTTTGCCTGACCCCGTATCTCCGGAGGAGCAGCTTGAGGAGGATCTAATCATCACGACGAAACTGGGGTATGATCCGACAAGTGGCAGAGGGATAGGTCGTAGAGCTGTCAGGGAAACAATACGGAAGCCAATCAAGGAGATCTATCCTGCTAGCGTTGGCTCCTACACATCAAGAAGCGAAAACCCGGGTGCATCCCGAAGCTTTGCAAAGATTTCCGAGGGCGAAACCGTAACACTCATCGACGAGACTCGCGATTTTGAACATTGGGACGACCGATTGCCATCCGACCAGCGCGAGACCATTCGCATTCAGTTAAGCATCACCGCAATCACGCTGGAATGACTACCGCTGACGAAAAGGGAGTGTGGTGCGCGGTATCTCCCTCAGAGCTCAAGCTTTAGTCATCGTGGGTCGCGACGGAGCCTTCAGCAATCGATCGATGGGCCCTCTGCTGACATCTCTTTGCACGGGCATACGTTGCCGCATTCCGCCCCACCTTTCGGGCAAGTCCTACTCACGGGTACGCATCGAGATCTCCCCAAATAAGGGACGTCCTTGATCGCTCAAGGACACGCGATTTGTTCCCGCCCAAGTGCTGATCTACCTACGCTCAGCACTCCTTCAAGGCATCCACCGGGCTTCCGGTTCGACTTCTCGGTCAGCAGCCCACTGCGATCCAATGGATCGCTCCGCGACAGGGATGCATCTATTCCGCAGTCCCTTTGATTGCTTGGGTTGCCTGCTGTTCCTGCCCGGTTGCCCCTAACGAATCGAAAACCAGCTTTTGGCGGGCAAAAGTTGCGTTCACCCAGGGAACACTGGTTCGCAAACGCACAAAATGCTTGACATCAGCGTGCTGCACCACCACGTTAGGTGAGGGAAACGCAACCAGCGATAAGTCCCTTCCAACCGGCGATAAATCCGAGACTGCGAACCCGAGACTGGACAACGCAACCGGCGAGAAAACCCTTCCATCCGACTTCTCTCCGGACAAACCGGGGACAATCATATCGTTCGTCGAGCAGGCTCACGTGACGCCAACGATCCTCATCAACAACGTTGCTTTGAATCTAGATCCATATTTGCCGCCCAATGATCCTGCGAAACCGGTGGAGCCCCAGTGGCTTCGCCGTGGTTGGAATACTGTGCTGCTTGGTGTGTTTTCCTTTTTCTGCGTCTTGTCCTATCCAGCGTTACGCCTTTACGTCGGTGAACTCTCACCGCAATCAACCCAGAGTGATTGGATGATAGCTTGTAGCGATGTCACTTACATCGGGCATGGCGTGATTTCGGTTGGGATGTTCTTGCTTACGCTGGGCACATATTTTTCATGCGACCGCGGCTACGCCTGGCGAATCGCATACGTTTGCGTTTCCCTGTTGTTCGTTTGTGATCCATACCTACTTCGTCCGACGCAGGAGGGAGTGATTTCGGCGACGATCTATGCGCTAATGGTTCTTCCCGTCCCAGTGTTTGGACTAGGGTGGCTTGCGATGGTAAGGGTTGGATACATTAGAATCAGGAGCGGAAGAAATGCCGGTGCCGCGTGAATTTGCTTCCACAATCAGACGGTGCTTATTCCGATGTACGCATTTCCGCACTATGACAACGCCGACGAACCTTCCGATGCACCCGAGTCGCCGAGCCGGGCGTTTTGACAATGGAAGATCTCTCGTGGCGACCGGGTGGTCGGTACCGTTATTTGATTTAAATCGCTGCGTCTCCGTACGCGATTGACCGCCCGCTACTTCGACCCAATTTGTAACGCGACATGGTGACTCCGCACCGCAAGAACGTTCCAGGCGACTTCTATGTTGAAGGCGGTTGCTGCACGTCCTGCGATGTCCCCATGGTCGAAGCGCCGGAACTGTTTACCTACGACATTGACGCTTCCGGTTCGCATCACTGCTACGTCTCTCGGCAACCTTCTGACGAATCCGAGCTTGACTGCATGATCAAGACAATATCTTGCGCGGAGTTCGAGTGCATCCACTATCGCGGACGAGACGACGCAATACTGAAACGGATGGCAGACGTCGACGCATCGCATTTGTGTGACGTCATCACGCCCGCGCCTCCAACTGTGCAGAGGCCATGGTGGCGGTTTTGGTGACCCAGCTGACAACAAATAACAATCCCGTGTACCCGGAGTCGCGTGTCAAGCGTTTTGACGATGGTATGCTTTTTCGACGCGACCCGGTGACGGGTGGCGTTTTCCAACTAGAACCGAACGGCTGCAAACCCAGAGAGAGTCACTATGAATCCATTCAAAACTCGCCTGCAAGCAATCGCATTCGTCTGCGTGGGCGTTACCGTCGTTCTTGCATGTGTGGCCTCGATAGCTGTTGCTGACGCCTTCATGCCGGAAAATGTTGCAGGACAAAAGGGCGTTGTGACTTTCTATCGCACATTTACACCGATGATCGTCGTTTGGTCTGTGCTTGCCTCGTGGGCCTACTTCAACATGCCACCGCGTTCTTGCTGTGATGAGCTGCCCACCGACAACGATGGGGATATTGCCAGTCGTAGCACTCTACAAAAAGTTTGATCTGCCACATTTCCTATTGCGCTGTCTCGCCGCACATGCAATTGGATTACCAATCCGTGAGCCGGCGCACTCAATCACGCGGCAACTGAAATCAAAGCCTTCCGTTCGTGCCCGGTTACGGCAGACGCTCCCCTCTGAAATATGCTGATGGTTGAAACCAACCCTTACGAAACGCCATTCCAGGTGGAATCAACGACTGGTCTTTGGCTCAATCGCGAGCGTCAAGACGCTAGCCCCACTGCCCGACGTGATAGTACTCGTGTCATACCCGCAGCGGTTTGCTTGATTCTCGGCTATTCATTGGTTGGAATGTCGCTCCTTTGGATTTACACGACTTGGAACACGACGTTTGGCTCAGCTAAAGACTTTCCATCCCGATTGATTACGCCGGCAATAGCCGTTGGCATGGCGTCCGGTGGGGGGCTTGCTTTTTCTTGCATTTCGCCGATGGCTGCGTGGGTGGTGGCGTTCGGCTATCCTCACGTCCCTTCTTGGATGTTTTTTGGGCTATGGCGCATTCCGAATCGCGATCAATCTCCTGTCTTGAGCGTGGCAAACTGATAACCCAACAGTGAACTGGAGCGGCGAAATTGGGCGGTTTTGAAATGGACAATCTTTCTTCAACGCCCGGTTACGGCCGCCGCTCTGCTAATTGAATGCAGCACAACGCAGTATCTCTTTTTACAAGGACACCCAATGAGACTTTTACGACTGTTGATTCTGTCCGCTTTCGGTGGACTCGCCAGTTTCTCACTGTTGCAAATAGCAGCAAGTCACCTGCCATCATCTTTCATCGCTGACACCGTCGATAGCTTAGGGATGCTTTACGGAGCGATGATATTTGGGACAGGCCTGTTCGCAATTCTTGCCGCGTTCATGAACGACTTATGGAACTCACCCGGAAGCCGAATCCTGAGGACACGGTGGATCGTCTTCTTGCCCGCACTGATCGGCCTGGTTGGTGTCCTACACGGCTACCTTAGCATGGCTTCCTATTATGCGGCACTTCCCGAGAGTATCGCTGTTCCTCACAACACCGTATGGGCTACAGTGACGGTTGGATCGCTCTTTACGATCGCGGCTACTGCAATCATGTTCACGGGCCGACACGCGAACCAGGACTCAAGCTCGCTCACTAACGCCCTGTTTAGCGAAGAGGCAGAACAATAACATGCACGGGAGCACGGGTTGTGGCGTTCCTCGCAATGGATCGTCAACTCTCAGTGCCCGGTGAACTCTGACGCTCCCTGACGGGAGACGTCTGCGAACACTTCAAGATTCACCATTCGAGATGCAGGTTGCTAAAAATGCCGAAACACACCACTTCCATGTTTTCCGGATTGCTTGTTCTTGCATCCGTTCTTTGCTCGCCCGCCACTTACGCTGACGAGCCAAGTGCTTCGATCGATCCTCAGCAAAGCGAGGGAGTCATTCGCTTCGAGTTTTCGGGATCGTACAACGTGGTCATCGACGGTGCGACCGTAGCGACGGGACAGGGCACAACTACGGTCGAGCTGAGTCAATCATTTGTGTACCGATTGTTTCATGATTTTCAAAAAACGCTTCAGGACTCGAATATTGTCGGGGACGACGTAGCCAAAGGTATCTCGTCACTCCCGTCTACCATTCGTTCGGCAAACGAGACACTCAAATTGTTGTCGGATCCCGAAACGCAAAAAGCGCTCAGGCAGGTCGAGTCCATGCTTCGTTTGCTTCCAAGAACGACTGCCCCAAAGGAAATGTCGACCGACTCTGATTCTGACCAGAATTGAGCTACTTGAGATCGAAGGGGACGGGGCATTGCGATTTCGATTGGCTCACGATTGCCCCGCTCCCTTTTGATTGCTCCACGTCATTTCCGATCGCCGATGAACATCCAAATGAATGATCGACGCAAACTCATTCTCATTGCCGCCGCCAGCTTCGCTTGCGGTTTTGTGGCGTGTGGTTTGTTCTGGAAGGGTTTGCCTCTGGCCGACCGTCACACCTTTCACGAGGTGACCGTTCATTACACGGTCGACGATGGTCTCGGTGGCGTGTCGACGTTCAGTGACCTGGAGGTGGACTCGGCTGTTCTCGGCTCGGACTATCTCATCATCACGCACGTTGACGGGCAAGTCGAAGGCATCCCCATCGAGCGAGTCGTCCGCTTCAATTGCCAGCCCACTGGGCCGAGATGAAGCCACCTGTGAACGGCGACCAGTAGCCACTTCCTCACCGGCGATGGATGCGTTCACCGTGATTCGGTGCTTCTTCCGTTTTTACCGACACCCGACTCGCTCAATCGCTGTACTCTGGCGGGGGAGATTCGATTGTCTTCGGTCAGCAAGCGATTTGTATTTCAAGCAGTCTGACAAAATCAAACAGAACAGAATTCATTCTTGTTTTGGCCCGTCCGTTTAAGGCCTCCGTCCCTTGGATCGCTCAAGATCGATCCCTACGTGTACCGCGACTTGGTTGTGAACCCAACGTCGCCGGACCTCAATTTCGACTCCGCCAATCCGGGCTACACCTTCCCTGAGTGAAGCGTTCGATATCGCTATTCTTGGCACGATGAGGTGGATGAGTTTGGCCTTTGGCCAAAGCGTGCGGGTGGCGTGGCACAAGACCAGGGGCGTTGCCCGCTGGCTATGCTGAGCATGGCCTTTGGCCAAGGTGGAGGTGGAGGACGACTGGCCAACGGCCAGTTTCATCGAAGCCAGGAGCACCGCCCCTGGGACTCGAACCAACATCGAGCGGTTTGGATGGCACATGGTGATGATGACGCGACGCACCCCAAAGGGGTTCATGGAAGGTAGCCGTGGGTCACGCAGCGCACCCGCAGGCCGCGTGCCCAACACAACTCATGAAAACGTTCAGGTGTGCGGGAACGAGAGACCTACAGGCTGAATCAAAACAGCTCGATCGCTGCGATGGTTTTGGCGACTTCTTCGATCGTTCCTGATGCATCGATGACGTGTGTGCGACCACCGGCGTTGGGCAATTCGTCCAAGAAGGCTTGCCGAACTTTGGCCATGTAATCGACGCCTCGTGATTCCATTCGATCGGCTTCGCCACCGACTCGTTTCATCGAAATCTCAGCGGGCAGGTCCAGCAACAGCGTCACGTCCGGCTGAACCCCGCCGCACGCGAGTCGTCCAAGTTGCCACAAAGTCTGCGCGTCGACTTCTCCGCCGACGCTTTGATAGACCACGTTGGCCAAAAGGAAACGATCGCTGATCACCGTGACTCCATCGGCGAGCGCCGATCGCAAGGTAGATTCAATCATCTCGCAGCGACTGGCCATGAACAGCATCGCCTCCGTCCGACGATGCATTTCCAAATCGCTGTCCAGCAACATCGCTCGCAGCTTCATGCCCAGATCGGTCGAACCGGGGTCTCGCACGCAGAGAACGTTGCGGCCTTCGGATCTTAGACGCTCAGCCAGAATTTCGATCTGGGATGATTTCCCAACACCGTCGATTCCATCCAGCGTGATCAATCGGCCGGGATACGGATGAGCGATCGGCGAAGGTGCCGTTTGGGGCATGTCTGTTTTGCCAGGATCGGGCGACATCAAAAGGTCCCCGTCGAATAGGCGTCGGGTTTGCCGATGACCGGCATGTGAGCGTATTCCGACACCAGCCAACCACCATGGGCTGCATTGGGGTCACCGCTCTTTTCGAACGTCAGCATCAGCCGTCGCGGGATCGAAACGTTCTTGATCGATCCGCGTTTTTCGCTGACGGTTACCTTCACCGTCATGTCCACATTCGCTTGTGGCGGAACGGATCCCTGGACCATTTTGATGGAACGAATGTTGCCCACCTTGGCGACTTCGAATTCGTAACGTTGAAGTTCGTTTCCGGCTTGTGATTTGGTTTGGTCAGCACCAATCAGCTCCACCACATCGTCATACCGCTCCTCTTCGACGGCTTTGGCGACGTCGTAAATCAAAGTCTCGATCCGTTCCTCATCGGTCACCCAGTTTCCAGCGATCACCCAAGCGACAGGAATCAACGCGGCACAAATCAATCCGGCGATGACCAACGCCTTTTTGCCGGTCTGCAACCAACTGTAGATCAATGCCGCGGCCGAAACCCCCAGCATGATCGAAACCACGAGCGGTTGTTCAGCAAGGAGTTGAGTCATCGCAATTGCCAGAAAAGAGGAGGAGAGCGGTCTGGTTGCGTTTCGCTGGGGTCTCCCAAGGAACCGCGATTCGATACGATAACCGCATTCGATCTCAGCGCCGCGTGGGTCGCTTTCATCCAATCGGTCATCCCGTTCATTTTAGCCACTTGTTCCATGAAACGTGTTTCGTTGCCAGTCGTCTCAGCCCAGGATTACCGCGGCGCTGTCGAAGGCGAATTGTGGGAGTTGAGACCTGCCGCGGTGGCGGGGTCGTTCTCGGCTCGTTCACAACCTGTCAATGGTTCGCCCGAGGCGATCGCGAAACTGGCTGAGAGCATGCTGCAGACGCCGGTGGATTTCCCAACCGTCGTCGAAGCCATCGTCCCCGGTGACCATGTGGCTTTGGCGGTTGATCCCAACGTGCCGCGAGTCTCGGACGTCTTGCAAGGCGTGCTTTCGATGCTGGCCAAGGCCAACGCGGGGAAGGTCAGCGTGGTGCTGTGGCATGAAGCCGACGAATCTTTGGCGGCGCAACTGCAAGAAGAACTCGAGGCGGTGCAGAACGGCCAGGAAACACTGAAGCCAATGAAGGTGGAAGTCGTTCGCCATGAACCGCATCGCCGCGAAAGCCTGCGTTACATCGTTGCCGACGAAAACGCCGAAGCGGTCTATTTAGCAAAGGACTTGGTCGACGCTGATTTCACGTTGCCGATCCTTTCGGCGCGAGCTCGCGACGCGATCAATAACGTTGACCCAACCGGTATCTTCCCGCTGTTCGCCGACGCGGCGACCCAGCACCGCTATCAAACAGGTGCGACAACCGAACCATCCGAAGCGTCTTGGTTATTGGGTGTGCAAGTCATGATGCTGGTTTCCGCGGATGCCGCAGGTGAACTTGGTCGATTGATCGCGGGAACGCCCGATGCCTTGCGTCACGAGTTGACCAACTTGTACGCCAGTGGCGAAACGGCCGACCAAGAATCTTGGGACAGCGAAGAATCCGCGAGCACTTCATCCGCGATCAGCGAGACCGTACCGACCGCTGAAATGGTTGTCGCCGCTCTGGACGGAGATGAAACTTCGCAGACCTGGGCGAACCTGGCTCGCGCCGCGATCGCTGCCGGACGTCACGTCACGCCAGGTGGAACGATCGTCATTTGGTCTCAGGTCAACACATCCCCCAGCCCAGTTTGGTTACGAGAACTTGGGCAGCCACCGATCGGGATCGAGTCAAACGAGGAGGAAGTGGAATCCGATGATGCGGATCCGCAACCAAACGCGTCAGACGATTTGGACCAAGACACAGCGTTCAAGAACTGGGATGCAGCAACGCCCTTGGCACGTCAGTGGAATCAATTGATCGCCGATGGACACGTGCTGCTGCACTGCCAACTAGACGACGACGTGGTCGAGTCACTTGGGATGGGTGTGATTCACACGATCGAAGAACTTCGGACTCTCGGAACGCGTCTCAGCGGTGCTGGGGTTTTGCGAGCGGCGCACTACCACACCGAATCCATCGTCGCCTTCTCCATGACCGATGAGGAGGTCGAACCATGAAGAAAAAACCCAGCGCAGCAACCGTCAAGAAATCTGCGAAGAAGTCCGCTTCGCGAAAATCGGCGAAGAAGTCCTCTCGCAAATCAACTCGCGCGTCGCATCCCGCGGCACACCCGACGAGCAAGAGCAGCGTCGGAAAATCACCCACCAAGAAACCGAAGAAATCAGCGAAGAAGAAGGCAAAGAAATCCGCTGTCAAAAGTGTTCGCAAGAAGAGCACCGCACCGCCAAAGCGTTCTCAAGAACCGATTGAAAAGGCGTTTCGGTATTGTCCATCGTGCCAAACACCCAACGACAATCCCGGCGAGATCCCGTTTCGATGCGATGAATGCGGTTTCGCATTCTTCTTTGGCCCCGTTGCTGCCGTTGGTGGATTGATTGTCAACGAAGATCAAGAATTGCTGCTCGTCCGCCGGGCGCGCGATCCTGGCAAAGGCCAATGGGGATTGCCTGGTGGCTTCGTCGATCGAGGCGAGTCCATCGAAGAGGCGCTGCGTCGTGAAGTCACCGAAGAAACCCAGCTCAAAGTGACTGAACTGTCGCTGTTGACCACTGGACCGAACAATTACACCTACGCTGGCGTGACCGCTGACGTGATTGATTTGTTCTTTGTTTGCAAAGTGCCCACGAATTCAAAGATTGAATTGGAACCAAGCGAACTGAGTGAGTTCAAATGGTGCGTTCCAACCAAACGCGAACTGAATAACATGGCATTTCCATCCAATCGAATCGCGGTGGAACAATGGCTTCAAGAACGAAAGAAGACCTCCAAATGAATTCTGCGATTCCCACCGAGCGTTCAACGCACGCGTCCAACCGATCCACAACGTCTCGCTGGGGAATCGTGTTGATGGTCGGAGCAATGTTGATCTTCGCTTTTGCAGCAACCAAAGGATGCACCAATTCAGCCGGCAAAGCGAAGAGCGACAAGCTGCAAGTTCTCGCGACGACGGCGATGGTAGGCGATGTCGTGAAAGCGGTCGGAGGCGATAAGATCGAAGTCACCGTGTTGCTTGGTCCCGGTGTTGACCCACACCTCTACAAGACGACTCGCGATGACGTGGCTCAGATCATCGACGCGGACGTGGTGTTTTATTCGGGGCTGATGCTCGAAGGAAAAATGTCCGACGCGTTCGCGAAGGTTGGAAAGTCAAAACCTGTGATCGCGGTGACCGAAGACTTGGATGAGAGCAGACTCCTTTCGGATTCTGAACAATCAGGCCACCCCGATCCGCATGTATGGTTCGACGTTGAACTTTGGTCGCTCACGGCCGACAAAGTCGCGACTGCCTTGGGGCAGGAGCTGCCTGATTATCAAGCCACCTTCCAAGCCAATTCGAAGAAGTATCAGTCGGAATTGCAGTTGCTGGCTGAGGATGCCAAAGCGGCTCTTGCGACAATTCCGGAAGACCAACGAATCTTGATCACCTCGCACGATGCATTCGGCTACCTCGGCCGGGCATACGGGATTGAGGTGCTGGGTGTGCAGGGAATTTCGACCGATTCCGAAGCTGGCTTGCAACGTATCAATCAACTGGTCGACTTGATTGTTGAAAAGAAGGTTCCTGCCGTCTTCGTCGAAACGAGCGTCAACGGCAAAAGCATCCAAGCATTGATCGACGGAGCCAATTCGCGTGGGCACTCCGTCACGATTGGCGGCGAACTATTCTCGGATGCCGCCGGTGAAGAGGGAACGTACGAAGGCACCTACCTGGGAATGATCGATCACAATGTGACCTTGATCACTCGAGCTCTGGGAGGCGAAGCCCCGGAAAACGGATTGCGAGGCAAACTGAGCATGGACGCGGATACGACCAACGAATCTTCCAACGTCCCGAATTAGATTTCGTCCTAGCAGACTGTTGATGTAATGAGCCGCACCGCGTTAGGAACCATTCGAAAACAACTTCGGGATTTAAAAAGTAGCGGAAGGGCGCGAGCCCTCCGGTGACACACCGGGCGGCTCGCGCCGCTCCGCTAAAGCCGAACTTGATTCCGAACGGTTCCTTAGCAGCGGTTAACCAGAAGCCAACCGGGGCTAACGCCCATCGGCTAATTGTTGTCATTCGGTATACAACTAAATCAACAGCCCGCTATTCCAGCCCCTCAGTGTTAGTCCATGAGTTCGTCCGCCCCCCCCGCCGATTCCTTTGTTTCGAACAAACCCGCCGGATC
>TARA_R110002072_G_scaffold26058_6_pt1 | contig 17498 bp, 13 predicted proteins | sample TARA_R110002072 | Tara Oceans TARA_R110002072 (sample SAMEA4397118) | marine metagenome | biome: Polar Biome; feature: [SRF] surface water layer (ENVO:00010504); material: water (ENVO:00002006), including particulate matter (ENVO:01000060) such as... | depth 5 m | reverse complement strand
TCCCAAACTACTCAAGGGTCCGTTCCTGGATCGTTGGAAGGAAGCACTGACGCGTGGCGGGCTGATCTCAGGCGTCGTCGCCATTGGTTCGCTGGTCGTGATGCTGGCGTTGGAAACTGCGGTTCGCAAACCGGTGATCGGTATTCCTGGCATCAGAATGCCTGTCGTGATCGCAGTTGCAATCACGCTGGGCGGACTGGCCGCGATGGCAGGTGTCTTGGCGGTTTTGACTGGCCCCAATTCGCGACTGCCAAACGCGATCCGAAACGTGCAGCTCACCGACTCGCAGCGGAAATGGTTGCTGTACATCGCTCAAGGAGTTGCCGCGACGACTTGGTTGCACTTGTTCCTCTGCCGAACCGGAATCGCTTTCTTAGGACTGCGACAAGTTTGGCCATACGTTGTGATGGTGATCGCGTTTGCCAGCGTTGGCTTGACTCAGTGGGCGATACGCCGGGGCGATAAAGTGCTGGCCGATGTGATGCGTCGCACCTCCATGTTCTTGCCGATGATTCCCGTGGTCGGGTTCTGGCTGAGCGGCTCGTACGCGGTGGTGACGCAATCGGAAGCTTGGTCGTGGACGTTTTTCCGAGGCACGACTTCCTACCAAGGTTTGCTGCTGGTCGGTGCGATCTACTACGGGATGATGTCGCTGCTGTGGAAGAACGGTCTGCCGCGAATTGCGACGGTGGTGCTGGCCAATGCCGCGCTGTGGGTGACGCTGACCCAGGTTCCCGGTTGGGACTTCATCACGCACCCGCAAGCCTGGCTGATTCCGCCAGCGGTTTGTGTGCTGTTGATCGCTCACTTGCAACGCGATCGTTTGGACCCGGCCATGGGATCGGCGATTCGTTACGCGTGCACCTTGATGATCTACCTCAGCAGCACGGCTGACATGCTGCTGTCAGAAATTGGCCGCTCGCTGTGGGGACCAGTGATTCTGGTGCTGCTTGCGTTGGCCGGGATGGCACTCGGCGTCGTTCTGCGAGCCAAACCGTTCCTTTACCTGGGCACCATCTTTGTGTTCCTCGGTGTGACCAGCATGGTCTGGCATTCGACTCAAGCGATCGATGCCGTTTGGCCGTGGTGGGCGTTTGGAATCACGACCGGCCTGCTTCTGCTGACCGGGCTGGCGATGATCGAGAAGCACCGCCCGCGGCTGAACCAATGGGCGAACCAACTGGCGAGCTGGGAAAGTTAGTCCAATCAGGCAAAACAGGTCTCTCGTCGCGGGAGCCAAGTTCGCTAGACTGAGCGGCGAACTTGGATCAAACACGGAGGATCACCCATGGCAAAATCGGAACAACAGAAGCAAAAGAAGCTGGCCAAACTGAAGGCCAAAGAGCAACGCAAGAAGAAACAACTCGCTCGCCAGCAACAAATGATGGCGTCGATGGCGGGCAAAATGCGAGCCGCCGCCACCGGATCGATCAAGGACTGCATGATCAGTCCCGAACTGCTGGCCCCCAACCCAACCCGCCCCGCGATCGGGCACGTGATGCTATCGCGAACAGCCCCCGGAGGCCAAATTGCCGCGGCGTTCTTCCTGGTGGACCTGGGCTGCATGGGCGTCAAAGACGTGGCTGGGAACTACCGCACGCAGACCGAATACAGCGACGTGATCACGGACATGCAGTCGCGTCAGATGCTGCAACCTTGCGAGCCCGAGTTCGCTCGCGGGGTGGTGGAAGCTGCGATCGCGTATGCCGAATCATGCGGCCTGCAACCGCACCCCGATTACAGCAAGTACGCGCCGTTGTGGCACCACATCGAACCCGCCTCGGTAGGAGACACAATCTCCTTTGGCATGAACGGGAAACCGACCTACATCGCGGGCCCGTACGACGACATGGGCCGACAAACGCAAATCTACAACCGCATGCTCGAGACCCTCGGCGAAGGCAATTTCGAATTCGCGATGGCCACGGCGGGCGCCCAGAACTTCGATGACTTCGAACTGGATGAAGAGATCGAACTCGATGAAGAGAGCTCGATCGTACGGCTCGATTCGGCAGAGTGAATCTCTGATCTCGTCGACGTAATCAAACCGAGCCTGACATCCGCTGCTTGATCGATTCACAGGCGATTCACCTGGTTTGCATCATCATGCAAACCAGTCCATCGCATCGAACCATCAGCGATTCAACACGTGCCAACCCGACTCTTGATGCTGGGTTGTCTTTGGCTTGACGGGCTGAGGAGCTCGAGGTGCCGCATGGACCGGAGCCGCGGCAGGTCGACGAGTTTCAACGCGTGATGGACGCTCTTGAGTCGGTTGGCGGACGGGCTGACGAACAGGTTGATAGTCGCCAACAGGTTCTGACAACGCAGCCGTTTCAGGCATCGAAGGCCGACGCTCGGTCAACGAAGCTTCGCGAACTTTGTACCCCCACTGAACCGGGCCTTCGTCTTCCAACGAAGAATCCATTCGCGATTGAGCTTGCTCGTAGGCTCCACCACCAGTGCGTGGCGGTGGCGGCAAAGCGGGCAACAAATCAGGTGCTCGCAATTGCCCCGTTTCCGAAGTCGACGGTGGCGACAACGATGGGATGGAACGAACCGGCGCGGTGCTCGGACGAGCAACTGGAGCGGCGGGTTGCACCCCTCGGTCATCGAATGCATGACGGTAACCTTCCGGTGCCGGGATCGGACGCACGCGAGGTGCGGCGGATGGATCCGCGGCAGCGTTTCCGGACGTCAATCGACGCAGATCTTCGCGATCTCGAAGAACCTCTTGTCGGCTTCGGCTGAGGTAGTCATCCAAAGAATTCTGCTCGCTCTTTTCGGTCTCGTCCTGCACTTCTGGCTCAGGCTGATAACGATAACTTTCGTAGGCATCGTTGGGATAGTTGTCTTCGGCCTGGCTTGGCTCTTCCGCCTGACGGTTGTTCTGAGCGGGTGGCTCAATGCTGTAACGATACTGCGTCGCCGGAGGTTGATCCGATGGCGAAGGTTGTGACTCCGATGGGGCCTCGCTGGCATAAGGCGAACCCGTTAGCGGAGAAAGCGTTTGTTGCTGGGCATCGAATGGTTGCAAGTTCGATGGAGTCGAAGCTGGCGGTGCCATCGGTTGCAGGTCGCTCGTTTGTGCGACTCCGCCGTAACCGCCTGAATCGATTGAGCTGGGGATCGAAGAAGCGGAGGGATTGCCGCTCCAGCTTGGTTGTGCCGCATACGAATCGATCGGTGCCGATTGCGTGTACGGCGAAGCAGCATATGGCGACGCACCATAGGGACTGGTGACTGGAGCGACCGATGTTGCAACGCCGCACGAATCGACCGTGTTCATGCACGGATCAATCGTCGTGGATGGCACCATCGCGGGCTGCGATGCCAAACCTTGAAAGGTTGTGTACGGCGTTCGCTGCAACTGCTGAACGGTCGACTCACAAGCACGTTGGACGGTGACGGTCGTTCCGGTGACTGGGTCCAGTGTCGTGGCGGGCCGGTAGTAAGTGATCGGCGCGGTGTAATACGAACTGCGGTAACCGGTGCCGAGCAACGAATTGAAGAACCGAGACAAACCGCTTCGAATCGGAGTCCGGTAACCGGTTGTCGGTGGATAGCCGGTTGCTGGTCGGTAGGCCGTGACGGGCTGGACACCTGCGACATTCGTCGTGTAGCTGCTGTTTGGATAAACGTTGCCCGTTCCGAAGTATGGACTTCCGGTCGAAACGGCACCACGATAACCGGCGACAACTGGCGAGCTCGTGGTCGGCATCCCCGTGTACACCGAAGGGTTGTCCAGCGGAACGGCTCCGTAGGCAGGTCGCTGCAAGGAGTAAGGCTGAGACGGCGCGTAGATGCTGGAAGGATTCAGCGGCAACACCGACGAGTTCGGTGCAGCGGTCATCAAGGGTGTGTAACCCGCGGTGTAGCCCGGATAGTTGGCGGCATAACCAGGAGGCGGCGCAACCGCGGGAGCCCCCGTGGTGATCCCGGGAGTGGTCGTGATCGTTGTGACAGGCGCACCCACGACCGGTGTGTATCCGGCGACGTAAGCTGGTTGCTTGCCGTACAGCCAATCCGTCAAACAACACGCGTTGACAGAGGGCGCGGCAAACGAGCCCACGACCTGGCTCAGGACGACAAACGGGAGGACATATCGGCGATGACACCAACGCATCGGCACAACCAATCAGGTTTGAATCATTTTGGGCGGGACGGACTGAAGCCACCGCAGATTGCGGACCGGAAACAGCCACGAACACAACTCTTCGAACACCACGCAACGACGCGCAGTTGCCACAAGTGAAGGTTTTGAAAGCCAAAAGGTCAATGATTCTTGAGGGGCAGTTATTCGCTTGGTAAGCATTTCGGGCCGTCAGCTGCCGGTCGAAACGATTGCAACGGTTGGAAAAGATCCTGACCGGACACGTGGAGATTTCACGCTCTCAGAAAGCCCCCTGCCACGTTGGCAACCAAGGCTGGTCGATCGAGCCAAACGACGATCGGCCGACAAACACACAAATCGCGTAACTCTTTTCGCAATTGCCACTTGCAACAAAAAACAAGCTCGCGGTACGGCGATTGCTACCTGCGAGCCCCAACGAACGCGTTCATGCCCGAATGGCCGAACTGGATCCATCGACTCAGTTCCTCATCGTGCGGCACACGTGCCGAACACGTTCGCTCGACCCGAACACATTCCCCCGTCTCTTTCCCTCTTGGCATCGAATCCGTGGCCGCCCCGGGCTCGCACCTTTGCGAACCGCCCATCCACTGCGAGCCTCTCGGATCCAAACCACCTCAGGAGAACTACATCGTGGCAAAGCAGATCGTTTTCGACGATGACGCACGCGGCCCATTGCTTGCCGGAGTCAGCAAGCTGGCCCGTGCCGTCCGCAGCACACTTGGCCCTCGCGGCCGCAACGCCGTTCTGGACAAAGGATGGGGTTCGCCCAAAGTCACTAAAGACGGCGTGACCGTCGCCGAAGACATCGAACTGGACGATCCATTCGAAAACCTCGGCGCTCAATTGGTCAAAGAAGCCGCCAGCAAGACCAATGACGTCGCCGGCGACGGAACAACCACCGCCACCGTGCTCAGCGAAGCCATCTTCCGCGAAGGCCTGAAAATGGTCGCGACCGGAGCCGACCCAATGGCATTGTCGCGTGGCATTCAAAAAGCCGTCGACACCGCGACCGCTCAAATCGCCAAAATGGCGACCCCGATCAACGAGAAGAGCAAGAGCGACATCAAGCAAGTTGCCACGATCGCTGGCAACAACGACCCACAAATCGGTGACGTCCTCGCAGACGCCTTCACCAAGGTCGGCAAGAACGGCGTGATCACCGTCGAAGAAGGCCGCAGCAACGAGACTTACGTCGACGTTGTCGAAGGCATGCAATTCGATCGCGGATTCCTGTCGCCTCACTTCGTCACCAACCAAGACGAAGTCACGGTCGAACTGGATGACTGTTACATCCTGTTGTTCGAAGAAAAGATCAGCAACAACAAGAAGATGATTCCGTTGCTGGAAGCCATCAGCAAAGCCAAGAAGCCATTGCTGATCATCGCCGAAGACACCGAAGGCGAAGCTCTCGCCACTTTGGTCGTCAACAAGATGCGTGGCATCCTGTCGGCTTGTGCTGTGAAGGCCCCCGGTTACGGCGATCGCCGCAAAGCCATCTTGGGCGACATCGCTGCCCTGACCGGCGGCAAGGCGATCTTCAAAGATCTCGGCATCGACCTGGAAAGCGTCAAGGTTTCCGACCTCGGTCGTGCCAAACAAATTCGCATCACCAGCGAAGCGACCACCATCGTCGGTGGTGCTGGCAAGAAAGCTGACATCGAAGGCCGTGTCGCTCAAATCCGTCGTGAAATCGAAGCGACCGACAGCGACTACGACCGCGAAAAGCTGCAAGAGCGTTTGGCGAAACTGGCCGGCGGTGTGGCTCAAATCAACGTCGGTGCTGCAACCGAAACCGAGATGAAGGAACGCAAAGCCCTCATCGACGACGCTCGTGCCGCGACCCAAGCTGCACTCGAAGAAGGCATTGTCCCCGGTGGCGGAACCGCATTGCTGCGTTGCCGTGCTGCTGTTGAAAAACTGGAAAAAGCAACCGAAGGCGATCAAAAGCTCGGCGTGCGAATCATCCGCAACGTGCTCGACCAGCCAATGCGTGCGATCGCCAACAACGCTGGCTTGGACGGAGCCGTGGTTGTTAACCGCGTGCTTCAAATGAAGGGCAAAACCGAAGGTTACGACGCCAACGCTGACAAGTACTGCGACCTCGTCGCTGCCGGCATCGTCGACCCTGCCAAAGTGGTTCGCACCTCGCTGACCAACGCAGCTTCGGTCGCCGCTTTGTTGTTGACCACCGAATCTTTGGTCACCGAAATCCCCGTCGAAGAAGAACCAGCCGGTGGCGATCATCACGATCACGGCATGGGTGGCGGAATGCCAGACATGGGCGGCATGGGAATGGGTGGCATGGGCGGAATGGGAGGCATGGGAGGCATGGGTGGCATGGGCGGCATGATGTAAGCCGCTGCCCGCGACCCTCTTTCAATCCTTTTCCCACACCCACATCAAACTCAACTTTCAACTCACAGGAATTAACTCATGGCCACTGCTAAAAAAATCAACCTGCGTCCTCTCGATGACCGCGTCGTGGTTCAACCCAGCGAAGCCGAAGAAACCACCGCTGGCGGCATCGTGCTCCCCGACTCAGCAAAAGAAAAGCCACAACGCGGCACCGTCGTCGCTGTTGGACCTGGCAAGTTGCTCGATAGCGGCAACCGCGGTGAACTCAGCGTTTCGGTCGGCGACGTCGTGATCTACGGCAAGTACGGCGGAAGCGAAATCGAAGTCGACGGACACGAAATGAAGATCCTTCGCGAAAGCGACATTTTGGCCAAGATCGGCTGATCCGGTTCGTTCTTTCACCCCAAAACATCTACGAGGAATTCAGTCGTGGCAAAACAATTGCTTTTTGACGATCACGCTCGGGCCCGCATGTTGGCCGGCGTGGAAAAACTGGCCAAGGCCGTCGCAACGACGATGGGTCCTACAGGCCGGAATGTGATCATCGATAAATCCTTCGGTGGTCCAACCGTGACCAAAGACGGTGTGACCGTCGCCAAGGAAATCGAACTCGAAGACCGCTTCGAGAACATGGGTGCCAAACTGGTCATCGAAGTCGCTCAAAAGACCAGCGACTTGGCCGGCGATGGAACCACCACCGCAACCGTGCTCGCTCGTGCCATCTTCAAAGAAGGTCTGCGAAACATCGTTGCCGGTAGCAACCCAACCGCGATTCGTCGCGGGATCGAAAAGGCTGTCGAAGCCGCTTGCGATCAACTGGTTGAAATGGGACGCCCCGTCAGCGGCAAACAAGAAGTCGCTCACGTCGGTGCAATCTCGGCCAACAACGACAACGTGATCGGCGAATTGCTCGCTGACGCATTGGAACGAGTCGGCAAAGACGGCGTCATCACCGTCGAAGAAGGCAAGAGCCGCAACACCGAAGTCGAATACGTCGACGGGATGCAGTTCGACAAGGGCTACGTTTCGCCTTACTTCATCACCGATTCCGGATCGATGGAAGCGAGCCTCGAAGACGCACTCGTGTTGCTGTACGAAAAGAAGGTCAGCAACATTCGCGACCTCGTGCCATTGCTCGAGAAGACCGCTCAAACCGGTCAACCATTGCTGATCATCGCCGAAGACGTCGACGCGGAAGCATTGACGTTGTTGGTGGTCAACAAGCTGCGTGGCACGCTCAACGTGTGTGCCGTCAAGGCTCCTGGCTTCGGCGATCGCCGCAAAGCCATGTTGGGCGACATCGCAACGTTGACCGGCGGAACGCTGATCAGCGAAGACCTCGGCATGCAGCTCGAAAACGTCACCTTGGAACACCTCGGTCGCGCGAAGAAGGTCACCGTCGACAAGTCGAACACGACCATCGTCGAAGGTGCCGGCAAACGCGAAGACATCGACAAGCGTGTCGCTCAAATCCGCGCTCAAATCGAGCAAACGGACAGCGATTACGACAAGGAAAAGTTCCAAGAGCGTTTGGCCAAACTGGCCGGCGGTGTGGCTGTCATCAGCGTCGGTGCCGAAACCGAAGCTGAAATGAAGCAAACCAAGGCTCGCTTGGAAGACGCTTTGCACGCAACTCGTGCTGCAGTCGAAGAAGGCATTCTGCCCGGTGGTGGCGTGGCTTTGGTTCACTGCCGCGAAGCGGTTGAAGCTGCCAAGAAGAAGGCCAAAGGCGACGAGAAAATCGGCGTTGACATTGTCTTGGGTGCCTTGGACGCTCCCATGCGTCAAATCGCCGACAACGGCGGCATCGACGGCAGTGTTGTGGTCGACGAAGTCCTGCAAAAGAACGACCCCAAAATCGGTTTCAACGCTCACACGGGCGAATACACCGACATGGTCAAAGCTGGCGTCATCGATCCCGTCAAAGTGGTTCGCACCGCATTGACCAACGCTGCCAGCATCGCAGGCTTGTTGCTCACGACCGAAGCCTTGGTCACGAACTTCGAGCAAGAAGACAAAGACAAACGTCCGGTCGAAGGCATGGTCAGCTAATCGCTGAACCAAACTTCGCACGACATATTTTTAATGGGCCGTTCGCCTTCGGTGAGCGGCCCGTTTTCATGACCCTCCAAGCGTCCGTCCGCCATGTCCCAATCGGACCGGTGAAACAAATGACGCCGAGGCGATCACTGACCACGAACACTTTTCTGTTTGATTTCTCATGGCCACCAAAACCTGCTACTACGAAGTGCTGAAGGTCGAACGAACGGCCACGAAGCAGCAGGTCGATCGCGCGTATCGCAAGCTTGCTATCAAGTACCATCCCGATAGCAATCGCGACGACGAATCCGCGACGGCGAAATTCAAAGAAGCAACCGAAGCCTACGAAGTCCTCAGCGATGCAAACAAACGAGCTCGCTATGACCAATACGGTCATGCCGGGGTCGAGGGCGCGACACAACAATACGGTGACGTCGAAGACATTTTCGAAGCATTCGGCGATCTGTTCGGCGGTGGATTTGGAGACTTCTTTGGCGGAGGCTCCCGTCGTGGCGGCGGACGACGTCGCGTTCGACGCGGTGCCGATGTTCGCTGCGATGTCACGCTCACACTCGAAGAAGCCGCTCGCGGATGCCACAAGGACATCGTGTTCCGTCGCCGCGTTTCCTGCGACACCTGTGACGGCAGCGGTGCCGCCGCGGGCAGCGAACCGGTCACCTGCACCATGTGCGGCGGGCAGGGACAAGTCATCCAGTCAGCGGGCATCCTGCGCGTCCAAACGACTTGCCCAACCTGCAAAGGTGCTGGCAAACAAATCGGCGAACCATGCGGCAAATGCCGCGGCACTGGAACGCAAAACGAAAAAGCCGAGATGAACGTCGAAATCCCCGCCGGGGTCGACGATGGCATGCGAGTCCGCTTGCAGGGCGAAGGTGAACCCAGCCCCGACGGTGGACCAAACGGCGACTGCTACTGCTTCATCTCCGTCAAAGAACACGACCTGTTCAAACGTGAAGGCCAGCATCTGATTTTGCAGATGCCAATCTCGTATGCCCAAGCCGCACTCGGCGCAACGATCAACGTGCCGACTCTTGATGGACCACACGAACTGACCGTTCCTGCCGGCACCCAAACCGGACACGTCTTCACCGTTCGCGGGCAAGGCATCGTTGATCCTCGCAGCGGACGCACCGGCGATCTGTTGGTTCAGATTTTCATCGAAGTCCCCAAAAAGCTCAGCGACAAACAACAAAAACTGCTTCGCGAACTCGCCGAACTCGATCACGATTCGGTGCTTCCCGAACGCACCTCGTTTCTCGACAAACTTCGTCACTTTTTTGACCCCGAACCGGAAGAAGCCAGCACCGGCTCGACCGACACGGAGAAAGACTCATGAACGAACAACCCAACGAAGAACTTCAATCCGAAGACGAACAACTCGACCCGCAAGAAACGGTTTCCTTTGAAGGCGAAGCCGCAGCCAGCGACGAAGCGTTCGCGGAAGCCGGCGAAGAAACTCGCGACGAAGAGATGACGCGTCTGCGTGGTGAAGTCGAAGAGGCGAGCAAACGCGTTTTGCAAGCACAAGCCGAAGCGGAGAACTTTCGCAAACGACTGCGCCGCGACACCGAAGCGCAATTGAAATTCGCGGGCATGCCGCTGGTCACCGACATCCTGCAAGTCCGTGACAACTTGCTGCGTGCAATCGATGCGGCAACCACCGCCGGTGAAGGCGAATCGACGGCCGGATTGGTCGAAGGTGTGTCGATGGTTCGCAAACAACTCGACGACGTGCTGGCCAAACACGCGATCAAAGAGATTCCCGCCGAAGGCGAACTGTTCGACCCGAACTTCCACGAAGCCATCTCGCAGATGCCTCATCCCGAGATCGCATCGGGCATGGTCGCTCATGTCGCAACACCTGGTTTCCAAATGCACGACCGCGTTGTGCGTCCCGCTCAAGTCGTCGTCAGCACCGGCGATGGTTCGGAATGATTGCCGGTTGCCTGAACCGATCCTGACACCGCCTTTGTTTTTCACCTTCTCCCTTTTTCTTTCAATCCTTTCCTATGCCGACTTACGATTATTTGTGTGAAGCTTGTGGTCACGAGTTGGAAGTGTTCCAAGGCATCAACGACGAAGTGCTGAAGAAGTGCCCGGAATGCAAAAAGAACAAACTGCAACGTCAGTTTGGAACCGGCGCTGCGATCGTCTTCAAAGGCAGCGGCTTCTACCAAACCGACTACCGCAGCGAGAGCTACAAAAAAGGGCAAAACGCCGACAAACCCAAGTCGGAACCCAAGAGCGACAGCAAAGCCAAGAAGTCCACGCCAAAGTCCAAGGACTGAGCCGCTCTTTCCGCCATCCAAGGGCGTGCATCAACCGACCACGATTGGTTGGGAGCACGGCCGGTTGAATTTGGCCTCCGTGCCATCAAACAGCGCTCCTACGTCGCTTGAGAACCTGCTACGATTGCCAGCATGGATGTTCTGTGTTTGCAATCAGGAAGCAGCGGTAACTGTGTCTTCGTTGACACAGGCTCGGAGTGCGTGCTCTTTGACGCGGGAATCAGTTTCCGCAAGGTGCAAACTCGACTGAACGAAGCCGGGCGTGACGCATCGGAAATCGACGCCATCGTGATCTCGCACGATCACCGCGACCACATCGGATGTTTGGGCGTCCTGAATCGCAAACTCAACGTGCCGATTCACATCAGCCGCCGAACCTTGCGATCGACCGAGCGTCGTATCCCACTCGGTCCTGTGCATGACATCCAGCACTTCGTCCCGGGCGAATCGTTCACGATCGGCGAAACCGCGATTGAGACGATGCCCACGCCGCACGACGGTGTCGATGGAGCCGCCTTCACGCTGGACAACGGCTGCTCTCGGTTTGGATTGTGGACGGATCTGGGATGCGTCTTCGATGACATGCTCGCCAGCGTCAACACACTCGATGCCTTGTTCATCGAAAGCAACTACGACGAAAACATGTTGGCCAATTCGGGCTACCCTGAATTTCTTCGCGACCGAATTTCCGGCCCCCGCGGACACATCTCCAATCGCGAAGCCGCCGAAGTGATCTCTCTCGCCGGCCACGACCTGCAGTGGGCCTGCTTGGCCCACCTGTCCGATGAGAACAACTGCCCCGACCTCGCCCTGCGAACCCACCGCGAATGCCTGGGCGATCGGCTGCAGCTGATCTGTGCCGACCGCCATCTCGCGACGCAACCACTTCGGGTCTCTCCCGTGAAGAACCGAAAACTCACACAGCAAATGTTCTTCTGAAGCGGTGTGTGCATCCGCCACTCAAATACTCGGGTGGGACGGCGACACGATGGACCTGTAAGCCAGCCCAAAGTCGATGCCTGTCCGCCGACCAGCGTGACTCCCCCGAATCGATGCATTAGGGCGAACAAGCTTCCATCCGCCTCCGTCATTCCGCCGTGAATTTGACGCAGCAAGTCAATTGAGTCAGAGTCATCGCTTCTTCATTTTCACTTCTTGCTGCATTTGAGCGATCCCATGACCGTCAGCATCTTCAATGACGTCATCGGCCCAGTGATGCGTGGCCCCAGCAGTTCACACTGCGCCGCGGCTCTGCGAATTGGACGCCTGGCCCGCGACCTGGTGGGCGGCGACCTGCAACATGTGCTGATTCAGTTCGACGAATCGGGATCCCTTCCCGCGACCCACACCAGCCAAGGTTCCGACATGGGCTTGTTCGGCGGGTTGCTCGGCTGGGAAGCCCACGACGAACGCTTGCCAAACTCGCGCCAGCATCTGATCGACAATGCCATCGCATTCGAATTTGAATACGGCAACTATGGCGACGCTCACCCGAACACCTATCGCCTGACCGTTTGCGGCGAACAAGAATCCCACACGCTGATTGCGATCTCCACCGGCGGCGGCATGATCGAAGTCACCTCGATCGACGACTTTGATGTCTCCATGGATGGTGGCTTTGACGAGACCCTTGTTCGCCTAGCAGAACCCGCCTCGAACGAATCCATCCAAACCTTGGATTGCGAATCGCTCGCGAAAGAACTGCTGGCAGATCATGTCCATGTCCGGACATCCGATCAAAACGTGATGCTACAGATCCAATCAAGCCAACGCCTGGAATTCGCGACGCTGCAACGATCGCTTCCTTGGGAAAGTCCTGAGCCGATTGTTCGCCTGGCACCCGTGCTGCCGATACGCTCGCGTCCCAACGCTGAGATTCCCTTCCAAGATTGCAACACACTGACATCGCAAGCTGACGTCGACTCCAAACCACTTTGGAAGTGGGCGGTTGAATATGAAATGCAGCGAGGCGGACTGACCGAGCGAGAAGTTTTGGACCGCATGATCGAAATCGTTCAAATCGCTCGCACCAGCATTGAGTCCGGTTTGAACGGAACCGAGTATGCCGACCGAGTACTCGGGTACCAGTCCGGCGGCTTCCGAGACAAGCTGCAGTCGGGACAATTGCTCGATGCAGGTGCCCTGAACCAAATCGTGCTCTACACCACCGCGATGATGGAAGTGAAAAGCTCGATGGGCGTGATCATCGCCGCCCCCACCGCGGGAGCCTGCGCGGCACTGCCTGCGACTTGTTTGGCGATGGGTGAATCGCTGTCGCTGTCCGACGAAGAAATCGCGAAAGCATTTCTGGCGGCTGGTTTGATCGGCGTGTTCATCGCAACCGCTTGGAGCTTTGCTGCCGAAGTCGGTGGATGCCAAGCCGAAGGCGGATCGGCCGCGGCCATGTCCGCAGCAGCCTTGGTCACGATGGCGGGCGGAACGACCACGCAAGCGACCGGCGCCGCATCGATGGCCCTGCAAAACATGCTGGGCTTGATTTGCGACCCCGTTGCCAACCGTGTTGAAGTCCCTTGCTTGGGCAAAAACGTGATCGCGGCCAGCAACGCGATCTCATGTGCCAACATGTGCTTGGCCGGATTTGATCCCGTCATTCCGCTGGACGAAACCATCGACGCGGCTCGTCGAGTTTCCGAACGCATGCCCCGCGAACACCGCTGCACGGCGCTCGGCGGTTTGGCGACCACGCCGACATCGCTGCAAATCGAAAAACGATTGCAACAATGCAGCAGCGGGTGTGGATGCAGTGCGGCTCAGCCGGTGGCACTGAATACCAAGGCCACCGTCTCGACTTGAGCGGCGCGAACGCCCGAACGGCCAACCCAAAGCGGCGCCGTCCAGACAAGCAAGCGAAGACAATTCGTTACGGGACGTCCACCGGTTCATTGCCGGCTCGCGTCAGGAGCTTTCTGAAGAGCTGAGCGTCGATGTTCTCGGAGATGAACTTCACCGCGCCGTCTGCCATTCCGACATGGAACCCGCCCGCCCGAGCATGCCCCAATCCGTTCAACGGGTCGTTCAGGTCGATGACCAGGTCTTTTGGTTGAGTCCAAAAGACCGCTTCGTCTGCGTCTGCTTCCAACACAAGGACCGAATTGGAAAGGCCGTCCAAGAAGTCGCGAAACTTTGTCGTCTGCATTGGCCTGATACCAATCTCTTCGCCAACCACGGCCTGATAAATCGTATGGCCAGGCTCCACGTTCAGCCCGATTGATTCATAGACCTCGGGAATTTGCTGGGCGACTTGCAGATTGTGTTCGCTGTCCCATGGTTCATCCAAACGAAACTGCTCATAGAGCTCCATCTCATCGAGAAATGGAAGCAACTTCACTCGCCAGCTCAACAAAGGGTTGCCCTCATCGTCAGCGATCGCTGAAAGCGGTAGTTGCTGGTATGCGGCATGGTGGTTGTGAATCCCCAGCATGATTTGCTTGATGTTGTTGGATGACTGCACCCGGCGAGCGGCTTGGCGGCCCGCTTGAACAGCCGGCAACAAAAGCCCGACCAATACTCCGGTCGACGCGATGCTCAATTCCGATTCCGCTTGAATGGTGACGTCACGTTCGACCCTCAGCGGCTGAAAGGACTCCATCACCATGGCGGAGATCCGAGCCGCATAAGACTGCACCGCATCCCGCATCGCGGGCGACACATCCGATTGTTCGAGGTTTTGTTGGATCGAAGTCATTGCCAGAGTTTGAGCTTCGATCAACGAATCCTGCAGAATCCCTTCGATCTGTTCAGCGGCGGACTCATCGATGCCGACCAGAGTCAAATCCAACGAAATCGCATCTCCTTTCAGATCCAAATGCAAGAGGATCGCGTCGGTCAGCCCGGGAAGCTGCCCAAGAGGTTGAAGCTGGTGAGGCAATTGCGCCGCGGCATTCATTGCAAAGCCACTGACGATTGGGCGGATCGTTTTCATTTCCACCACCGCCGAGATCCTGTCGCGTTTCGGCAGAGACGCCAAACGAATTGGCAAAGGACCACGCTCTGACTCGTCAACCTTGGCTTGAGCGGCGGCAGTATCGATCAGCCAATCCGGCGACCCGACATACCAAATTTCGCCTTCCTCACCGTCGCCAAATTTCGCGGCCGATTCCAATCGACTCAGCACCATCGGAACGGGCCCATTCACTCGTACAGCCGTGTGATCGCCGATCTTGATCGGGCGTGGATCCAGGTCCAATGCTTCTTTCAAGACTTTCCCGTCGACCTTTCCAGTGAGTTGGACCACGGCAGCGAACAATGGCTGACCGGTTTCGAACGACAATCCAAACGTTGCTTGAATTTCTCGGATGTCGTTCGGATCGATCCCAATGGTTTCCTTTGCCTGCACACGGAGGATTTCCGTGGGATACAACCGAAACATATCGTTGTCCCACCAATGCGATGGTGACAAAGCCAAGAAGCCAATCGAGTCATCATGGACGTAGCGACCGCCAATGACGCTTGGCGGTTCCGACGGCGTCAGCAAATCCTTCGCCCCGCCTAGCGGAATCAGCTGATCCTGTGCAAGGACGTTATGTCCGCCGCTCAGCGTCAGCACCCCAACCAATGCGAAAGCGATAACGACGGAGCGATAACCGCCCAAACCAAACTGCCAAAGCGTTCTGTTGCAGCCTGCCCAGTTTGATGAACAAGGCCTTTGAGTTTTGGACGAACAACGGGCGGATTGAGGAGTGTCCCACATCACAGCGAATCTCCGGGTGAAAATCATAGCGGTTTCGACAGCAGTTTCATAAAGGTTTCATTGGCTAGCCTATCGAATTGCGGCGTCCGCTGTGTGGCTCGGAACAGCCTAAAAGCTCAGTGTTTTTGGAGTTTCATCGGATTCTCATTTTTGGACAGCGTCCTGAATGAGTTGATTCGCGAGACATCGATTACTGACGCCGGACCTATAAAAGTCGGCCTCGATCTTTGCGGCGGCACCGCTTGGGCGGTTATAGTATCCCGCTGGCTTGTACAAAGTTCACGACAGGAAATTCAGATGTCGCAATCGGTGGTGTCCAACAACTCATCCGCTTCCTCGGTGACCGAACCATCGCTGAGCGATGACGACGTCCAAGCAGTCGACCGACTCGGACGATTGACGCAGCAACTCCGAGACGAGCTGGCTCGCGTCATCGTTGGCCAACGTGAAACCGTCGATTTGTTGTTGGTGTGCTTGTTTGCACGGCGACACGCTTTGCTGATGGGTGTTCCTGGGCTGGCCAAGACTCTGTTGGTCAGCAAGCTCGCCGAAACGATGTCGCTCAAGTTCAATCGCATCCAGTTCACACCGGACTTGATGCCCATGGACATCACCGGCACAGACATCCTGCAAGACAACGGCGACGGTCGTCGTGAGTTCCAGTTCGCTCATGGACCAGTGTTCGCAAACATCGTGTTGGCCGACGAAATCAACCGAGCACCACCCAAGACCCAGGCCGCGATGCTGGAAGCGATGCAGGAACAGCGCATCACCGTTGTCGGCAAAGGCTTTGACCTGCCGCCACCGTTCATGGTGCTCGCAACGCAAAACCCAGTTGAACAAGAAGGCACGTACCCGTTGCCGGAAGCCCAACTTGATCGCTTCATGGCGTTGATCGAATTGGACTACCCGTCCGAAGAAGAAGAGATCGCGATCGCTCGCACAACGACGGGCGGAAAGTTGCCTGAACTTCAACACTTGATGACGGCAGAGAACATCATCGCCAATCAAGACCTCGTCCGCCGCATCCCGGTGCCAGATCACATCTACACGGAAGCCGCCCAATTGGTCCGCAAGACTCGACCGGCCGGCGGAACCGCTCCGTCATGGTTGCTGCCGTTGGTGTCCTGGGGTGCTGGCCCACGAGCGGTTCAAGATTTGATCTTGGGTGCCAAGTCACGAGCCGCACTGGAAGGTTCCTACATGGTCCGCACCGAAGACATTCGATCCGTGGCACTGCCCGTGCTGACACACCGACTGATCACCACCTTCGCCGCCCAAGCCGAAGGCATGACCGCCCGAGACATCGTCGCAAGGTTGTTGGAAGAGGAGTGAGAGTCACTAGCTACTAGCTGTTAGCTGTTAGCAAAGGAGCGTCAGCGACGCGTCGTCCCCTCTCCACCGGCTTCCGGGGGAGAGGGCAAGGGTGAGGGGGCACGGATCAACAGGAATCGATGACAACTTTCAGAGTCAACCAACCATGCCAATCCGCCAACCACCTCAACTAACACAAAACGCTCGCGAGCTCCGCACCAACCAAACGAAAGCCGAATCACTCGTCTGGACACTCCTCCGCAACCGTCGACTCAACGGGCACAAATTTCGACGGCAGTTCCCCATCCCACCTTTCATCGCTGACTTCGCCTGTGTCGAGAAACGGTTGATCGTTGAACTCGATGGCGACTACCACGAACATCAAGAGCAACAAGACATGAGCCGAACAGCTCAATTGAATCGCGAAGGATGGACCGTTTTGCGATTTTGCAACGCGCATGTCCTTGAGAACACCGAAGCGGTTGGTGTGGCGATATTGCGGGCGTTGGGAGAGGAATGGCGAGGTGGTGAATGATGTTTGTTGAATATGCCCCCTCACCCTAGCCCTCTCCCCCGGAAGCCGGGGGAGAGGGGACATCGCGTCGCTTCGCTCCTTCGGAAACTAGCTCCTAGC
>TARA_R110002072_G_scaffold1476_2_pt1 | contig 17504 bp, 19 predicted proteins | sample TARA_R110002072 | Tara Oceans TARA_R110002072 (sample SAMEA4397118) | marine metagenome | biome: Polar Biome; feature: [SRF] surface water layer (ENVO:00010504); material: water (ENVO:00002006), including particulate matter (ENVO:01000060) such as... | depth 5 m | reverse complement strand
CGTCAGCAAGTTGAGTTTGAACAATGGCAAATACGCAGTCGCGCAGAATCAAAGTCAACAGGCACACCTGATATCGCTGCCCGTCTGCTATCCAAGGCAAAGAACTTTAACCAACGTCAGTTCAACAATTGGCAGCGCAAGATCGACAGCATCATTAAAGAAGATTGGCCGCGTGAGGTTCGTATGCACCTTGGGTCCAAGCTGGTTGATCTGGTGATCCAACACACTGGGGGATTCTTTCAGCTTCGGTATGTGCATGGCGGTGGTAAGACACAACGTCAAATCTTCCTGTCACCTGAGTGCGAAGCGATGATCGAAGACCTGAACAGTCGCGTCGAGTGTGCAACACCTGTTCAAAAACCTATGATCGCCAAGCCTCTCCCGTGGCGGTGGCACTCCAAGCTTAACAATTATGTTGGCGGCTATCACATGCTGAAAAACCAGTTCATTACTGGTGGTATGCACAGCCACACAGCGTCTCTCTCAGAGCCTGTAAGTCAATTGACTCTTGATGCTGCCCACAGCCTCGGATGTGTGCCGTATTCAGTCGATCAGGAGATACTAGCCACAGCCAGAGAGATATACGAGCAAGGTTTGGACATCGTTGAATACTTACCCAAGCCTAACCCACAAAAATTACCTGAAAAACTAAGTGATGCAGAGTGGGATGCCATGTCTAAACCTGCGAAAGCTGAGTACAAATATAAACTTTCAAAAATTCATGACAAAAATTCTAGCGAGGTAAGCAAACGGGAATCAGCGATCCGCAAGTTCCACATCTGCTACAACCACGTCAACTTAGACGTATACCATCCTGTCAAAATGGATACACGCGGACGTTTTTATTACCTAACACCTGACTGGAATCCGCAAGGTGATGCCTTGGCCCGTGGAACCACACGCTTTGCAAACGGCGTGGCTCTTGGTGAACGTGGTCTGTACTGGTTAGCTGTTCGTCTTTGCAACACATTTGGCAACGACAAGATCAGCTTTGATGCAATGCAAGTGTGGGCCAAGGATAATCACACCGAAATTATCGACAGTGCCACCCACACCTTTGATGGCTGGCGTCTTTGGGTAGAAGCAGACTCACCGCTTGAGTTTCTACAAACATGTATTGAGTGGGCTGGCGCTACTGGTTGTGATAACCCAGAGAACTTTATGTCTACACTTCCGATCCATCAGGACGGTTCCAATAACGGTCTACAATTGCTGTCACTTCTAGGTCGTGACCCCGTCGGCGCGAAGCTGACAAACTGTTCTGGTGATGAGGAAAGGCACGACATCTACGACCAGACAGCAAAACTTGTGCGGTCTATGATCGTCGAGGACATCCGTAACGGTCACCGCCTTGAGGAAGCGCAACGATGGGTAGGTCAGGTCACAAGGGATCACGCCAAAAAATCCACGATGACCACGCCATATGGTGTAACGCCGAGGGGGATTAGAGATCAATTGATCAACGATGGCTTCCTTGCCAAGCTTGATGGTGACGTACTTGATAATGCCAGCTATCTCCGCGACAAACTGATAGCAGCACTAGAAAAAACTGTGGTCGCTTCACGTCCCATAATGAACTACTTCCAAGGCGTGGCTGTCGCCCTGTGTGAGCATGGCATACCCATGAAATGGCAGACACCCGCTGGTACTACCGTCCAGCAGAGTTACTGGAACGTCAATAAAAGTGACGTGAAAACTGTGGTTGGTTCTGTGTTTCTTTGGGACGAAAACCCACTCGGCGGTCTCAACCTAAGTAAGCAAAGGTTGGCAGCAAGTCCGAATGTCATCCACAGTTTAGACGCAGCCCTCATGCAGAAGATGATCATGTCTTTAAAAGATCAAGGCATACATGATGTCTGTGCAATCCACGATTCCTTCGCTGTTCATCCAGCGCATGTGGATACCATGCGTGACACCATCCGCAACACTGCCGCCGACATGTTCTCTGGGGATTGGATTTCCGAAGAGTTCCATCCGTATGTGGAGTCGTATGCCTGTGGTGCTGAACTTCCAGAGCCACCCAAGCAATCAACCTTTGACCCACAGGAAGTACGCAAAGCACCTTATTTCTTCGCGTAGCAATTAGAGGCGGCTCTTGCCCCTGTCTCGCAATTTCCCTCCCAGCGCGTCGGGGCTTAACTCCCAACTCCCCCTTCGGTCCAGCCGTTGGGGGATTTTTTTATTCAAACAGATGGAAAATCAGTATGGCAAAGCGCCCTCAAGTATCAGCCGTGACACCGCCAGCAACAGCAGCTTACGCATGGCTCCAAAAACCAGACGAAGGACAAGAGTATTCTGATGGTAAATACAAAGTAACTATCTTGCTGCCGAAGGACGACAAAAGCACCGTCGATTTCATTACTAAAATGACACCGTTGGTTGAAGACCTCGCAATAAAAGAGTTCGGAAAGCTTCCGAGCGGTTTTAAATATCCTTGGAAAGATGGTGACGATACGTCGAAGGATGAATTTAAAGACCATTGGATGATGGTTGCCAAATCAAAGTATCTCCCCGGATACGTTGATGTTTCCAAAAAACCAGTAGCTATTGAGGATGCGCCAATGAGCGGCGACCTTGTGCGCTTGGCTACTGTATTTGGAGCGTACAGTGCTGGCGGTGCGAAAGGTGTTAGTGCGCAGCTTCGCAACGTAATGTTAGTAGAACGTCGCAACAAATCTGGTGATGCTTTCGCTGAGATTGAAGCGGCAGAGAGTGCTGATGCCGAAGACGACTTCGACATCTAAGGTCGCGCTGTTTGTTATACATCTTGCAGTCAATCCTGTCCCTGCTTCCCGCCCCCGTGTGACAAAGTGGGGGACATATTATGGAAAGACTTATGAGGCTTTCCGCAATTCTATGCGCGAAGCACTCGCAAGTAATAACAACAGTCCGACCAGCGATCCTGTTGACGTAAAAGTTGAGACAGTCGTGCTTAAACCTCGCACAGGCAAGCGCGACTACCCCCGTGGGGATGTCGATAACTACGCCAAGGGGATACTCGACAGTCTCACTTCACACGCCAACGTGTGGGACGATGACGATCAGGTGACCAACCTCCAAATCAGCAAGCGATACGCAAAGCATGATGAAGAACCACACATGGTCATAGAAATTTCAAAAGCAAAGGAAACGAAATGAATCAGCAAGACTTACTCATCCGTCACTTCAAGTTGCAGACCTCCATCTCAAACATTGAGGCGCAGATGATGTACAAAATTCGTGCATTACCTCGCCGCATTAAAGACTTGGAAGAACGTGGTATGACATTCATCCGTCATCGTAAGACTGACGCGACAGGCCAAAGGTATGTTCGCTATGTCCTCGCCGCTTGAAACCGCACAGCCCTGTCCAGATTGTGAAAGTTCAGATGCGTTAAGCATCTATGAGGATCACACATATTGTTTCTCATGCACCAAATGGAAACCTGTGACCGATCAGCAATCTAGCCCTGAACGAAAGAAGCTAAAAAGTATGACTAACTTAATAACGGATGGCGTCTTCAGCGCCCTGCCAAAGCGGGGATTGCATGAGGAAACTTGTAAAAAGTTTGGGTATAAGGTCGCTCGTATAAATGGTGAGCCTGTACAGATCGCACCCTATCACGATCAGTCGGGCAACATCGTTGGGCAAAAGATCAGGGAAGCTGGTAAGAAGTTCCGAACAACTGGATCGTTTGATGACGTTCAGTTGTTCGGACAGCACCTCTGGGCCTCTAAAAACCAGCGGCGTATAGTTGTGGTGGAGGGTGAGATTGATTGCCTTTCATATCACCAAGCAAATCCAACATGGCCTGTGGTTAGTATTCCAAGCGGCGCACAATCAGCAGTCAAGGCCATCAAGAACAACATCGATTTCTTGCAGTCTTTTTCTGAGTGCGTGTTCATGTTTGATTCTGACCAACCAGGTATGGATGCTGCTAAAAAATGTGCTGATGTTCTGACACCGGGCAAAGGTAAAGTTGCAACGCTCCCGCTTAAAGATGCAAACGAGATGCTTGTCGCAGGTCGCGTCAAGGAAATGCTCAATGCTGTCTATCAGGCAAAGGAGCATAGACCAGATGGAGTAATAAATGCGGCAGAGTTATGGGCAGAAGTTAGTAAACCTCAGACGATGGGTTCAGAATACCCGTTTGAATCTTGGAACCAAGTTTTTCTTGGCCTACATCCGCGTGAGATTGTCACTCTTACAGCGGGTTCGGGATGCGGCAAAAGCACTATCGCGGCTCAGATCGCGCATCACCAAGCCGTTCACCTAGATACAAAGGTGGGCTACATTGCGTTGGAAGAATCCACCTCGCAAACAGCCCTTCGGTTCATGTCAATCACAGCACAAAAAGCACTACATCTACCAGATCATGGCGTGAGTGAGGAACTAATGAAGCAAGCCTTCGACGATAGTGTCGGTGGTGGTAACTTTATTTTGTACGATCATTTCGGATCGGCAGAAGCAGATCATCTTTTAGGTAAGATGACCTTCATGACCGTGGCTCTCGGCTGTAAGTTTATTGTGTTAGATCACTTGTCGATCCTACTTTCAGGTGGTGACTTTATGATTGCTGGAGGGGATGAAAGGAAACAGATTGATTATACAATGTCAAAATTACGTCAGTTTTCTGAGCAACACGAATGCACGATCCTTCTTATCTCACACCTTAAACGTGGCAGTGGTGAGAAGGGGTTTGAGGATGGGGCTGAACCTACACTCTCAAGCTTGAGGGGTTCACAATCAGTCGCACAGTTATCAGACTCCGTGATTGCTGTAAGCCGCAACGCATCCGAGGGTGAGAACCAACTTAAAGTTAAAGCGTTAAAGAATCGAAGGACGGGACGGACAGGATTAGTCGGTTATCTTTCTTACGATCCAAGTACAGCAACTCTGTCAGAAGTGAAGCCAGAGTTTGAGGACATTGAGGAGTTCTAATGAGCAACGCTGCTTACCAAAGGCAGCGGAGACAGAAGATAAAAGCAAAACTAATCGAACATCTAGGAAGCCAGTGTGTCCGTTGTGACCAAGAGTATCCACTAGAATGTTTCGACTTTCACCACTCCGATCCGCGAAACAAATCATTTGAAATTAATCAGAACACACTGGGCGCTAATCCGTGGGACACAATTCTCACAGAAGCGTCCAAGTGTCTTCTGGTCTGTTCAAATTGTCATCGATCCATTCACGCAAACAACGAGGAAGACTACTTTGATAACACTTATATGCGACATAGAGACGGACAATCTGATTCCGAAGATGACCAAGGCTCATTGTTTATCTATTGGCAGTGAAGAGTTAGACGACATCACGCTTTACGCAGACCACGATGGCTACCCGCCAATCAGTGAGGGCTTAGAGCGGATGCGGTTGGCTGACCGATTGGTCTTCCACAATGGCGTTGGGTTTGATTACCCAGCCCTCTGTAAATTATATGGTGATGATGTTCTCCCGCGTGAGAAAATCTTTGACACACTAATACTATCACGACTGATTGATCCAACACTGCGAGGCCACAGCCTCAGTGCGTGGGGTCAGCGTCTCGGATACGAAAAGTCTTCGTATGATGATTGGTCCGTGTTCACAGAAGAAATGGGCGTGTACTGTATTAGAGATGTAGCGGTGACCCAACGCTTGTACCAGATGTTGATGTCTAAGGTTGATGTATCACTGGACGATGCACTTAGGCTGGAGCATGACTTTGCGTGGGTCATTAGCTTGCAAGAACTTCATGGCTTCCGCCTTGATGTTGAGTCAGCCGAGATGCTGTCAGCCGAGATGCGCCAAGAGATGGTGGACATTGAGCGTGAACTGCAAGACGTGTTCCCGCCAAAGACACTTGAACGGTGGTCTGAAAAGACAGGCAAGCGTCTCAAGGATAAGATTGAGATATTCAATCCCGGTTCACGTAAGCAAATCGCGGAGCGTCTATTTGATCTCTATGGCTGGACGCCCTCCATTTTTACTCCAGCGGGGTCAGCCCGTATCGACGAGAAAGTGCTGTCAACTTTAAACTATCCAGAAGCAAAGCTGCTAAGTCGTTATTTCTTCTACCAAAAACAGATATCCCAAATCTCTGAGGGTGACTCTGCGTGGCTGAAGAAGGTGACGGACGAAGGATTTGTGCATGGTGCGGTTAATACTATTGGCTGTGCAACTCATCGTTGCTCGCATTTCGCACCAAACATGGCGCAGGTCAGTAAGAAAGACCCGCGTATGCGTGAGGTCTGGTTACCTGATGAAGGCCATGTGCTGGTCGGCTGTGATGCTGATGGTTTGGAACTTGTCTGCCTCGCCCATTACCTTGGGATGTTTGATGCTGGCCGATACGCCGACATCATCTTGAATGGTGACAAGGCGGCAAAGACTGACGCTCACAGTATGACTGCCAAGCTTGTGGGCATCAGCCGGGATGCGGCAAAGGGCGTAATTTATGCTCTAATCTATGGTTGTTCCGACAAGAAACTTGCGGAGATGCTGAAGGCTGCTGGTAGCCCCATTAAGTCTGGCAAGGAAGCACGGAAGAAACTTAACGATGGTATCGTTGGCCTCGGCAAACTTACTGATATCGTTAAGAAAAAAGCGGAGCGTGGTTACATACTTGGTATCGATAAACGTAAGGTTCCCATTCGATCCCCTCATAGTTCGCTCAACTTTTTGTTGCAGAGTTGTGGCGCGGTGCTGATGAAAAAAGCTTTGGTCCTATTCCACTACGAACTCTGCCCAGCGCAGGGTCTCGTTGAGAACGACAGACCTGTCGGCTTTCACTACTGCGCTAACGTCCATGACGAAGTTCAGTTTACCTGTCCAATCGGTATCGCAGATCAGGTTGGGTCACTCTTCGCAAAAGCAATCACACTCGCTGGTGAACGCCTCAATCTGAGGTGCGCAACCAGTGGGTCTTATGCCATTGGAGCCAGTTGGCTCGACACACACTAGGAGCCAATATGACTACAGCGTTGATCGACGCCGACATCGTCGCCTATAGAGCGGCGGCAAAAACTATGAGTGATTTCGACGGGGAGTTAGTCGGCGACCCCAAGGCTGCAATCGCGCAGTCCGAAATCATTCTCGAAAGCTGGATGCGTCATGTCAAACCTCTCAACATTATTATGTGTTGGTCGTGCGAGACGCGGAAGTATTTCCGCCATGACATCTGGCCTGACTATAAGGGCAACCGTAAGGGAGAGAGACCTCCCTGTTTGCCAGAGGTGACAGCATATCTAAAGGATAAGTATCGATCAGTGATCTATCGTGGCCTTGAGGCTGATGATGTCCTTGGCATCCTTGGTCAGTCCACAACACTGGTCAATCCTATTGCTGTGTCCATCGATAAGGACATGCAGACCCTGCCGATTAAATCCTTCAACCCAGACAAAATGGTTCGTCCGTTGCGTATGAGTGTGGGGATGGCAGACCGTCTGATGTTTACCCAAGCCCTCACAGGTGACAGCACCGACAACTACAAAGGTGCTTTAAAAATTGGACCTGCAAAGGCTGCAAAAATCTTAGACGCTTGCCGCCCGTCCGACATGTGGTCGGGGGTTCGTCAGGCTTTCTTGGATGCGGGTCACGATGAAACCTACGCCATCACGATGGTCCGCCTTGCACGTATTCTACGCGCTGATGATTACAATGAAAATGGAGATGTAAGACTATGGTCGCCAACAACAACCACCACCCAATGGATGACGCCGTCAGCCCTGAACACTATAAGTTCAACAATGGTATCGAAACCATCGACTACATCCTCGCCGTCTGTGCCGAACTTGACGGAGACGAAGCAGCCCTCGTTACCAACATCCTCAAATATGTCAGCCGCTACCGAGGCAAAGGCACTCCCAAGCGAGACCTCCAAAAAGCAGCATGGTATCTCGAAAGGCTCCAAAAAGAAGTCTACGAAAAAGAAGTCGAAAGCTACGGAAAAGCGGAGGATGAATGATGCTGATCAATCGTGAGAGATTGTACCGGGAGTTTGCCATCGTGGCAGAACACCCGCTGGATGTTGAGTTAGACATTGAGGAAATGTTTCGACGCTTTCGTTTTCTAAACGAAGAAGTAAGTGAGGTACACGATGCCATCACACAGTTAGCAAAGTCGAAGACAGAAACTGTTGATCTGGTTGCTCACCTTCTTAAAGAACTGGCTGACGTGCAGTACACCCTTAGTGGTTTCTGCGCGACCTTCGGCCTCAATTTGGATGACGCATTTGTGCGTGTCCATGAATCTAACATGACCAAATTTAAACCAGACGGACCCACCTACAATGAGGACGGGAAAGTTATGAAGGGGCCGAACTATCGCCCACCATTTTTAAAGGACTTAGTTACATGAGAACACCATCCACCCGCGCCCAGATCGTAACTCGGCGTACATACAATCGACCACTAAACGCTGAAGGTTCTGAGTTTGAAACTTGGGATCAAACAGTAGACCGCGTACTGTCTCATCAGCAATGGTTGTGGGAACGCTCTCTTGGTTACAGCCTTGGAAACGCAGAGCATGACGAACTGCAACAGTTGGGTCAGCTTATGCGTGAGCGTAAGGTATCAATGTCGGGACGCACGTTGTGGCTGGGTGGCACAGATGTATCCAAGAAGCGTGAAGCTTCTATGTTTAACTGTTCGTTCACTGAAGCAAAGACCGTCAGCGATATTGTCGATATCCTGTGGCTGTTGCTTCAAGGTGCTGGTGTAGGTTTCATCCCCGTCCCCGGCACACTGAACGGCTTTAAGAAGCCTATGGAGATTGAAGTCATTCGATCTACTCGCACTGCGAAAGGCGGCGAAGACACCAACACTGAGACGTTCTACCCTGAGACGGGTATCTGGACTATACGTGTCGGTGATAGTGCAGAAGCTTGGGCCAGAGCCGTTGGTAAACTTGTGGCTGGTAAGTTCTCAGCAGATAAGCTTTGCATCGATCTAACTGAAATCCGCCCAGGCGGTGAACGCTTGGCTGGCTATGGCTGGATTAGTTCTGGTGACGAAGCCCTCGCCCGTGCCATGACAGCAATCGCTGAAATCCTGAACAAACGTGCAGGTCAGTTGCTCAAAACAATGGACATCCTCGACCTAGTAAACTGGTTGGGTACAGTGTTATCGTCACGCCGCTCCGCTGAGATTGCTTTAGTGGACTTCGGTTCTGAGGATTGGGAAGAGTTTGCATCAGCTAAAGATGAATACTGGATTAACAATCCACAACGCGCTCAGTCGAACAACAGTCTAATCTTTAACCAGCAGCCAACCAAAGCTGAGTTGACTAACATTTTTCAGTTAATGGTAGCGGCTGGTGGATCAGAGCCGGGCTTTATAAATGGTGAAGCAGCACGGGCCAGAGCGCCTTGGTTCCGTGGTTGCAACCCATGCGCAGAAATTCTGCTTTCAGATAAGAGCGTGTGTAATCTCTGTGAGATTGACCTGTCGAAATTCGTAGGTAACTCGCATGGTCTACACGAAGCAGCTAAGATTGTAGCACGGGCAAACTACCGACAGACTTGCGTCAACTTTAATGACGGTGTGTTGCAGGAAGCATGGCAACAGAACAATGATTACCTGCGTCTATGCGGTGTTGGTATCACTGGGATTGTGTCGTCTGGGATGAATGCATACGACTATAAGTCACTGCGTAACATTGTGGTCCAAGCTGCCTACTCTATGGCTGATGAATTGGACATGCCGCGTCCCAAGAATGTCACAACAATCAAGCCAAGCGGAAGCTTGTCAAAGGTATTTGACTGTCCAGAGGGCGCTCACCGTCCGTTGGGTCGTTACATCTTTAACAACATTAACTTCTCTAAGCATGATCCAATCTTGGATAAGCTACGGGCTGCAAACTATCGTGTATTCGATAACCCATCAGACCCTGACGCTGTGCTTGTGACATTCCCTGTGGAATGGAGCGACGTGAAGTTTGATATTGTTGATGGCAAGCACGTCAATAACGAGACAGCTATCGCTCAACTTCAACGGTATAAGATGCTGATGGACAACTACGTCGAACAGAACTGTTCGGTGACCATTAGTTATTCGCCAGATGAAGTTAAGAGTATTGTCGATTGGCTGCTCAACAACTGGGACAACTATGTTGGCGTTTCGTTTATCCTACGGGCAGACAGTAGCCGTACCGCTGCTGATTTGGGTTTTCTTTACTTACCACAAGAGGTTACGACTAAGGAGTTACATGACGAATATGTAGCTGGCCTTAAACCTGTCGATCTAGACGGAACCAACACACTCGAAGAATTACTCGAAGATGAGTGTGCAACGGGCGCTTGCCCAATCAGGTAAAACACATGACCCCACAGGAATTTGGAATGTGGGCATTCGCTACGTTGGCGTGGGTAGTGACTGTATTTCTTGCAGTCTTTGCCTACGCCGCCGTGCGGAATGCCTATCGTGAATATTGGATGGATGAACAGATGCGTCTGCGCATTCTCTCAAAAGTAGACAACGGAGAAATTGATATAGATGTCAGAGATTAAAGCCACTTACATTTCGCACATGGGGGATGACCTATGTATCGCTGATGATGCTAGAGTAAGTTTTGCAAAAGAAGCTTCGGGATACACAGACGAACAGAACTATCGTCTTGTGGACTTCCTAGCCCGTGAAGAACATATCGCCCCCTTCGGACATAACTACCTAAAATTTCACGTTAAGGCTCCGATCTTTGTGAGCAATCAACTTGTGAAACATAAGTTCATGCGGATGTCTCAGGTCAGTAGACGCTACATCAAAACAGACCCTGAGTATTACATACCTGATGAATGGAGAGCCGCTGCCACTGATGTGAAGCAGGGGTCGGTGGGTAAGTGTAAGTCACAGTATTTCCCTACAGAATACTTAAAGCTTTCAGGGGAAGAGGCGACCATGCGCTACAACAAAATGTTGAGCCAAGGTGTCTGTGCCGAGCAAGCCCGAATGATCCTACCTTTAAATACCTTCACCGAATGGCGGTGGTCTGGAAGTCTTGATGCCTTCACCTCCATGCTCAAGCTTCGTCTAAAATCTGACACTCAGTATGAGACACGAATTGTTGCTTCGCAAATTAGCGAAGAGGTAAAGCGTCTGTTCCCTGTCGCACATAAAACTTTGATTGGAGAGAACTATGATAAAACTTAAAGAAAGGGCTTCTGCCCATGAAGCGCAAGACTTTCCCGCTGCAACTGTGGATTTCATTCAATCTTTGGATGAAAACTATCCGCACCGCTGCATTCGAGAAGGCGAAGATGAAATCTCTGCGCACAGATACGCTGCCGTAAGGCTGTTCATAGATGACCTCATGGCTATCCGCGATGAACATATAAACGGTGACCCAAATGATTAGGCCTATGCTGCTTTGTGATATTTCACAGGTCACTAGTCTAGGTCGTCGGATGCATGAAGAGTCCCCCATCTACAGTAAAAGCATTTTTGATCCACAGAAGGTGATCCACCTTTTACACCACAGCCTGTCTATTCCACAGGAAATGTGTGTGCTTATTAATGTTGAAGACGATGTGGTGACGGGCGGCATTATCGGGATATCGCAAGAGAACTGGTACGGACCAGATCGTGAGGCGTCTGATGTAGCTTTGTTTATTCATAAGGATAAGCGAGGCGGAATGTTAGCGGCACGGTTAATCCGAGCGTATGAATCGTGGGCAAAATCAATTGGTGCAAAGGTTATTAATCTAGGTGTCTCAACAGGCATCCACGTTGAGAAAACCACGGCACTTTACAAGAGGCTCGGGTACGACGAACCCGCCTACAATTTACGAAAGAGAATTTAATATGTGCGGAAGCCCATCAACCCCAACACCTCCACCCGCCGCTCCACCCCCTGCCCCAACTCCTCCACCAGCGGCTCCTACCGCTGCCGCGCCCAGCGCAACGGCACTACCCGACACGGCAGCTTACTCACAAGCTTATTCAAATAAGAAAAAAGGTAAGAGCATCCGTAACCAACTTCGTATTGAACTCGGCAACACTGGTAGTGGCGGAAATTCAACAGTTGGCTCGGGCGTCAACACTAACAACTAAGGGATAAAAAATGGCAGAGACAGCAAAATCCCGCTATACATTAATGAAGGCGAAGCGTGATCCATACCTTCGCCGCGCTAGAGACTGTGCGTCTTTGACCATCCCCGCACTTATGCCTCCTGAAGGTCATAGTGCTACAGCCCAACTTCCAGAACCTTACCAAGGTCTAGGCGCTCGGGCTGTAGTTAGTCTTGCAAGTCGATTAATGGTGGCGATGTACCCACCGGGTAAACCATCCTTTAAGCTTGATATCCCACCAGAGACCCGCATCAAGTCGGGTGAGATGGCGGTCAACACAGATATTACGCAAGGTTTGGTTCTATCTGAACAGCTTATTCAGTCTGAGATTGAGCGTAAACAATGGCGGCGCAGCACGAACCTAGCACTCCAGTATCTATTGGTTACTGGTAACTCGTTAGAGTACATGCAGCCCGACAACACGATCCGAGTGTTTCGCTTGGATCAATACTGCGTTTCCAGAGACATGATGGGAACGGTTAAGGAAATTATCACAGAAGAATACCTGTCACCTGAAGCCCTGCCCGACAAGGCAAAGAGCATGGTGTCTGCTGATGATTTCTCACAAAACTCTGTAGCCCTCTACACACACGTCAAGGTTTCCAAAGACGGCGAGGGATACGATGTGTATCAAGAGATCAACGGACATCAAGTTCCCGACTCTAAAGGTTCATATAAAGTAATGCCTTACAATGCGCTACGCTATTGCACAGTCATTGGCGAGGACTACGGACGCGGTAAGGTCGAAGAGCATCTACCTGATCTACGGACGATTGACGCTTTGTCAAAGTCTATGATCGACGGTGCTGCAATGGCTTCACGCAACGTGACTATGATCCGACCTAACGCTGCTGGTGGTCTAAACCTACGCCGCCGCTTTGCCAAGGCAGACAACGGTGACATCATCGTAGGTAACCCAGAAGACGTTGTGATGCTTCAGTATGCCAACAATTCTGGTATGCAGTTATGTGCTGCTGAGTTGGAGCGTCAGACCCGTGAGGTCTCTTCGGCGTTCCTAATGGGAGCCGCAACTGTTCGTGACTCTGAGCGTACTACTGCGTTTGAAGTAAGACGTATGACCGAAGAGTTAGAAGGTACGCTTGGTGGTGTTTACTCACAGCTTAACGCTGACATGCAGCAAGCCCGACTAAGCCGCTTGGTGACACAGATGAAACGAAACTCTCAGTTGCCAGATTGGCCTGATGGTATGGTTGAACCTGTAATCCTCACAGGTCTTGAAGCACTCGGACGAGAGCAAGACATTACCCGGGTCCAAACTGCATTACAATTCCTACAAGGTATGCCACCTGAGACTTTGACTTACGTTAAGTTCAGCGAGTTATTGGGCAAGGCATTCTATGGTCTGAACCTACCAGACGCTGTGCGTACTGAAGAAGAAGTTCAGAAAATTAAGCAACAAGAGCAACAACAACAAGTAATGGCACAAGGCGCTCAAGCTTTGGCTGGCGCTGCTGGTCAAAGTGTAGGCGAACAAGCCGCCGCCGCGATGGCACAACAATAGAGGATAGACATGTCTACTGAATCTCCACAAATCGGTACTGAAGAATACAATCAGGAAATGGCAGGTAAATTTAAAAACCAATCTGCCGATCATCAAAATGATGTGACTGAAACTCCACCAGCTACAGCAATGCCTGAAGGTGGTAAGGATAAGTTCTATGATACCGAGACGGGTGCATACGATTGGAAAAGCCACGCTGTTGAAGCGGAGTACAGAGCCAATGGTAATAAGACGCCAGAGCCTGAGAAGGTTGAACCTACAACCGAAGCCACACCAGAAGCAGAAGTGGACGCTATTACAGATGTTGTAACTAGTGCTGGACTAGACCCAAGTGATTTGCAGTCTCAATTGCAAACCACAGGTCAATTGTCTGAAGAAGCTTATGACGCATTAGAGAAGGTTGGATTGCCTCGGGAACTAGTTAGTTCTTACGCTGAAAACTTTGTCTACCGACAGCAGGGACAGCTTGCAGAAGCTACCCAATATGCTGGTGGAGAAGAGAGTTGGCAGCAATTGTCCCAGTGGGCAATGCAAAATATGCCTGAAGCCGAGGTCAACACCTACAACGACATGCTGGGTGGTAACGATTGGAAGGTTGCTATTGATGCAATCAAAGCCAGACGTATCTCTTCTACAGGCGAACCGACACTCGTTAATGGTTCAGGTATTTCTGGCAACACTGCGTCAGGCTATCGATCTAAAGCAGAGATGAAAGTGGACATGTCTAATCCTAAATACAACGCAGACCCCGCCTTCCGTCAGGACGTTATGCGGAAGATGCAAACAGCAACATGGGATTTGGAACAGTAATGGCTAAAAAACCAGGGCTATATGCCAACATGAACAAACGGAAAGCTAATGGGACATCCCGTTCCAAAGCTAAATCCACAGTTTCGCCTAAAGCTTACAAAGCTGCGAAAGCTGGATTTCCGAAAAAGAAATAAATCTAGGGGGCTTCGGCTCCCTATTTTTTTGCACTTAACGGATGTTTCTGCCAAGGACATTGCGGTATGCCCCCACGATGTCCAAGACACATGAGACGTTAGGTCGGCAAACCTAATAGTCTTAGCCGAACACTGATTATAAATTCGACCCGCTACGGCGGACAATCCTATTTAGAAAAGCACTTAGGCAATCAAACCCTAATTCTTATTTATATATGGAGACAAGAAATGGCCTTTGGCGATTCTTCAAGTCCCGTCCGTTTTGGTGCTGGTCAGTCTAACCCAGTAGATACACGCAGCTTAATGCTGGACGTATTTGGTGGTGAAGTTCTTACCGCTTTTGATAACGCGACGGTTACCCTCGACAAGCACACAGTGAAATCTCTTTCAGGTGGTGCTAAATCTTATCGTTTTCCGAAAACATGGAAAGCGTCCAGTGAGTATCACACACCGGGCCAAGAAATGCTCGGCAATGATTTCACAACTGGTGAAACCACAATCAACGTAGATGACATCCTAGTATCTCACTACGCTATCGCAGACTTGGATCGTATCCTGTCCCACTTCGACATGCGCTCAATCATCTCCAAAGAGATGGGTACAGCACTTGCGAAGACTTTCGACAAGAACGTATTCCGTCAGTTGCTTTTGGCAGCGCGTGATACAGGTTCCTCACCATTCCCAGGCGGCTCCTCTACTGCTGATGCAGCATTGGCGGCTAATAGCTCTGGTGTCTACAATGGTATCGATTGGATCGATGCTATTCGTGAAGCCAACCTCACATTGTTCAACAAAGACGTTCCAGAAGACATGCCGCGTTACCTGGCTGTCAAGGCAGAGGTCTTCGACGCTATCAAATACGCTCGTGATAGCAATGGGCAGTACATTGTACTGAATCGCGATTTTGGCGCAGACGCTGCTGGTGGCATTCAAGCACGGGCTGAAAAGATCGTCATCGACGGTGTTACAATCTGCAAGTCACGCAACATTCCAGGCACTGATGAATCATCAGCCGCTGGTGTGTACAGCAAATACCGTGGCGATTACTCTAACACAGTCGGTGTTATGTGGTGTCCGCAAGCTGTCGCAACAGTTAAGTTGCTTGATATCTCAATGGAAACTGAGCGCGATGTTCGTCGCCTTGAAGATTTCATGGTATCAAAAATGTTCTGTGGTCACGGCACAATGCGTCCAGAAATGGCCGTTGAGTTCAAAACCGCTTAACAACTTTTAGGGGCATCTACAGAGAAATCTGTGGGTGTCCCTTTTTTTTCAAAGGAGTAGCCAGATGCTGACCAAACTGGATGCAGTCAATATTATTCTAAATGTCATTGGTGAAACGCCAGTATCGACTCTGACATCAGGTCTCCCAGACGCAGAAGCTGCTGAGACCAGTTTGAATCTCACAATCAAAGAGGTTCTTGCAAAAGGCTGGCAACAGAACTCTGAAATAGCAATTTACATGAGTAAAAACTATGACCAAGAAATACTAGTACCAGACCAGTATCTGCGCGTTGACACCACAGGTTTGGACAAGGACGTTAATGTCACAATCCGAACTCAGAATGGCAAACGCAAGCTATTTGATCTAAGAAATCACACCTTCAAATTCACTAAAAACCTACTTGTAGATGTTCTTATTGATGTTGAATTTGAGGAATTAAATTTTGAATTACAGAACTATATCTCATTCCGCTCGGCGCGTAAATTTCAAGAGTCGGCAATGGGTTCAGCTACGCTGGACAGTTTTGCAAGCCGACAGGAACAGGAAGCCTATGCAGCATTACTTGATGCCGAGGCTGAAGGGGAAGACACGAACATACTAAATTCTTCCGCTCACGTTTACTACGCGACCCGCCGTAATTCGCCAATCTCAGGGAGATAATATATGGGTAAGCTAGTCGAGCAATCGATTAAGACGCTCTATCAAGGCGTCTCCCGTCAGCCCGATCCCGTGCGTTTGCCGGGACAGATGGAACAGGCGGACAATGTTTTAGTTTCTGTTGTGACGGGTGGGTTTGAGTCTCGCCCATCAAGTCGCCACATTACAGATTTTAACTTTATCAGTGCTTCTGACGACCCCGCAGTTTTTGCGTACAGTCGTGACAATCAGGAGCAATATACGATCATCATTAACAACGGGGCTTTAAAAGTATTTGATCTGAGTGGAACTGAATATACAGTTAATTCCCCAAACGGATTGAGCTACCTTTCAGGACTTACATCACAAGATGTGTCTTTCGTGACTGTGGCGGACTATACGATTATTGCCAACAAAACAAAAACTGTTGCAATGGTTCCGAGTACATACGTCAGCCCGAATAAGGCTCTCATAACTTGTAGAACCACAAACGCTAACACCGACTACACAATCTCAATTGATGGTTCTTCTGTCTACACAAAGACTGGAAATACAGTTTTTAGCTCTACAGAATTACAAGCTGATATTATGGCTAACATGACGTTACCTTCTGGTTTTACCAAAACCACTTTGGATCAGACTGTAGTCATCACAGGAAACACCAGTTTTGAAATCAGCCACACAGGTTCCGACAAAACATTTGGCCCTTGGACTATGGGAGAGGTCGTTGGAAAACGTGAGTACCTTCCCTTTGCTGCTCCAGAGGGCTACCGCATTCGTGTTGGTGCTAACGTGGATGGTGAAGATTTTGGCTATTGGGCCGACTTCGACTCTAATGAGGGGGGATGGACCGAAAGTTCAGACCCGTATGAAAACAACGAGTTTGACCAATCGACAATGCCACACTGGCTCATTCGTCAAGCAAACGGAACCTTCTCGTTTACTCAAGGTAACTACATAGCCCGTATTGCTGGTGATGTGGAGACTGTGCCAAATCCAGACTTCGTAGGTAGTAAGATATCCTCACTGGTTTTTCACAGAAATCGATTAGGTTTTGTTTCTAACGAGACTGTATTCTTTAGTCAGTCTGGTAAGTATTTTACTTTCTGGCCCGACTTCTCAACACAAAGTCTCGACAGTGACGGCTTTGGATT
>TARA_R110002072_G_scaffold86774_8_pt1 | contig 17530 bp, 14 predicted proteins | sample TARA_R110002072 | Tara Oceans TARA_R110002072 (sample SAMEA4397118) | marine metagenome | biome: Polar Biome; feature: [SRF] surface water layer (ENVO:00010504); material: water (ENVO:00002006), including particulate matter (ENVO:01000060) such as... | depth 5 m | reverse complement strand
GAGCCGCGCGTACCAGCTGTCCTCGTGCGGGGTGCCGCGCTTGGCCTCGCGCGGGCCCAAGGAGCCGCCGATGAACAGCGCCTCTTCCGCACGGGTCATCGCGACGTAAAGCAGCCGCCAGTGCTCCTCCATCTCGGTCCGCGCCGCAACCTCGTGCGCGGCGGCGATCGGGCCCACCCGCTGCTCCGCCGACAACCCGGGCAGCGGCACCTTGTTCCGCTCGTCCGCGGGATCGACCAGCGCCAGCTCGCCCGGCGCATCGGGACCGATCGCGGCATCGGCGAGGATCACGATCGGCGCCTGCAGCCCCTTGGAGCCGTGGACGGTCATCACCCGCACCTGGTCGCGATTGGCCCCCGCCTCGCGCTTCAGCTCGCCATCGCCGGCATCGAACCAGCGGATGAAGCCCTGCAGGCTGGCGGTGTGCGCGCCGGCATAGGCGTTGGCGGCGTTGAGCAATTCGTCGATCGGGTCGTTGGCCTCGGCGCCGAGCCGCGCCACCAGCGCGCGCCTGCCGTCGAAAGGCCCGACCAGCAGCCAGTGCAGCAGCGCTTGCGGACTGTCGAAATCGGCGCGGCGCAGGATTTCGCGCAAGGCCGCAACGGTGCGCGCCACCAGCGGATCGCCCGACTGGCGCAGATGCTCCCACAAGCGCTGCTGCCTAGGTCGGTAGCCGTGTTCGAGCAGATCCTCCTGCGTCCAGCCGCCCAGAGGCGACACCAGCAGGTTGGCGAGGTTGAGATCGTCGAGCGGCTGCGCGGCGAAGCGCAGCGCGGCCATCAGGTCCTTGACCGCGAGCGGCGCGCCCAGCCGCAGCCGGTCGACGCCCGCCACCGGCACGCCATGGGTATAGAGCCGCGCGACGATCAGCGAGGCGAGCTCGCGCCGCTTGCGCACGAGGATCATGACATCGCCCGGGCTCGCGCGCCGCGCCTGGCCGGGTTTCTCGCCCTTGACCAGCGGGAAGCCCGGGCCGTCGGGGTCCATCCAGACGCGGATCTGCTGCGCGATGCGATCGGCCATCCGCCGGTCGTGCCGCGCGAGCCAGCCTTCGGACCCGTCCTCGTCGCCGTCGCGGATATCCGAGACGGTGTTCCACAGTGTCACGATCCCGGGGCGATCCTGACCGACATGCGGTTCGGGCGCGCGCTTGAGCCCGAAGGACGCCGGCCCGATCGACGCGATGGCCTTGTCGACGAATTGCAGGATAGGCTCGGCGGTGCGGAACGACTGGCCCAGATCGAGATCGCGCAGGCGGCGCGGTTCGGGTGCGCCCGCCATTATGTCCCCGCCCTGCCCGAGCCGCGCCATGTCCTCGGCCACACGTCGCTGAGCGGAGGCGAAATTCTCCGGGCTGGTGCCCTGGAAGCCGAAGATCGCCTGCTTGTAATCGCCTACGGTGAAGATCGTACGGATCGCATCGCCCTGGGCACCCAGCCCGGAGAAGAAGTCGTCGGTGAGCGCAAAGATGATCGCCCATTGATCGGCATTGGTGTCCTGCGCCTCGTCGATCAGGATATGATCGAACCGCCGGTCGAGCTTGTAGCGGATCCAGTCGCCCATCGCGCTGTCGGCGAGCAGCGCGGCGGCGCGGCGGATCTGGTCGTCGAAATCGACCAGCCCCTCGCGCGATTTGGCGTCGTCCCACATCAGCGCGAATTGCCGCCCGACTTCGAGCTGGGGGGCGAGGAAAGCGGCCAGTTCGACCAGCGTGCGCCGCTCGGCGACCTGCGCGATCGCCTCGACCACCTCCGCGACGCGTCCGCCATACTCGGGGTCGAGCTTTTCGAGGTTCTTGAGGCTCTTGGGCTCGCCCGTCTTGGTCAGCAGCGTGCCGTAGAAGCCGTCGAGCAACGCGACGCGCTCGACCGGCCCGGCCGTGAGCCAGCGGTCGACGAAGTCGACGCAGGCCTGTCCGGTCTTGGTGCCCCATTGCGCGTTGCTCTCGCGGCAGGCGCGCAACAGCGCGACGGGGAAGCCCTCGTCGGCGCAGGCCTGCGCGACCCAGTGCTCGTCGGCATCCGCAGGAATGCCCAGCAGGCCGCAGACCCGCGCGTGCATCGGCGCCTGCCAGCCAGCGGGTCCGGTCCACAGCTGGATCGCCCCGGCGCAGCGCATCAGCCAGCGGCGCACCCCGTCGGGGCCCTTGCGGCGGCTCATCTCGGCGATGGCGTCGAGCGTGCGGCGGTCGTTGCTCGCTTCGGCGCTCGTCAGCAGATCGCCCAGCACTTCCTCGCTGAGCAATTCGCGCTCGCGGTCCTCCATCGGCCGCGAGCCGGGCGCGATGCGCGCTTCCTCGGGGAAGGCGGCGAGCAGATATTGCGCGAAGGCGTGGATGGTGTCGATCCGCAGCCCCCCGCCGGGGCTGTCGAGCACGCTGGCGAAGAGCGAACGCGCATGCGACCGGGTCGCGGCATCGACCGGTGCGCCGAGATGCGTCAGCTCCTCGGCCAGCCGCGCATCGGGCAGCCGCACCCAGCGCGCGAGCACCTCGTTGACCCGCACCGCCATCTCGGTGGCGCCGGCCTTGGTGAAGGTCAGGCAGAGAATATCAGAAGGCTCGACACGCTCCTGCAGCAGCAGTCGCAGCACCCGCGCCGAGAGCACCTGCGTCTTGCCGGTCCCCGCCGAGGCCGAGAGCCAGACGCTTTCGCGCGGATCGACCGCATCGCGCTGCGCACCCGCGAGCGGATAGACCGCGCCGCTCATGCGCTTTGCTCCGTATCATCGTCGGCGAGCCGCGGCAGCCATTCCTCGAGCCGCATTAGCTGGTCGTAATCCGAATAGCCGGCGTAGTCGGGGTTGAACTTGGCGGTGAAGGGCTGATCGCCCTTGATCCAGTCGGCGATGGCGTCCCTGAGATAGCGTTCGGTCTCGGGAAGGAAGTCCTCGGGGGCCAGCCCGCTGCGCTTGTTGCCCAGCTTGAGCGGAGTTTCGACATAGCCGAAGCCGAAGCGGTTATCCTCGTCCTTCGCCTTGCCCAGAGACCAGTATTCGAACGCGCTCGGCTCACCCGAGACGGTGCCGAACCCGCCCGCGCGCGCGATCATCCCGAGCAGCCCAAGCTGGAGCGCGAAGCCCTGTTCGACCATGCTGGCGGACGGGGGTGAGCCGGTCTTGTAGTCGACGATTGCGAGCGTGCCGTCGGCCAGCCGGTCGATCCGGTCCGCGCGGCCGTGCAGCTTGACTCCGTCGACCTGCATCTCGCCCTTGCGCTCCCAGGCGGCAACCGAGCGATCTTCGTAGCTTGAGACGCTTTCCTCGACCCATTCGAGTGCGGCGAGCAGCCGCGGCTGCCACAGCCCGCGCATCAGCGGATGGGCGTTCTTCTCGATCATGACCTGGTCCATGATCGGCGCGAGCTTCGCCCCCGGATCGGTTTCGCGCGCTTCGTGCCAGCGTTCGAGAATGGCATGGGCGACCTCGCCCTGCCACGCCGGCGAGGGCGCGGCCTCGAGCGCGTCGAGAGTCCGAAGTCCGAGGATCGAGCCGGCGTAGAACTGGTAGGGATCACCGCGCAGCCGGTCGAGCGCGGTGACCGCGATCGGCACGTCGCGCTGCGCTGCGCTGGGCATGGGTCTGGGCCGCGGATAGGGTTCGGGCAAGGACTGGGGTCGGCCCATCGCGCGGGCCAGTTCGATCGCGCCCGTCTCCTGGTGGCGCGGGAGCAATTCGCCCAGCAGCGCCTGGACGCGCAGCAGGAAACGCGAGGGGATCGCCGGCCCCGCCTCGTCGCGCGCGGCGCGGCTGAGCACCACCTCGGGCGCGCCCAGCGCTCCGGCGAGATCATGCGCGGACAGCCCGCTGCGGAACTCGGCTCCGGGCACGCCCAGAGCGCGCAGCACGGTCGGCGCCAGCAGCGCATCGACCCCGCCGCGCGGCGGCCAGACGCCCTCGTTCAGCCCTGCGCAGATCACCAGCTCGGCGCGGCTCATCCGCGATTCGAGCAGTCCGTAGATCGCCACGCGCGGGTGACCGCCATAGGGCGGGCGGACCGCGACCTCCTCCATCGCATCGCGCAGCACGATATCGCAATCGGCGGTGTCGACGCGGGTTTCCGCCGCGCGCGCATGGAAGCGCAGATTCTCGACGAAACGCGCCAGCGCGCGCCCGTCCTCGCGCGTCCACAGGCTGTCGCCGCACAGCTCTTCTCCGGCGACGGCCAGGCGGTCGAGCAGATCGGCCAGCGGTTCAGCGCCCTGCCCCTCGGTCAGCGGCACCAGCGCCGAGCGGAACGCGGCCCACCATTCGACCAGCCCCGGTGCGTGCCTCGCCAGTTTCGTCACCAGATCGTCGAGCGGTTCGAGCCCCTCGCGCGGACGCGGCCCGCGCAACTCGCGCTCGACGATCCGCGCCTGCGCCAGCCATTCGCGGCGATCCATCCCGCCATGGACCAGCGGATGCGTGGCCAGCGCCATCAGCGCGATCGGCGCCGCGCCCTTGGCGGCGACTTCGGCCAACAGCAGCAGCAGCCGCCCCGCGGCGGTGTGCGACAGCGGGCGACCGGCGGAATCGTCGGCGATGATTTCCCAGCGCGCGAGGTGATGGACCACGCGGCGCGCCAGCGCGCGGTCGGGGGTGATCACCGCAATGCGTTTTTCGGGCGTCTCCAGCGCCTCACGGACCAGCAGAGCGATCGCCTGCGCCTCCTCTTCGGGATTGGCGGCCTGCATGATTCGGACGTTGGACAGCCGGCGCTTGTCGGCGGGCAGATCGACCCATTCGCGGCTCGCGATCGGCGGAAGGAACAGGTTGGAGATCGCCTGGCTGCGCTCGGGCGGCGCCGCGGCCGCGCCCCTGCGGTGCCATGGCTGGACCTCCTCGCGCGCGACGCCCATGCGGTTGAGCAGCAGCTTGAGGTGGTATTGCGGATGCGCCACCGCGTCATGGCGGGCGAAGGGCTCCGCCCCCGGCTCGGGCGCCGCGCCCGCGCGGCCCAGCTCCTCCCACACCGCACCGGACAGCGACAGGTCGAGATCGGGGAGCACCACCGCACCTTCGGGCAATTTGCTGACCACGCGCAGCAACTCCGCCAGCGCGGGCGCGGCGCTGGTCACCCCCGCAGCGACGATCGGCGTCTCGGGCGGCGTCTCGCGCCAGCGGCGAGCGGCATGTTCGAACAGCCGGTTGCGACGTGCCGCGCTGTCGACCGCGCGTTCCTGGTCCAGCCAGATAAGCCAGCGCGCCTGCACCCGCGCGAAGGTCCTGAGCGAGGCCTGCCAATGCGCCGAGAGATCGCCGACCAGCCCCAGAACGTTCTCGCCAACCAGTTCCTCCGGGCCGATGCCCTCGACCAGCAAGCGGTCCATCGTGGCGCCGGTCTCGCGCGCGAGCCGCAGCAGCGTCGCGCCCTTGGGGGCATCGCTGCCCATCTCCTCGCCGATCAGCCGCGCCAGCGCCAGCCATCGGCGGGTCGGATCGATCGCGCGGGGAATGTCCGGAGCGCCGAGCGGGTCGAGCAGGCTGCCCAGCGCCTCGTCGAGATCGAGATCGCCGACCACCGCCATGCGCGGCATCAGCAGTCCGGCGCGGTCTTCCTCGCCGGCGTGGCGGATGAAGGCCTCGGTGACGATCCGCTGTGCGCGCGAACTCGGCAGCAGCAGCGTCAGCCGCGCGAGCCCGAACTCCGGATCGCGGTAGCGCGGCACCAGCCCCGCCACCAGCGCATCGGCGAAGCCGCGGTGCGCGGCGATCGAATAGATCCGCGGGTGGCGCGCCTCAGCCACCCGTGAGGACTTCGGCGGCGGTCCGGACATGCTCGGGCCGCCCGACCTCGATCCAGCGCCCGGTAAAGGCCGCGCCGTAGAGCCGTCCCTCGCCGATCGCGCGATCCCACAGGACATTGGTGGAGAACTTGCTCTCGGGCGGGTCGCGCAGCAGGCGGTGCGAGATCAGCTGGATCCCGGTGTAAATGAAGGGCGCGATCCGCGAGGGCAGCTTGCGGCTCAGTCGCCCGCCGCCATCCATATAGAAATCGCCCGGTCCGGTGAAATTGTGCGTCTGGCTGTGCGCTACCAGCAGCAGCAGCGCATCCATCCGTTCGGGGTCCCAGACCGCCGAGAGATCGGCGAAAGCGTTGCGCGGACCGTCGAGCCAGATGCTGTCGGCGTTGCAGCAGAACACCGGATCGGGGAGCAGCCCGGCGTCATGCGCCTTGACCAGCCCGCCCCCCGTCTCGAGCAGCGCCTCGCGCTCGTCCGAAATCGCCACCGCGGGCGATTTGCGGGTGCGGATATGCGCCTCGAGCGCATCGGCCAGATAATGGACATTGACCACCGCGCGCGCGACACCGGCCTCGGCGAGCCGGTCGAGCGTGTAGTCGATCAGCGCCTTGCCCGCGACCCGCACCAGCGGCTTGGGCTGGCTGGCGGTGAGCGGGCGCATCCGCTTGCCCAGCCCGGCGGCCATCACCATCGCGGTGTCGGAGGCCAGAGCGGTCACGCTGCGGTCTCCCCGCCGCGATCGCGCAGGACTTGCGGGATATTGGAATCGAACCAGCGCGCGACGGGGGCCAGCGCAGGGTGGCGCAGGTCGCGCTCCATCGCGTTCCAGACCCGCGGGATCAGTTCGAGATAGCGCGACTTGCCGTCGCGGCTGGCGAGCCGGGTGAAGATGCCGACGATCTTGGCGTTGCGCTGCGCGCCGAGCCGCGCGTAATCGGCCTCGAATTCGGCGTCCGCCCCGGCGGCCTGCCGGTAGCGATCGAGCATCGCGCGTTCGAGTTCGACCGACACCTCGCGCCGCGCATCCTGCAGCAGCGAGACCAGATCGTAGGCGCGGTGCCCGACCAGCGCGTCCTGGAAATCGATCAGCCCCTGCGTGTCGTCGGGCGGCAGCATGATGTTCTCGGCGTGATAGTCGCGCAGCACCGTCACGCCGGGGCGCTGGCGTGCGAGGAGAGGTTCGAGCACCGCCTGCCAGGCAGCGGAAAAGCCCGCCTCGTCGACCGAGAGTCCGGCGGCGGGACAGAACCATTCGGTGAACAGCCCCGTCTCGCGCTGGTAAACCGCCATGTCGTAGGGCTCGAAATCGCCGGGCGGCTTGCGGTGCAGTTCGACCAGCGCATCGACCGCTCCGCCGTAGACAGCCCGCTCCTGCTCGGGATAATCGTCGAGCCATTCGCGCATCCGGCGGTCGCCGAAATCCTCGGTCAGGACCCAGCCCTCTTCCGCACGCTCGGCCATGATTCGCGGCGCGCGCATCCCGTGCTGGTCCAGCCAGCGCGCGACGAAGAGGAAAGGACGCGGATCCTCCTCGGGCGGGGGGGCATGCATCAGCATCGCCGTCTCGCCGTCGCGGTGGAGCCGGAAATAGCGCCGGAACGAGGCATCGCCGGGCAGCGGCGCGATCGTCGCCCCGCTCCAGCCAGCGTGTTCGATAAAGGAATGAAGTCCGTGGGGAAATTCGCTCATGGCATGCGGCCTTGCCAAGCTGCGCCGCCTTCCACAATGGCGCGCCTTCCTTCGCCCACTTTTTCGAGCGTTACCGAGAGGCAGGCGGCCTCGTGCGCAAAGCCGCCGACGCGCTCGGGCCATTCGGCCAGCAGCGCAGCCCCTTCGCGGTAATCCTCCAGTCCGATCTCCTCCGCCTCGCGCGGATCATCGAGGCGATAGAAATCGGCGTGGACTGTGGGCGGGTCGAGCGCGTCGTATGTCTCGACGATGGTGAAGGTGGGAGACGGCACCTCGCCGCGGTGTCCCAGCGCCGCCAGCACCGCGCGCGCCAGCGTGGTCTTGCCCGCCCCCAGCTCACCCGAGAGCGCCACGACATCGCCCGCGCGCAACTTTGCGGCAATGCGCTGGCCGAAGCTCTCCATCGCAGCGAGATCGGGCAGTTCGACGATCATGGCAGGGTGACCGTCGCGCTGGTGCCCACGCCCTTGCGGGTGTGGATTTCGAGCGTGCCGCCGTGCGCCTCGATCAGATGCCGCGCCAGCGGGATGCCCAGCCCCTGCCGCCGCTCGATGCCCTTGCCATCGCGTGTGGGCCGGATGCCCTCCAGCGCACGCGCCAGTTCGTGCTGCGTCATGCCGCGGCCATTGTCGGCAATGGTGATCTTGGTGACCCCCTTGTTCTGCCGCAGCTCCACCGAAATCTTGCCCTCGCGCGGAGTCGCGGCGATCGCGTTGTCGAGCAGATGCGCGATCGCGCGGCGCATCTGCTGCGGATCGGCCTCGATCTTCTTGCCCGGGTCGCCGCGCAGATCGAGCGTCAGCCCGGCCTCGACGATTGCGCTCTCGCGCTTGCGCACCACCTGGGTAATCAACGGCAGCAGTTCGAGCTTCTGCTTCGAGAGCGGCATCAGCCCCGCCTCGCTCTGCGACAGGTCGAGGACGTTCTCGACCTGCTCGGTCAGCTTGCCGACCGAGATCGAGATCGCTTCTGCATAGTCGAGCGCCTGCGGGGTCAGCTCGCCCGCGACGCCGCTGGTGAGCAGTTCGGCAAAGCCGCCGATCGAGGTCAGCGGGGTGCGGAATTCATAGCTCATATTGGCGAGGAAGCGCGTCATCACCGCATCGGCTTCCTCCAGCGCGCGGTTGCGTTCGCGCAATGCTTCCTCGGCCTGACGCGAGGCGGTCACATCGAGCACGGTGAGCAGGCCATTGCCATCGGGCAGCGGCACGCCCGCAAATTCCAGCGTCCGTCCGTCGTTGAGCTGGACGGTGCCCTGCTTTTTCTTACGGTCGAGCGTGGCCGAGCGGATCACGAGGTTGATCGTGCCGACCTCCTTGGGATCCGCGAGCTGCTCGGTGATCGCCTCGAGCAGGTCCTCCGCCACCGGGTGCCCGTCGAGCGCTTCGGGATCGAGCCCCCAGACCCCGGTGAAGCTCCGGTTCCACAATTCGAGGTGTCCGTCGGGGGCGAACACCGCCAGCGCCTCGAAGAGATTGTCGAAGGTGGCGGTCCGTGTGCGCAGCAGCGTGTCGCGGGTGGCGGACAGCGCCAGCTGCTCGGTGCGGTCTTCGGCGATCATCACCAGCCCGCCATCGGGCATGGGCTGCGCAACAATCCGCAGATGGGTGGAATCCGGCAGCGGCCAGGCTTCGTCCTGCGTCTCGTCGGAAAGAAACCATTCGCCCAGCTCGGCGCGCCACGCGGGGAAATCGCGGACCTCGGGGATGCGCCCGTTCTCGCGCGCCACCATCAGCATCTGTTCGAAACTGGTACGGTCGTTGACGATCCCCGGCGGGAGCGCGAAGACGCGGTGGAACGGCTGGTTGGCGAAGGTCATCCGCCGGCGCGAATCGAACTGCGCCACGCCGATCGAGAGCTGGTCGAGCATCGAGCGCTGCGCCTCGCGGAAAGCGCGGAATTCGCGCGCCTGCTCCTCCATCTCCTCGATATCGACCGCATAGCCCGCGATCCCTTCCCCGATCAGCGGCAGATCCGTGACCCGCATGGTCCTGCGCTCGCCCTTGATCGTCGCGATGACGATCCGCTCGATCGGCTTGCGGCGCTCACCCGCCTGGCTGGCCACCTCGGCGGCGCTGAGACCGTCGACCTTCTCGATCAGCTCGATCTGCTTGGCCACGACCTCGTCCGGGCTCTGCGCCCCGACCGCCGTGACATAGGCGGTGTTGACCAGCCGCAGCTGCATCTGCGGGCTGCGGAACCACATCGGCATGGGCGCGGCCTCGATCAGCCCGACCAGCGCACCGAAATCCTCACGCGCCCGCGCGGTTTCCGCGCGCAGTGCGGCGACTTCCTCTTCGCTGTCGGTGAAGTCGAACACCCAGACCAGCGCCGCTCCACTGGGAGAGACATTGGGATCGGCGAGCGATCCGCGCAGCGCGAGCGCTCGCTGCGAACCCTTGGGGCGAAGCGTCATCTGGAACGGCGCGGCGGTCTTCTGCGTCCGCCGGACGTGGGTCGTGAGCTGTTCGAGCTGATCTTCCTCCAGCCCGCCAGGACCCGATGGGGAAAGCTCGCTGAGATATTGGGGCACTGCCGCAAGGCCGATCCAGCCAGCGAGCCGCTCGGGCGCCTCGATCCGGCCGTCGGCGCGCACCAGCAGCGGAATCGCGGGCGATTCCTCGATCATCCGCGACAGCCGCCGCACCGCGCGCTTGGTCCCCTCGGCGGCCTGCACCCGCGTGCTGGCGCGGATCATGATCCAGCCCGCCGCGACGGTCCACAGCGCGAGCAGCAGACCGATCAGCGTCAGCAGGAAGGGCGAGGAATCCATCGCCGTCCAGCTATGCGCGAGTGGACGGCGATGCAATGGCTTAGGGCCGCGCCACCCACCGGGCAGCGGCGGCAGCTATCAACCAGAGCGGAGGTCACGGGAGCGCCGGATTGCAGCGCTCCCGAAGCCTCGTCGCTCAGTAGCGGTAATGCTCGGGCTTGAACGGCCCCTCGACCGGCACGCCGATGTAGTCGGCCTGGACCTTGCTCAGCTTGGTCAGCTTGACCCCGAGCTTGTCGAGATGCAGCGCCGCGACCTTCTCGTCGAGATGCTTGGGCAGGACGTAGACGTCGTTCTCGTACTTGTTGTCGTTTTCCCACAGCTCGATCTGCGCCAGCACCTGATTGGTGAAGGAACAGCTCATCACGAAGCTGGGGTGACCCGTCGCGCAGGCGAGGTTCACCAGCCGCCCCTTGGCGAGGATGATGATCTCCTTCCCATCCGGGAACTTGACCAGATCGGTGCCCGGCTTGAGCTCGGTCCATTCGTAATTGTCGAGCGCCGAGATCTGGATCTCGCTGTCGAAATGGCCGATGTTGCACACGATCGCCATCGGCTTCATCGCCTTCATGTGCTCGGCGGTGATGACGTCCTCATTGCCGGTGGTGGTGCAGAAGATGTCGGCGCGGGTCACCGCATCCTCCATCGTCGTCACCTCGAAGCCCTCCATCGCCGCCTGCAGCGCGCAGATCGGATCGATCTCGGTCACCAGCACGCGCGCGCCGCCATTGCGCAGGCTCTGCGCCGAGCCCTTGCCGACATCGCCATAGCCCGCGACGCAGGCGACCTTGCCCGAGAGCATCACATCGGTGGCGCGGCGGATCGCATCGACCAGGCTCTCGCGGCAGCCGTAGAGATTGTCGAATTTCGACTTGGTCACGCTGTCGTTCACATTGATCGCGGGGAACGGCAGCTTGTCCTGCTTGGCGAGGTGGTAGAGGCGGTGGACCCCGGTGGTGGTCTCCTCCGAGACGCCCTTGATCGCCTTGACGCTCTTGGTCAGATAGCCCGGCTTGCGCTTGAGGAAATCCTTGAGCGCGCGCTGCATCTCGATCTCTTCGGCGTTCTGCGGCTCGGGCATGGTCTCGCCCGCCTCGATCCGCGCGCCCCACAGCGCGAACATGGTCGCATCGCCGCCGTCGTCGAGAATGAGATTAGTGGTGAGGTCGTGGTCGTCCTGGGTCGACCAGTCGAAGATCCGGCCGACATAGTCCCAGTAATCGGCCAGGCTCTCGCCCTTGATCGCGAAGACCGGAATGTCCTGCGCGGCGATCGCGGCGGCGGCATGATCCTGCGTCGAATAGATGTTGCAGGTCGCCCAGCGCACTTCGGCACCCAGCGCCACCAGCGTCTCGATCAGCACCGCGGTCTGGATGGTCATGTGCAGCGAGCCGGTGATGCGCGCGCCCTTGAGCGGCTGCGCGGCACCATATTCCTCGCGCGTGGCCATCAGCCCGGGCATCTCGGTTTCGGCGATGGCGATCTCGGCGCGGCCGTAATCGGCGAGCGCAATGTCCTTGATGACGTAATCGGTGAAGTCGGTCACGGGCGGGTCCTTTGGGCTGCTATCGGGATAAATAGAGGGGCGCCAGCCTGTGGAAACGCGGCGGCGCCAATTCGTCGAGGCCCCTAGCCCCTCCCCCCGCGCAGGGCAACCGCGCGGGCCGCTTCGCCCCGCCCTCGCCGGAAAACCGGTTGCACGGAACTGGCGCTGGGCTAAGCCGCCTGCGGACGGATATTCATTGCAACAGGAGACGCGATCATGACGATTTCGGTGGGCGACAAACTGCCCGATGTGAAGCTGGTCAAGGCAACCAAGGACGGTCCCGAGCAGGTCGATGCAGGCACCTTCTTCGCCGGTCGCAAGGTGGCGCTATTCTCGGTGCCCGGCGCTTTCACTCCGACCTGCTCGGCCAAGCACCTGCCGGGCTATGTCGAGAAGGCGGACGAGCTTCGCGCCAAGGGCGTCGACGAGATCGCCTGCACTTCGGTCAATGATGCCTTCGTGATGGGCGCCTGGAAAGATGCCGCCGGTTCGGACGATGTCACTATGCTCGCCGACGGCAATGGCGATTTCGCGCAGGCGGTCGGGCTTACCATGGACGGTTCGGGTTTCGGCATGGGCCAGCGCGCCCAGCGCTATTCGATGATCGTCGATGACGGCGTCGTCACCGAACTCAATGTCGAGCAGCCGGGTGATTTCTCGGTCTCGAGCGCCGAGCATATGCTCAAGCAGCTCTGAAAAGCGCGCAATCAAAAAAATGAAAGGGGCGCCCGCATGGCGCCCCTTTCGACTCTACCTTCCATCAATGGTCAGTTTCTGGCGTGTTCGATCGCGCTCATCCTGCCCTGCTCTTTGCCGACCGACCGGGGCCGCTGCAGGACCGCCGGCTCAATAGCCCATCAGTTTGAGCACTTCCTCGCGGCTGCGCGGATCTTCGAGGAAGGTACCCATCATGCGGCTGGTGGTCATCGCGACGCCGGGTGTCCGCACGCCGCGCGCGGTCATGCAGCTGTGCGAGGCCTCGACCACCACCGCCACTCCCTTGGGCTGGAGGTGCGTCCAGATACAATCGGCAACCTCGGCGGTCAGCCTTTCCTGGACCTGCAACCGCCGCGCAAAGCCGTGCAGCACGCGCGCTAGCTTGGAGATGCCCACCACGCGGTCGTTGGGCATATAGGCAATCGCCGCCTTGCCGATGATCGGCGCCATGTGATGCTCGCAGTGACTCTGGAATGGCACATCCTTGAGCAGGACGATCTCGTTGTAGCCGCCGACTTCCTCGAACACCCTTTGCAGGTGATAGGCCGGATCTTCCTCGTAGCCCTGGCAATATTCCTTCCATGCGCGGGCAACCCGGGCCGGCGTATCGAGCAGGCCTTCGCGCGCGGGATCGTCGCCGGCCCAGCGGATCAGGGTTCGAACGGCTTCCTGGATTTCTTCCGGGACGGGCGGCTTGCCGCGCGGATCGTCTTCGTCGGGTCCGACCAGGCTGCTCATTGCTTTGTCTTTCTGCTGAGCTTGGCGCGAATGCGGCCAAGCCGGCTGCCCTTACGAAAAAGTCCGCCCTTGGCAAAGGGCTCGAACATCGCATCGGGGGTCTCGGGATCGAGCATCTGCGACTGCGCGATGCTCTCCTCCACGGTGTCGAGTTCGGGGGCGACATAACGCTTGAGCGTGCGCGCGCCGCTGTCGCTCGCTGCGATCAGGGCCGCCATCGATCCGTACCTGTCGAGCAATTCGGGCATCGCGTCTTCGTCCAGCCCGCAATGCTCCGCGAGCAGCGACAGCCTTATCCGGGCAATCTCCTCGGCAGCATGGGAGTTGCCCTCACGAGTGGAGTCGATGAAAACGTCGCATTCGCTGTCGAGACCCAGCGAGCGGTTGTTGAGATTGGCCGATCCGATCCGCAGGATCTGGTCGTCGACGATCATGATCTTGGCATGGACATAGATCGGCGTTTCGCCCGAATAGGGGCACCATATCGTGAACCGATCGCCGTTGGGCGCCTCCTCGATACAGCGCACCAGTTCGGCGCGGGCATGATCCATCGCCTGCTGTTCGAGCCAGCCATCGGCATGGTCCGGATGGACGATGACGATCTCCGGCGGGTCGTCCTCGGCAAGCCGCGCCATGATCGCTTCCGCCACCACGCGCGAAGCGAAATACTGGCTTTCGGCATAGATGTGACGCTTGGCACACTTGATATGCGTGACGAAGAGCTCCGCTATCTCGCTCACCTCGTCCCAGTCGCGATAGGCCGAGCAGGTCCGGGCGATGCCGATCTCGACATTCTCGAACCCGGCTCTGAGACCATCGGGCCACAGCGAATCCTCGCGCGGCCTCAGCGGCAGCAACGGCACGCCCCCCGCCTTGATCCAACGATCGCGGCCCAGATCGCTCAGAGCTTCGGCCACATCGCCTTCCATCATCATCGAAGCGTCGTGCCAGGGGCCGTATTCCCGCCCGCGCGGGGTGGTCCGGCGCTCGTCCACCTCCTTGTGCTCGCGCGTGTCCCAGCGCTTGACGGTCATGTCGATTCCGCCGCAGACCGCCAGCCGGCTGTCGAGCACGGCGATCTTCTGATGGTGGCTGCAACCGACGGGATGCGCGCTATCGAATTTGAAATCGATGCGCCGATGCGGAGCCCAGCGGATCAGATCCGCCCACATCGAACCGCGCATCGCGAATTTGAACACCCCGAAGCTCCATTTCAGGATGCGGATTTCCATCGTCGGCCGGTTGCGGCTGAGCCAGGCGATGAAGCTGCCCAGACGCGAGGGGTGCTCGTCCTTGTAGGAGCGCTGCCACCAGCGGCGCCCGTCCGCGAGATGGATCCTCGTGTCGAAATCCCAACCGACCAGAAAGATACGGTGGCGCGCCTTGAGCATCGCGGCCTGCATCGCCGCGAAATAATCCGCCGCGTCGATGATCACCGTCGCGCGCTCGGCTCTGGCATAACGCCAGACGCCCGGCTCCACGCCCAGGTCGAGCCGGGTGACGCGTTCGGGGTCTGCCGGTTGTTCGCTCACGCTGTCCCTCCGCCGACCAGCGCTATTCCTTCGCGTCTTCCTTCTTTTCCGGGGTCAGCTCCGCCTCGGCCTTCTCATCCTTCTTGCGGCGTTCGAACACGCGGCGCATGTGCTCGCGGTCCTTGTCGTCGAGATGCTCCGCGAAATCGGGGAAGTGCTCTTCCTCTTCCTCGTCGATGTGATGGCGGTAATCGTGGTCGAGATCCTTGAGCTTCATCAGCCACGCACTGCTCGTCATGTCGGTAGCGGCGAGGTCGTTGAGCGCTTCCTCGATCTCGTGATGCTCGGCGACCGAGTGGCGCGTCTCGTCGGTGGTCGGCGGCTTGCGCATCATGGTCGAGTAAAGCGCCTGCTCCTCGGCGGAAGCGTGGCCTTTCAGCTCCTTGGTCAGTTCCTCGAACAGCGATTTGCGCTCCTCGCTGTCGCCTTGGGTTTCCAGCAGGCGGTCGAGCAGTTCGCGGTGCTTGTCGTGGTCCTGCTTGAGGCGCGCGAAAATCTCGTCGTTGTGGGACATCGTTCGTATCCTTACATATGCTATGATGGCGGCTGTCCAACAGGTCAGCCGCTCCCTTGTTCCACCGGTTGCACACCTTGGCGGCGATGGCCATATCCGGATCCGATGACCGATAGCTCAGCTCCCAGCAAGGAACGCATGCAGCGGCTGGCAGAACAGGTTCTGCGTGCGCTCCCCGAACAATTTCGCACCGAGCTCGATCGCGCAGTCATGCGGGTTGAGGATTTCGCCACGGCCGAACAGCTGGCTTCGGTGGATCTCGACGACAAATGGCATCTGAGCGGGCTCTACGAAGGACGGCCCGTGTCCGAAGCCTCGATCTGGGAAAGCGGCGAATTGCCACCGCGAATCTGGCTGTTCCGCCAGCCGCTGCTGGCGGAGATGCAGGAGACCGGGGTCGGGCTGGAGGAGCTGGTCCGCCATGTGGTGATCCACGAGGCGGGGCATCATTTCGGCTTCTCCGACGAGGACATGCACCGCCTCGAGGACGAAGCCTGAAGCGCTCCCGCGCTGCCTCGGCACAGCGGTTTCCGACACCAGAACCACAAAAACCCACCCCTCCGCCGGAGAGATGGGCTTTTGTGGTGCGCCCGGAAGGATTCGAACCTCCGGCCACCTGATTCGTAGTCAGGTACTCTATCCAGCTGAGCTACGGGCGCACTTGAGGGGCGGCACATAGGCAGGTGCTTTGTGCTTGGCAATCCCCATCGCGACACGGTCCGGCATTTATTCCACGCTGAAGCGGACCCAGCCCGTTATCGGCTCTCTTCCGATGCCGCGACGAGGACCGATAACTGCGCAAGGAGCGCCACATCGAGTGGCGGCTTGTCGAGCGAGGCAGCTTCCTGCGATGTAAACCAGGCGATTTCGCCTTCTTCCAGAGCCTGCGGTTGCCCTGCCCAGTTTCGGCAAGTGTAAAGCAGAATGACAATCGGGATTTTGCTGCCGATCACCGGTTCCTGCGCGAACCCCGAAGGCTCGAGATGCTCTGGCGAAAGCGTCAGTCCCAGTTCCTCGCCGATCTCGCGAACCAGCGCATTGGCTGGGGTTTCGCCGCGCTCCACCTTGCCGCCGGGAAACTCCCACAGCCCGGCATGATGCTTGCCCGCAGGCCGCTTGTGCATCAGCCAGCGCCCCCGATCGTCGATCAAAGCGGCCGCCACCACCGGCATCCATGTCGGATTTTCTTCCACATTCATCGCCGGCCTAAACCCTTCTTTAACGCCCCGAACCTAGAACCGGAGAGGTCAGCTCCCGTGGTTGCGAGTGGGGAAACACCGGAATGCGCCAGTTTCTGCAAATGCTCGCCCGGGAGACCGAGGGTGCCACCGCGGTCGAATACGGACTGATACTTGCCCTGATCTTCCTGGCAATGGTCGGCGCCATCCAGACCTTCGGGATCACCGCGATCTCGATGTGGACGACGATTGCCGAAAACGTCACCGGCGCAGGCGGCGGGTAGGAACCGGCCTGGCAGTTTGAATTAACGCAATTTCAACCTGTCGGGCCGAAACTCGAAAATGCCCACTCCCGGTTTGAATTTCGGGATGGGCCGGGAAACGAAGACCAAACCAGGAGACGACCAATGAAATTTCTCAAGAAGCTTCGCAAGAACGACGAAGGCGCCACCGCCATCGAATACGGCCTGATCGCCGCACTCATCGCAGTCGCGGCCATTACCGCGATGCAGAGCCTCGGTGGCCAGTTGACCACTACCTTCAACAAGGTATCGACCTCGATGAAGACGACGACCTAACCTTCTTCCTCGAACTGGGTTAGCAAGAACATTTGGCGGCGGGGTAATACCCGTCGCCATTTTGTTTTGGACTGCAGACAATCGCAATTTCCCGCCCTAAGCTCACGAACCAGAAAAACTCACTGCCCTTCTGATGGGTTCGTCTAAAAGCGCATCCTCGGCCTTGGCACGATCGATGACTCTGTGCGCCATTGATCTCGGCAGACTCTAGCATCACTTGCATCGATTTGATTTTCGGGGAATGAGAGATGTGCCTGATCGACCTCACCTGAAAATTCTGCTGCGTAAGGTACAAATACTGCGCGTGAGATTATAGGATCGACCCGGCTCGTGAAATCGCTTTCTCTACGAAAAAACGGCGTAACCAGCGGCCTAGCCCTCTTCCTTGTAGCTTCCGCCGCGCCGCTTTATGCCCTAGTGACCTTTGACTCTGCCGGAGACATTTCAGTGTCTCGCTGGCTGGCACTCTATCTGATCGCTGCCGAGACGGCGGTCCTCGGACTCGCCATCGTTTCGGGTTGGCGTCCGGTTGCTGAGTGGAA
>TARA_R110002072_G_scaffold96884_1_pt1 | contig 17545 bp, 19 predicted proteins | sample TARA_R110002072 | Tara Oceans TARA_R110002072 (sample SAMEA4397118) | marine metagenome | biome: Polar Biome; feature: [SRF] surface water layer (ENVO:00010504); material: water (ENVO:00002006), including particulate matter (ENVO:01000060) such as... | depth 5 m | reverse complement strand
GCGCATCAGGAACATTTCCATGATGCGCTTGCTGGCCCCCATCATGTTCACCGGGTTGGCGGCCTTGTCGGTGGAAACACAAAAGTACTTGCGGGTGCCGGTATTGCGCGTCTGGGCGATGGTCGACAGAGTGTTGAGAATATTGACCTCAATAAGGCGCATCAAGGTGAAGGGATCCTTCTCGCTACGCACATGCTTGAGGGCGGAAAGGTTAAAAATGTAGTCGTAGCCGCCACTGGCGTTGATCAGCGCCTGGTATTCCCGGGAGCCGCAGTCGAGGGCGAAGGTGCGGAAGTCACCGTTTATATAGCCCAGGGTGCTGCGGATATCGCGCACGAGCTCGACCATGTTGTTCTCGCTGATGTCCACCACGTGCAGCATTTTGGGGTTGCGCTTGAAGATCTCGCGCGCAACGGCCTGACCGATGGAGCCCGCGCCGCCGATCACCAAAAAGCGGCTGCTGGCCACCCGCTCCGACAGCTCTGCTTCGTGCCGTTTTACGTCTTGCTCGAACAGCGGCCGATCACGACGGCCAATCAATTGCAGGATATCCATGTATTACAGCTTCCCGAGGGCACCTTCCGGCACACTGGAGGGCAGGTTGACCAGGCGGTCTTCCAGCCAGAGTGAATTGACCAGCCCGTCGTGCTGGCAATGCGCAAACATGTCCAAGTGATGCATGAGCCGCCACACCGGGCGGGTCATCACGTCGCGGCTGTTGGTGTATTCCAGAAAGGCGTCCCTGGCCTCCCGGTTCTCCAACAGGACTGCATTCAGCCAGTGGTTGGCGGTACTGCCCGGTAAGGGCTTCACCAATTGCAGGGGGCTTCCTTCCAGCAAGGCAGCATAGCGGGAGGCGATTTCCACCTTGATAGCGAGCATTCCCGGAAGACGTTCCATCTGCGCACAGCCCAGCGCTGCGTTGAGGTTGGGCAGACGGTAGTTGTAGCCCACCTCGTCGTGGACGAACTCCCGAGCATGGGGAACCTTGGCAGTGGTGGTAACGTGCTTCGCACGCAGGGCCAGTGCCTCATCATTGGTGACAATCATGCCGCCACCGCCCGTGGTGATCACCTTGTTGCCGTTAAAGCTGAAGGTGCCCAGAGTACCAAAGCTGCCAGTATGCTGATCACCGGCGTAACTGCCCAGAGATTCCGCTGCATCCTCTACCACGGGAATACCAAATTCCTCGCAGATGGCCACAATCTCGGCAATGCGACAGGGCAAGCCAAAGGTGTGCATGGGTACACAGGCGGCCAGACGTCGGCCGCTCTTCCTATTGAAAACGCCGTCCGGACGCTGCTCTGCGAACTCATTCAAGAATCTGCGCAATGCCGAGGGACTCATGCCCAAAGTGTCCCTATCCACATCAACGAACACCGGCCAGGCATCGCAATATCGAGTGGCGTTACAGGTGGCGATAAAGGTGAGCGCCTGCGTGATCACCTCCTCACCTGCCTTTACCCCGGCCAGTTCGAGAGCGATGTGGAGTGCAGCGGTGCCATTTACCGTAGCAACTGCAAATTTGGTGCTAGTAAATTCTGCGATACCCTGCTCGAACTGCGTGACCTTGGCGCCTATAGAGGAAACGAAGTTGGAGTCGATACAGTCGACTAGGTACTGGCGTTCGTTGCCTTCGAAGATTGGGCGATGAAGAGGAATGAGCCCAAAACCCCAGATAGATTGCATTTCGTCGATCAGACGCTCAAAATTCATCTGCCCATCCAACCAAGACATTAGAAAACCACCAATCCCAATCACAGACTACAATAAATGACCCCAAGTCATTCAGGGAGTGACAAAATACCCTTTTAATATTCATGGTAGGTTTCTGAGTATATTTCCCTTCCATGTTCACCACCATACAGCCTCAATAACCCATAATCCAAGAGTGACGTATACGGCACCGAACCATAAGCCACGGCCACAAAAAATAACTCCGAACGAATTTGTGAGATTTGAGAAGAATGCCTATAGGATGTGAAAAACACCGACAGAAGACCGAAAAGTACTAACTGGTTCCGCCCGTCGATATTAGACACGCCTCTAAGTGACAGTTCCACCGCAAAATACAACGAGCGCTATCGGCTCAATGCATCATTGTAAAATTCAAGATATCGCCGCCAAACCAAGTTCTGCTCAAAGTTCTCCACAACCCAGTCACGCGCATTGGGAAACAAGGTGTCGCCGGAAAGCTGCGCATCACGAATCTGAAGTATTGCCTCAACAACCCCTTCTATGTCCCCAAACGGAAGCCGGTAACCCGAAATACCATCCGCTACGCTATCTTTTACTCCAACCACATCATAGGAGATAGTAGGAATGCCACAAGCCGCAGCTTCGATGGCGACATTACCAAATCCCTCTCTATAAGACAGGAAAAGATGGACTGAGGCCGATTGATAGACTTCCTGAACGTCAGCTATATGCGGCTTATGAACGAAAATTCCTGTTGCCTTTAAATCCGCGAAAATTGAATCTGCTAATGAATCCTCTATAGCTCCTACCCATTCAAAGGCTACAGAATACCCAAGATTAGCAACTTTGGACACTATATGGAAAAAATCAATTACACCTTTATCTCTGCATGCCCTACCAACGACAACGATTTTGAATTTTGATGAAGGTCTACTTACATTACTCGGCCTAAAAGTGACAACATCGACACCATTTGATGAGCCAGAACCAAGCACGCTGCATTTAGAGGTCGCAAATGTGCCATCTTGCAAACAGACCTTCATCAAAGATCTGGAAATGAACAATACAGAGGTGGATGTTCGTCCGACGAGCAGATCGAGGAACTGATATAGAGATCTCCTGATGCCATGAAAATTCTCGTAAACTCGACCCCTCATAATCGCTACTCTTACTCTTTGACAGGTAAGAAAAGCCGCCATCGACACCAACAACATTGCCTTAGGTGTAGAACTAATGACAAGATCAAATCGATTAGAAAGCAAAACCCATATCAGCTTGAATAGACAGCGAGTGTCCAGGACCAAATTAGGGCGCCGAGAAAAAGGAAGGTATAGGATTTTCTCAAATCCGCGTGAACGTAATTTCTCCAGACCCTCCCTATCTCCACCACAGATCAAAGTAAGGTCATAACCTCCAGAATCCCGCAAGAATTCCAACTGCCCCTTACATAGGACATTAAATGAAACGACATCAGTAACCGCCAAACATACTCGCGTCATACAACTTTCTCACATGACACTTGATGTTTACTGATTATATCTGAAGGGTTATCTCGCCTAGCATGCAGCACCCGACCTGGCACGCCAGCGACAATAACATTAAACGGCGTGTCCTTGGTCACAACCGAATTTGCCGCAATTAGATTTCCGGGGCCGACTTTAACTCCAGCAGCTATAACCGCATGCGCCGCAACCCATGTACCGAATCCTATGGAGATCGGAGCTGGATGGGCTCCGCCATTCCTAACAGATCCATCTTTAAAACCATGATTACTTGATGACATGACCACATAGGGCGAAAAGATCACTTCATTATCGATATAAATGCCTCCTATGGCGTTGAACCAGCATCCTTTCGCAATATAAACATTGTCACCAATCCAAAACCTGTTGATCGCTAGGATCGACACATCGCGTCCAAGTGTGAGATTTCTAGGTCTGCCGGGTAAAAAGGTAGATACTAGAAGTCCTCTTAGCCGAATGAAAGGACCTGCATCGGGAAGGAAAGAACACATAAGAGTGCACAGCCAAACAGGAACAGCATATCGCAGTTGATACGCCAGTTCAGCTACAAGATTCTTTGTCATCTAAACACCTCCAAAAGAGCAATTTCTTATGATTGAGGCCGTCATCGCCAAAGTGGCTAGATACATAATCCAAGTTTCGATTCCCACCAGCTTTACGCCAAGCTAGATCGTTGAAGGATAGCGCAATTTTTTTCGCCAACGCATCAGGCTGACTGGATGGAACCATCCAGTCCAACTCAAGCACTTCAGGGACACCTCCCACTCGGCTGCCAATACAAGGTAGACCAACCGCCATTGCCTCGAGAAGCGCGCGGGGCATACCTTCAGTATGGGAAGGCAGCACAAAAATGTCGGATTTACTAAGAACCTCAAAAACCAACTCCCTATCAGTCACTGCCCCCATGAATTCAACACCAATATTGAGTTCCTTCGCGTCCTCCTCAAGTTTCTTACGGCAGGATCCATCACCAATGAGATTCAGTCTCGTAGATATTCCTTGAGCAGCAAGCAAATTCATTGCTTGAAAGAGGTCCCGATGCCCCTTTTCACCTTCAAGCCGACCGACACTGACAATTGTCAATGTACTCTCGCATACTAGTTGAAAGGATTGTTTCCTAATCTTGACTTCAGATAAACGAAAGCTCGAAAAAACAAAATCGCTATTTGATCCACCATAGACATCCCTACAGTATTCGCTGACGAAACTGTTCGCTACAGAATATCTTGATTGTAACTTAGCAAATACATGCAGAAAGGATGCAAGTATCAACGGCAAAAAACCATTACCAGCAACTCCAACCACACCCTCCTTAATGTTACCGGGATACTCTCGCAAGTATCGTTTTCCACTCAGCATCAAAAATAGCCAAACGGCATTACTCACGTTCCCACTTCTCAAAATGAACTGCTCGTTTTCCTTGACAACTCGAAATGCCGAAACAAGCATCAAGATACTTTTTTTTACGAACTCATAAGGACCAACATAATACGGCATATCGCTGAACGTGACACCAGGACCAGATGCCAACACAAAGTTGGACTCAATTTTCTCGACAACTTTAACTCGTGCGACTACTGTGACGGAGTCAAAATATTGAAGATAATTTCGCCAATAATCATATGGAAAACTGAGAGCCGTATACACATCGGCACCAACTCGAAAAAAACGATGCTCAAGGCAAACCGCAACCATCAAGCAGACCTCAATCGAGCATCATTTTTTCTTTCACAGGAAGCAAGCGATGCAGCAAGAACCAGCAGCAGAATAAAAAGAGATCCACCACCTCTCGGAAGGAAATGCAACTCCTTAAAAAACATAATAAAAATAGTTGCAATTGCGGAATAGACAACAATTCGGTATTCAAGCGGAGATTTGGACACCCAATGAATAATGCAACAACACAGGAAAAGCAACCCAAGTAGTGACATCACCCCCCCCGCATGCCAAAGCCTGACCCATCCGACGTCCGATGCTATATATGGCAGCCGAGGATCTCTCCCGAAGTTTGCGTCCCCAAAAGCCAATTGGCATAAAGAGTCTGGAAGAAAGTACATATCTTCGACCACTCTTTTGGTCGAATCTGCTTCAAATAAGCCTTTTGTAAACGGCTCCAGAAACCAATTCAGATATTCGGAATTATACTGCACATATTCAAGGTCAGCCTTAAAGGAAAAATATGCAACGATAGCAGCGAACAAACAAGATATCGTCAGACCAATATGACGCAAAACAACGCCATGGGCACCTCGTCTTGTGAAGCTTTCGACAAACAATGATGAAGCAAGCAAAAACGTCGCAATATAAACTCCAGAGCGACCGGTAACAGCACATGCCAGAAACAGAATCGGGATAAACAAAAACCACTTTCGCTGTCGCGTCATAGAGCCGAGCACGACAAGAATCGGCACAAACATGGCAAACACTGCCGAAGCACTAGCGCCCCCACCCATTCCGACATCCATAAACCGATGCCCGGTTTCTAACCACGTTCGTTGCGTATCAGAGACGTCAATACTAGATACATATGCATTATGAGTTTCAGGAAAAGCAAAGAATATACATACAATTAAGGCATTCGCTAATCCCGCATACGCCACGGATTGCAGACATCTCAGCGGCCAATCCCGATAGCAAGCCTTGTGTATCTGGACAACCATATGTGAAGCCAATACATAGATAATGAACTTGAGCCCAAATTCCAAGCCTGTGCTGTCATACGATGCATTCAAAACGCTAAGCACGAGAAAATAAGTGGACCATATGGCCCCAAAGCCAATGACGTAGAGTACTACACGATTTAAATTGTTTTTAACAATAGAGTATGCCACTCCTAGCACAGCTAGGCATATTGAAACACCAGCGAGCAAGTCAATACCAGACCAACGTGGACTAAAGAGAAAGAGAAATACAACTATCGACAGGATGACCTGCACTTAATCAAAAACTCCTGACAAAATTCTGCCAAATCGGCTTCCAAAAGTATGTCCATCTAGCTTCCTAAATGCGCGGTTAGCCAAAGTACAACAGAGTTCAGGACTATCACGCAGTGCTTCTATCGCGCGCACCCACCCCTCAACATCGTCAGGCTGACAAATGATACAGTCGCCTTTATCCAGCACATCAAAGACAGCTGGTATTGGGGACGCGATAATGGGACGCTTGGATGCCATATACTCAAAAAGTTTTATAGGCGAAGTTGTTTCGCCTATATCATCCCCATTAAGCATTCTTTGTTGATAGTTGTTTGGCAGCAAAAGTGCGTTCATTTTTAGCATCATGCCAAGACACTCTTCATGCCTAACGCGACCCCCGACATTGAGGTTTGGTGGTAATCTCCTTGGGTACACTCGCTTCAAATCTCGAACAGTCCCTCCATACATGTGGAACTCTAGTTCAGGCATGTCTTCAGCTATAGCCGGGACAAGCCCTGCTCCTTTTCCTTGCGTAAAACCACCAAAGTATCCAACCTTGAAACCGCTTAGAGCTGTTTTTTCCGGGGGGATATCATAGTCCAAAACTATACCAAGCGCGTTTACGTCCGCTATTGCGTCGGCCTCAACCGTGATTTTGTTTTCCAGAGTAGGAAAGCGCTTTATCCACGCTGATCTTGCAGCATTAGTTAACACTACATGTCGACGATAGAGTTCATTTTGAAACGGAAGCTCTCCATCGACACCATCCGGGTTGGAGTGAACCTCATAGACAAAAGGTATGCCCTTAGAAACTGCATGCGGGACAAACTCCCTGTTTCTGATATACAACGCTATGCATCCATCACTGGATGCCTTTAGGACTAGCCTCTTTGCAATACGATCTTTGTCATACGGTGACATTTGCAAACAACGATTAATGGAAGCTATATGACGATAGCCTGCCGGCAAATTATTCGTGAGTCTTTTTGCGAAAGTTGAGGGTCGCCATGGCTTGGATGGAGCATATAGAGAGACATCATATCCAGCCGAATAGATTCCATCTAGCATCATCAATGTATTGAGTGACGCTGCACTAGGGTGCGGCACTGAATTCAGTGTTAGATAACCAATTTTTTTTTGACTCGATCTCATCAGCAATGCCTCGTTTGTCGATAGAGGAATCTTTTTTACTCGCAAAGAGTACCTGCCTCGGCTCCTGGTGCATCAGCGCTCAAGCCAAAAAGCAATATCTTTCATTAAACAGCAATGAATAATGACGAATAGCTCAACAGTGACTCACAAAGGATAAGCCAGCCTCACATGACATCAAGGTGAAGTATTATCTGGCATCTAGTAAGGCTTCTTGAAAAGTCCTACCACATGCCGACCGGCGTCATAATGAGCAATCCGATACCTCGACCACATTATGCGCCAGATCCAAGAAGATATGCTCTTGATCTCCATTGTCCAGTAGCGATTTATAGTGAGCTTGTCATACAATCTCATCCAAAGTGGCACTCGGCACAAGTGCTCCAATGAGACAATTTCAACATCCTTTTGTGCAGCCTGTACCTGCTTCAGCAAAAGATCGCTGGAATAGTGACGATAGTGTTTTTTATTCACAGGAACCACAGTCGACGGCACGGATATAAGCAGGTGTCCACCCGGCAGCGTACGAGCAAAGAGCGTTTCTAGGAACACTTGTACTTCATTATCGGGAATATGCTCCAAGACTTCGATAGCAACAACCACGTCGAATGCTTGACTGATATTGCCAATATCTCCAGCGTAGAATTTTACATCCGGATAAAAGGCGCGAGCAAAACCGATTGCCCTTTCGGAAAAATCCGCACCAACCCTATTGGCGATTCGATCACCCAACGCGCCAATGAAACACCCGTCGCCACAACCCACCTCTAATACAGAAGAGGGCGTCAACGCTATGACGCTCTCCACAATATGGCGCTGGTAACACAGGTATTCGAAGCCCCACCCCAGAACTCGGCACCTGCGCGCGTCGCCCTCGGCAGTGAAATGCGGGATGTGATGATATGGAAAAATATATTGTTGCTCTTGTATATTCTCTTGAAGGTGCACGCTCATACTTTATATTTCCATCTCGTTACAATATCCGTTAAACCTCGCGAATGGTTGCAAATGGAGAGCAGTCACATCCAATCCATTTTTTTGCTGCCCACCAGCCGCAGATATATGGCACAAGAAGCGTGGTGGAGGTCGCAATCGCCGCGCCTACCATTCCAAAGACCGGGATAAATATTATATTCAATATCACATTTAGGAACGCCGCAATGATCCAGAAACGCGCATACTCGCGATGGTATCCAGCCATAACTAATAGACTGCCACTTGATCCTAGGCACGCACCGGCCAAACGTCCTCCAGACAGAATAAGCATTGGAGTAAATGCAGCTACAAAAGCCACGCCGAATGCCATTTCAAGAATCTCTTTACCTAAAACAATTAGCAGACCAAGTACGGCAACTGCTATCGTAAGGTTGAGGCGTGACGCCGCCCGCGACAGTCGCTGCAGCTTGACGAACTCTCTCTGATGGTAGAAGCGCGCAAAATACGGCTCAACCACCATCTTTGTTGCCTGTAGACCAAAGGCGACAATTAGAGACATTTGAGCCGCGACCTTGTAGTACCCAACTTCCGCGCTCACCATGAATATTCCGATCAGCAGGATATCTGCCTGAGTATTGATCAGATGCATAGCGTTGATTGCTGCCATGGGGATAATAGTGGCGGTCCAGGCGCGAGAATCGTAGCTTGGCTTGGCATGCGTGAGTTCCGGAGGCCTCGTTCGCTGTAGCAATGCCGCACCAACGAAAAACGCCACAGCAGTCGCTGCGATGTTTAGCCCCATCGCCGTTGCAGATGTGAACTGACTGCTGGAGAACATCATCGATACCGCAATCAGCAGCGCGAGAAACACAGCAGGCTTGATCACCAGTTCCGGTAGTTGGCCTTGCACGGTATGCCCTAGCCCGCGCAAAGAAGAAGCACGGACCAGCGCCAGCCCCATAACCGGAATCATCAACATACCAATCCCAATGGTGATCGAAAGCTCCATCTCTATGCGTTCAGAATAGAGCGCACCAACCAACGCGGCTGCTAATAGAGCTACGAATGATACGAGAATAACCACCGCTGTCGACCATCGCCAAACAGCCTTAACTGTACCCCATTGTCCGCTCGCCTGGCCTTTCGCGGTTTCCTTAGTCACCAGTTGTGGAACTCCAGCTTTTGCTGGGAGCCCGACGATCATCACGACCGCCAAAGCGAAGGCGTAAACTCCGAAGCTGTCCGGGCCAAGCATGCGCGCCAAGAGCACAGTCGTGGCAAAGCCAAGAGCCGCGTTGAACACTTTCAACGATATCGCGGCACCACTAGCCTTGGAGATACTCGCGCGCAGCACCCCGCCGAAAAACAGATCCCTAAGTTTCGTTCTCATCTGAGCTCAGGCAGTGTCGCTAGCGGATAACCTCGTTGAGCTGCCACGCAATCCATGAACAACATACTTCGCTCTGTAAAAATTATAGATGGAAAAAATTTAGTTGCCGATACCGCCGCAACTCAGGAACCCACTCTTCAAGCGGTTAGCTATTTGCTCATCCTTTCCGAGGCCAACTTAGACATATGAGGCAAACGTCACCCGTAATATTCACGGTACCACTCTACAAACCGCTCCACACCCTCCCTTACCGGCGTCGCTGGCTGATATCCCACTGTCTCATTCAGCGCACCGCTATCCGCAAATGTATCAGGCACATCCCCCGGCTGAAGAGGTAGCAGTTCCCGTTTGGCGGTAACGCCCAGTGCCGCTTCCAATGCAGTCACGTAGGCATCTAGAGTTACCGGGCTATTGTTGCCAATATTGAACAGGCGCCACGGGGCGGCGCTGGTGGACTGGCCCGGGTAGTCGCTATGCCAATTCGGATCTGACTTGGCGGGCTGATCGGATGCACGCAATATGCCCTCGACAATGTCTGCCACATAGGTAAAGTCCCGCGTGTGCTTGCCGTAATTGAACAGGCGAATTGGCTCGCCGGCCAGCATGGCGCGCGTAAACAGGAAAAGAGCCATATCAGGGCGGCCCCAAGGGCCATATACAGTAAAGAAGCGCAGGCCGGTGGTCGGCAGGCCATAGAGGTGGCTGTGGCTGTGTGCCATCAACTCGTTGGCTCGCTTGGTGGCAGCGTAGAACTGCAGCGGGTGGCTGGCGCTGTCTTCCTCACTAAAGGGCATCTTGGTGTTGGCGCCATAGACACTGCTGGTGCTGGCGTAGGTCAAATGTGGTGCATGGGCCTCACGACAGGCTTCAAGGATATTGGTGAAAGCGACGATGTTGCTCTCCACGTAACTTCGGGGGTTGTCGAGGGAGTAACGCACACCGGCCTGGACCCTGTAAATAATTCTGTGTAACTGCCAGGATTAAATGTAATCCGCCAGGCGGTCTTCGAACTCGATCATAAATCTATTCAGGGCCAGTTTCCAATTGCGGATGGGCATGGTCCATTTTTTCGACGCTTCCCGAATCGCCAGGTAGATCACTTTCATGGCCGAATCATCGGTGGGAAACAGCTTCCGTTTTTTGACGGCTTTACGAATAACGCTATTGAGCGACTCGATAGCGTTCGTCGTATAGATGGCTTTGCGGATATCCTCCGGGTAGCCAAACAGCGTGTTGATATTGTGCCAGTGTGAGCGCCAGGATTTACTGATCTGCGGGTATTTTCCGTCCCAGCGTTCAGCGAATTGATCCAACGCCAGCAGGGCTTCTTCTTCGGTCGCCGATTTGTAAATTTGCTTCAGATCGGCGGTGACCGGTTTGTAGTCTTTCCAGGGTACGTACTTCACCGAGTTGCGCACCATGTGCACGATGCACAGCTGGATCTGGGTCTCCGGGAACGCCGTGCTGATGGCATCGGGAAAGCCTTTCAAGCCATCAACGCAGGCGATAAGGATATCCTTCACACCGCGATTCTGGAGCTCTGTAAGCACGTTAAGCCAGAACTTGGCCCCCTCATTCTCCGACAGCCACAATCCCAGTAATTCCTTGTGGCCCTCCAGGTTAACGCCCAGGGCTAGGTAAACGGCCTTGTTGATGACCTTCTTGTCCTGCCGGATTTTTACGACAATGCAGTCCAGGTAAACAATTGGATAAACGGGGTCGAGGGGCCGGGACTGCCATTCGACAACCTGCTCGATAACGGCATCAGTGACCTTCGAGATCAGGGCGGCCGAGACATCGGCGCCGTACATCTCCTTGAACGTGGTTACAATCTCCCGGGTTGTCATACCCTGGGCGTACAGGAAGAGGATCTTGTCATCCATCGAAGTGAAGCGGCGCTGGTGCTTTTTAACCAGCTTGGGCTCGAAACTGCCGGCCCTGTCGCGAGGTGTTTCCAGCTCGAACTGGCCGTCTTCAGTTTTCAGAGTCTTGCTGGTATGGCCGTTGCGGCTGTTACCGGTATCTGATTGCTCGTGCTTGGAGTAGCCTAGATGGTCGTCAATTTCGGCATTCAGCGCCGCCTCAACGGTAATCTTGGTCAGCATTTGGCGGAACTCATTGAGATCCGCTTCTGTCTTGATATTTTTAGCGGCTGCCTGAGCAATCGCTTGTAGCTCTTCCTTCTTCATACTGCCTATCCTCACCCAGTGCTTGGGTTAATAATAGGCAGTTACACAGATTTAGTTACAGTCTCCCGGCCTGGGCAGCAAGATGAATGACCCGATCGAAGCGGTGTTCGCTAAAGCAGTGCTCGATCGTGGCCCTGTCAGCCAAATTGGCGCGGATAAATGTATAGGGGCTTCCGGTTTCGGCTGCGGCGGCGTGCAGCTCTTGCAGCCGCGATTCCTTCAGAGTCGTGTCGTAATAGTCATTGACGCAATCGATACCCACCACGCTGTCGCCACGCTCAAGCAGGCGCCTCGCTGTATGAAAGCCAATGAAACCAGCGTTACCAGTGACGAGTACCTTCATATTCTCAGTTCCATCTGATCCGCTGGAGGACAAATACCAGAACATACAGGACATGGCTCGCCTCGCCCTGAATCCGGAAGCCCTCGGTACAATCGGAATCCATCGTGGCTTACACCATCACGATAGCGTCATAGATGCCCACAAGGGAGGCTAGTTTTCACCAACAGACGGCCGCGAGACTTCCATCCGCAACTCCTCAATCTCCGTCTTCAACTCCTCATACTCCACCAACTTCCGCTGCAGAAACCTGGTGGTCAACACCGCCTTCGCCTTAACTCCCCGCGGAGTAAGCAGATAACTGTACTTCAGCTTGTTCGGATTGCGACTGAAATTCTCCATCTTCACCCACCCCTTCTCCACCAGCGCCTTGAGGCAGTAGTTCATCCCACCCAGACTAATACCCAGCTGCTGGGCCATCTGTCGCTGTGTGACATCCGGGTTGTCCTGCAGCAGACGCAGGACTTTCAGGTGCTGTTCAGCATCTGACATTCGGTGCTCCATGGAAGGCGTTACTCAAGAGACAGGCAGGCTACCGCAGGGCGTGCATCTCGCATGCCCGCTGTTTTAAGCGACAAAAAAAGGACGCGGTCCTGCAAATAAACCGTGTTCAGCAAATGAACACACTAGCCATGGATAAGTGTAATTGCAAGCACAGGGTCAAGTTATATGAAGATCGCTTGCCGGGGGAGGAGGCATCACACCTCCAAGTCATCTATCTCCACACCGATAAGATGCTCTCGCCCGAGCATGGCCAGCAACACCTGCACCCGCTCCTCGCCGCGCCGCATTTGGTACACCGCCTCCAGCCCCGCGAATGGACCCCGGACAATCCGCACGGAATCGCCGGTCGCGAACGGCAACGGCGCCGCTTCTACCCCCGCGGCATTGTCTCGCAACATCTCCACGCTCCCGGCAGGCATGCGCGGGCTGCGCAACCCGAAGCGCACGAGCCCGCGAACACCCACTGTGGACTTGATGGGCGCCGTATTGTCCGATTCCAGATCCAGAGCGACAAACAAATAGCCGGGAAACAGCGGCTCTACCACACTCTGCCAGCGCCCCCCCGTCGCTTGCGCACCCGGATCTCCGGCAGGCACACCTCGTAACCCTGCCGCTCCAGGTTGTCGCGGGCAGCACTCTCCATGCGCGGACGCGTCGCCACCGCATACCATTGACGGCCAGTGTCAGTCATGCAATCAGGTTTCTGCGGAAATCTGCGGATTCTCCTGTATCTACGCGTGACTTACAAACATACTGTGTTGGTCTTTTCTCAAGCTCGGCGGTATCGTTCCACCATCATCTGAATCTCAACACACAATGTCACCAACGCTTCTCCAAGCTGCGCTTGCCTTCTCTCTGACGCTGTTATGCATCTGGGCTCTGACCCCTGTTGCCATGCGGCTGGGGCTGGTGGATGCCCCCAATCACCGCAAGCTGCACGAGGGCTCCATCCCCCTGGTGGGCGGCCTCGCCATTTACCTGGCCTTGCTAGCAGTCTCCATAGTGTGGGGGCAGACGAACGAAGGACACCACGCATTGAGACCTGATATTGTTCGCGTGTTCCTCACCGCCGGGGGCATGCTGGTGGTGCTCGGAATACTGGATGACCGTTTCCAACTGAGTGTATTCACCCGTGTTCTGGCAGAAATTGGCGTGGCATTGTTTCTGATAGAGAGCCTGAACTTGCGCATGGCCAACCTGGGCGACCTTTTGGGCTTTGGGGAGATCAAACTTGCTCGTTGGCTCAGCTATCCGTTCACTGCTCTGGTCATCTTTGTGGTGATCAACGCCTACAATATGCTTGATGGCATGGATGGCCTGCTGGGTGTAATCGTTCTCATCACCATTTTTGCCTTTCACTTGTTCAGCGGGCTGCCACCGGGTCTGGTTACCATCGTCATCAGCGCGTCCTTGGCGGCCTTCCTGATCTCCAATCTGGGGCTAGCGCCATCTATTCCCAAGTCCTTTCTCGGAGACGCCGGTTCCAAGCTGCTGGGCTTCATCGTGGTCGCGCTGACACTGTCGGTCACATCTGTTCAGGTAGGACAAACCCGCTACATACAACCTATCACCGCCATCTACCTACTCGGACTGCCACTGTTCGACATGGCATTCACTACCTTGCGCCGAGTGCTGGACGGCAAATCCCCCATTAGGGCAGACAATACCCATATTCACCACCTGCTTCGGGAGCTTGGGCTGTCGGGGAAGCGGGCTTTATTGCTTATCAGCAGCATCGGCGCCTCAATTCCTTTTCTGGGCCTGATGTTGGCAAAGGCGGAGACACCGGAGTCCTATCAGTTCAGCATTCTGGTGGGCGCCTTTATCCTGTACTGTATCGTGATGACACAAGCTTGGCATGTGGCGCGCAAACGGACACAACCGGTAGAAGCCAGCCTTAACCAAGTCATCATTGAAGTCAGCCCCACGGATAAAGCATGACACAACTCACCAGCCCCCCCCCGCCGCCACAGTCACCGCCGCTCGATTGGGCGGACGATGAGATAGACCTGTTTGAGCTGGCTGCCAGCCTCTGGCAGCGCAGGTGGGTTGTCTTGGGGGGCACCGCGATATTTCTCGCATTTGCCGCAGCGTACCTTTTGCTGACAAGGCCGGTGTACGAGTCCACTGCGCGCCTGCGCCCGCCGCTGGCTTCCCAACTGGTTGCGATCAATGAAACCGGGCACATGGAGCTGCCTCCGGGTGATGCATTTAGCCGGGTGGTTTTCGAAGCGCGCTCTCTGGACACACAGCGAGAGGTGTTCCTCGCTTTCAGCCAGCGTCTGCTTGAAGAGCCATCTGTGAGTCGCGAGCGGCTCGTGCAACACTTCCTTCGTGAATTCTCGCCCGCACTGACCATCGAAATCGGCGGGTTGAGCAAGAACGACGTCTTGGCCGAAACCACGATGTCTATACGCTTCCAGCATACTGACTCCCAGTTAGCCGCGGACGTTGCCAACGCGGTTGCTACGGCTGCGAAAACCCGTGCTTTGGCCAGCGTAACGGACGAGTTGCACACCGTCCTGGAAGCTCGCGCCCGCACGCTGGAGTCTCGCATTGTACAAAGTGCGGACATTCTGGAGCGCAGGGACAAGGACACGATCGTGCGGCTACAAGAAGATGATGAGCTGAAACGCTGGCAGTTACAGGACCGTATAGCTGCCCTCACAATAAAGGCGCGACAACTGCGGGCCGACAAAATAGCCGAGCTGGAAGAAGCCCTCGCCGTTGCACGCAGCCTGGATATCACCGAGCCCGCAACCCTGCAGATGCTGTCCCGAAGCGCGAATGGCCGCGAATCGGTATCCGTCAGCGCAGACCTTTCCACGGGGCAGGGTGACCCGCTGTACCTGCGCGGCAGTCGCATGCTGGAGGCAGAGCTGGCAGTTCTCGAAAAGCGCACCGCGGATGCCCACATGGTGCCGGAGCTGCGTGACCTGCAAGAGCAGCTGGATCTACTGGGGCAAAACCGCCAGATAGAAATACTCCAGGCGCGGGAGAACTACGAAGCGCTGGTAGAGGACAAGGATGTCCTGCGCGCTGAAATCAGCCAGCTGCGTGAACTGCTGGCGGCAGACTACAGCGATACACTGCTGGCCCGGGTGGATCAACCCGCCATCGCCCGCAGTCAACCAATAAAACCCAAGAAAGGCCTGACGCTGGCTGTCGCAACGGTCGCCGGCACAATGCTCGGCATATTAATAGCTTTGGTTATGGCCGCTGTGGAGAACCGCCGCCGGTCGGCGCCCCCACCGGTTCCCGATACCGCGCAATAACCTCAGCCGGCGTCCCCTCTGCACAGATGCGCCCCTGCTCTATCCACACCGCGCGGTCACAAATAGCCTTGACCTGCGCTTCGGCGTGGGAGACAAACACCACCGTTTGCTCGCCACTAACGCGCTCTCGCATGGCAGCCAGGGCCTTGTTCCGGAAGTCGGCATCGCCCACGCTCAACACTTCGTCAATCAGCAGGATATCGACATGCGTCAGCAGCCCGCTGGCGAACCCCAGCCGGGCACGCATGCCGGAGGAATAGGTTTTCACCGGCTCATCGAAGGAATCCCCCAGCTCGGTGAATTCGCGGATGGCCTCAAGACTGGCCAGGGCGTCACGCTTGCTGACGCCCTGTAGCATCGCGGACAACAACGCGTTATCGCGACCGGAGAGGGAATCCTGAAACCCCAACCCCAGGCTCAGCAGCGCGCAGCTGGCCCCGGGGCGGCGCCGGATGCGCCCTTGGCGGGGTTCAAGGATACCCGCCATCAGCCGCAGCAGGGTGGTTTTGCCTGCCCCGTTGCGACCCACAATGCCCAGGGTTTCACCTTCCAGCACCTGCAACGAGACGTCATCGAGCACGTGATGCACACCGTGATCAAAACTCTCCTTGCGCACCAGGTAGTGATGGGAAACGCCCACCAGCTCCAACATGGCTGAACGGCTCATGATGTAATCACCCGCAGCGCGATAAAGCGGCTGCGACGCTGCAGCAGCCAGAAGCCCAGCCACGCCACCAGCGCTGACCCCAGGCCCACCAATACCAAGTGAAAGCCATCCGGAGCAACACCTACCATCATGATCTGGCGATACGCATCAAGCAGAAAGGCCAGTGGGTTGAGCGCCAGAATCAGCTCCATGGCCGCGGGGTCCGGCAGGTCTCGCGGATCCCAGAACACCCCGGAGGTAAACATGAGAAAAATGGTCGCCATGGAAACCAGCACCTGAAAATCAAACACCAGGCACACCAGGTAGGCCGCCAGCAGGGAGCAGGCCACGATCAGCAGATAATTCACCAGCGCTACCGGCACCAGCCAGGCCCACACCGGCGAGGGCAGGTAACCGCTGCCCCACAGCACCACAAACAACAGCAGAAAAACGGTGGACTGCTTGTACAGTCCTTCCTGAATCGTGGCCAGGGGGAACAGGCTCTTGGGTATATCGACGCGCCCTACCAGGCCTTTATTGACCATGATGCTGCGCGCTGCCTGATTCAGCGATTTCGAGAACCAGACGAACGTCAGCTTGCCGCACATCAGAAAGACCAGAAAATCTTCCTTACGGTTGTGCAGAATGAACTCAAACACCACATAAAACACCAGCACGTACAGCAGAGGCTCAAGAATCCACCACACATACCCGAAAAAATAGCGTGACGCATCAGCCTTCAGCGAAAGTCGCGCCATAGTGTCCATCAGGGAAACGTACTGGGAAGGTCTCATCGCTGTATCTGGCAATTGCAGGGTCGGGGCGCGAGTATAGCAGCCAGTGGTCTGTGCGGGCGACGCCGCATTGACCAACAGGCGCAATCGAGACCGTGCATGCCGGCACGTGAACGACGTTTAGTCCTGCACTTTGCATCACGAGACCCGTACAATACCCCCATGAAAACTGCCCACACGCCCCGC
>TARA_R110002072_G_scaffold278_1_pt1 | contig 17552 bp, 10 predicted proteins | sample TARA_R110002072 | Tara Oceans TARA_R110002072 (sample SAMEA4397118) | marine metagenome | biome: Polar Biome; feature: [SRF] surface water layer (ENVO:00010504); material: water (ENVO:00002006), including particulate matter (ENVO:01000060) such as... | depth 5 m | reverse complement strand
GCACCTTTCCAGTTAAATTTTATAGAACCTAAATTAATTGTTGCCATATTGTTCTCCTTTTATCCTATTTTTGTTTTTGTTTCAATTAAATTGTTGAGATTAAATTACCATTACTATCAATGCTAAAAGTAAAGCCAGATGCCGCAAACAAGACATCATCAAATGAAGCATAACTAGCCTCATCTATATTGTCTGCACCGCCACCTGTAGTAGTTACTATTAACTCACCATTACCATTAACACTAAATCCATATACTTCTGCACTACTAGCATTTCCTGCTACAAATGAACTACCAGATGCGTTCCAAGTTAATACTTGACCATCTGTAATACCAGCAGTTGATACATCAGTTGCATCATTAACACTAAAATTAGCTAAATTAAATGTTCCATATGCAATAACATCTACAGTATCAGTTCCAACTGTACCTATTGCAGTAGCAAAAACAATAGAAGTTCCAGATGTAACAGTAACATCAACTCCATTTACTTGTTTTACACCATTTAGATATACATCAAGATAACCAGCATCATATGCCATAGTTTGACCATAATTATCCGCACCTGTTACAGTAGTAGTTGATGATGATATTGAATACGTATATCTACTAGCAGTACCATTTACACTTGAACCTGCCGCAGTCCACCCACTTGATGAGTAAACTTTCATAGTTTGTGAAGTAGTATCAAAATATAAATCACCTACATCTAATGCTGAACCATCTGGGTCTTGAGTAGGTGCTGTAGCACTTGGGCCAAGATAGATATTTGCAAAAGCATTAATGTCTGCAAGGTTGTTTGCCGCAGTTGTAATTGAAGATATGTTAGTTCCAACATTTGTTACGTTAGTATCATTTGCCGCTACTAAATTTATATTTGTACTGTTTGCATTAACTGCATTTATATTTGTTGAATTTGAATTAACTGCACTAATTGCCGCACTTATTCCAGAAACATTTGTTATTTCAGTATTTATTCCAGCAGTTGTGTTTATATTCGCTATGTTAGTTGCTGTTGTGTTGACATTTGCAATGTTAGTTGCAACAGTTCCTATTGTGTTTGAACCAGATAAATCAGCCGCAACTGTATTTACATTTGCTTGGTCTGATGTTGATAATTGTATTTGCCTCCATGTAGTGTTAGTCAAGTCGTAAACTTTCATAACATCATCTGTAGTATTAAAATATAATGCACCGTCTGTTAATGCATCACCATCATTATCTAATGTAGGGTCAGATGCTTTAGCACCTAAAAATTTGTCATCAAAATTATCTAATGCCGCTTCTGCCGCAGTTTGAGCAGTTTGAGCCGCAGTAGCACTAGCCGCAGATGCAGTAGCTTGAGTAGTTGATATACCAGCTTGTGTAGTTGAAATTCCAGCTTGAGTAGTTGCAGTAGTTGCAGACGTTGCCGCATTTGTTTCTGATGTAGAAGCCGCACTAGCACTTGAAGCGGCCGCAGTAGCAGATGCAGTTGCAGAATAAGCGTCAACTAATAAATCCCATTTAGCAACATCTGTGTTACTTGAAATAGGTTGTGATCCAGATGCTACGTGACCTGTATTACATAAATAAATATTATTGTTAGAAGTATCTTTTACAATATCTCTAGCGGCATAAGTAGTTCCTGTTGTCCAATTACCTCTAAATGACCCTAATTCTTGTGATACAACAAGTTCACCAGCATTATCAAATCCTAAAATTTTACCTGCTCTATTAACTGCATCAACCGTAAATTCAGTTGAGGCCATTGTATTTGTTCTTGATAGTTTAATTGCTCTATCTGCTTCTTCTTGAATTTCTTGTACTAATGAAACTGATTTATCAAATCCACCTTCTACTGTTTCAGCAGAGAAAGGATCGTTTTCAACAAGATCAATAGTTTGAGTTTGTATTGTAGCACGTCTAATAACAAGTGTTTCACCGCTTGCTGGTGCAACAACCATAGTAACATTACCACCATTTGCATCACCTGCACCACTAACTGTATAATCTGTAGATATAGATTTAACTGTTTCTGTACCTAATGCTGATCTTAAAATAACCTGTATATCAGCATCTACACTTATCTTAAAAGTGTAAGGAAATACTGTTTGAGAAGCATTACCAGAATAAGAATTTTTTATAATTGTTGTACTAATAGTCATATTATTCTTCTATTTTATCAGATTTTTCCTTTTTAATAAAGTTAATAGGATACTCATTATCAGTTTTTTCAATAAATTCAATCAACTTCATTATCTTAATAGCTAGTTTTTTACTATCATTTTCACTTAATATTTCTTGTAATAATACAGTACCGCCAGCTTGTTGAGATAATCGTTCTATTAGTAGTTTATTTGTTTTTAATCTTTCACCTCTAACCATTAAAGCCAATTTATGTTTATCTGTTAAAGTTTCTCCTGTAACTAAATTTGCTATAGCTTCTTTGTAATCAAGTGTTATTTGAGCATTTTCTTTTTCAAATTGTTCAATACCACCTTCTGATTTTTCCATAAATCCTATAGCTGGATGTTGACCTATTTTAATCCATCTACCTAATACTCTACCTATAACTGGTATATCTAATACTTTTTCTAATTCATTGGTAACTTCTTTCATATCATTACTTTTAAATTTATATACACCTTGACCAGAATAAGTATTAAAGAACCATTTTAATATTTCTTTGTTTTTTCTAGCATCATCTGCTTTATCAGTTGTCTTATCAATTGCAGTTGTACCTCTAAAATCATCATATGGAGTAGTACCATTCATCCATCCTATTAAATCAGCAAACAAACTAAATACAGGGTTCATAGATGGTAATCCAGATGATCCTATATAACCAAATAAATCAGCAGGTGTTTCTAATGAACCAATTTTACCATCATCACCAATACTCATTGCTTTGTATAAAATACCATTAATTAATCTTGATGTTTCATCTTGTGGTATTCTTAAATATATTGGTCTGCCATCTGGTGTTTCACCTAATACTATTGGAATGTAATTTATTTTATCCCAATCAGAAATACCATATTTATAAACTGCACCTAAACCAACACCAAATAATCCTATTTCCATAGATTTTTGTAATATTTTAGGAATTACATTGTATGCTACAAATTTACTACCAACTGATACAGGTGCTTCTTTAAATCTAGTTATATCTGCTCTCCAACCTTCTTTAAATGCGTTAGAGTATAAATATAGATTATTAGTTAATGCGTTTAATTTACCTTGTCTTAAAAAGTTTGGTGATCCTACTTCTGATTGAACTCTTAACATCATTTCTTTATCATTCATTTTTAACTCACCTCTTTTAACTTGATCTTTTAAAAACATTGCACCTGCAATTTTAGGTGTTCTTTCAAACATTCTTGCAAAGTTACCAAGACTTTCAAATAAATATCCAAATGTTGAACTCCAATATTTATCAAAACCTTTTTTCTTATTTAGATCACCTAGTAATTTTTCAAGCGCATATGTATCTGGGTCTTTATCTTTTAATAATGCTTTACTTCCAGCTTGACCTCTATAACCTTCATTCATAGATATTAAAAAACCTTCATTTTCCATCCATCTAGTCAATTCAGTACCATCTTTAAAAATAGATTTATAAGCAGGTTTTATTGCTTGAAAGTAATATTTAAGTAATGAATTTTTACCTTTTCCAGCTATATCAATATATCTAGCACCTTTTAATAATTTAACTGATCTGTTTAAATCTCTACCCAAGTTGATTGGCCAGAAAGCAGGATTATATTCAGTAAATAGTTTTCTAAATACATCACCAGTTTGTGTCATTAATTTGTACATATAGAATGTACCATTAGGATTTTCTTTAAATGATTGTGCAACAAATTTATTTACGTGCCAATGTTGCATTTTACCATCTTTCATATAACTAAATTGTTCCATGCCTTTAGCGGGTTTTTCTAACTTACCTTCTCCAACAAATTTAGGTTTATAAATAATTCTATCAGATGGTTCTCCAGCTTTTTTACCATATCGTTCCATCCAATGTTTGTTTTCTTTTAACCATTTAATAGTTAATGCCATTGTTCTATGTCTTTTAGCTTCAACTAATAACAACATATCTTTTTCAAGTGTTGCATTAAATACATTCATAATGTCATCAAACGAACCTTTAGAACCTTTTAAAAATCTTGTAGCACTTGAGTTTGGCCCATATTTTTCTATACGTTCAAGTAAGTATTTTCTTACATTGAAAGTTACGTATTCTTTATTGTTTTCTAATTTAGCTATTAATTCTGCACTATACATTCCACTTTCTTTTAATTCTGGAATAACCATTTCCTGTCTAACTTTATAAAATTCATTTGTTAGATTTATTAAATCTGGATGCATTTTTGCATAATAGTCATAAACTTCTTTAGCAGTTCTATCACCTAATTTTTTAGCTAATTCTGGATTAACTTTCATAATACCTAATGCATTTACTAATTTATTTCTTTGAGAACTTTCAGCTATGTTTCTTAAAAATAATGCAGTACCAATATCAATTGAGTTGTATCCTAATTCTTCTGCTGGCTTAACAACTTTGTTAATCATATCTTCTGTATATCTTTTTAATTTAGCATGACGGTATCTGTAGTTTTCAATAGACCAGTTTAAATCTTTTGCTAATGGACTATGCCATCTTTCATTACCAGTTCCTTTAAATCTTCTGTATATCCAATAAAAGTTATCTATTGCTTCTGTACCTAAAATATCTGCTTTAGAAGGTGTGTAATCTTTTTCTATTCTTTCAATCATTAAGTCATTAGTTTCTCTAAACATATTACTTATGTCTGATACTACTTTACCTAATCTTTTGTCTGATCCAGATTTTAAATCTATTTGTATTCTTTCCCAGTTTGCTTTAACTTCTGGTCTTGCGTGCATATAATGCATCCACATTTCCCAAGTTCTAGGTGCATTGTTTTTAACCCATTGTGGTCGTAACATAAACGCCATCATAAAATCAGCCATTAGTTCTCTTGGGCCATCTCTATATTCTGTATATTTTACGCTAGCACTTCTATCAAATGGTTTCCATTTAGCTGATAGACTTTTTAATTCACTTGTAATCCATTCTTTATTAACTAGGTTTCTTTCTTTTAAACCTCTTTCAAAGTTTTTAGCAAAGATTTTGTATGCTTCATTAGTCAATCTACTATCACTAGGTTTACCATTAATTTTATCTGCAATAGCTTTTAGATGATTTGACATTAATCCTTTTAATGCATCTCTAACTACTAATTTTTTAACAGCACCATCTAACTTAACAAATGCATTATAAAAATCTGGATTAATTTTTTCTCTAGCACCAGCATCTCTAAATATTTGTAATACTGTTTCTGGTGTAATTTCTAATTTTTCTAAATCTACCTTAACTTCTTTTTGTTTTTCTTTAGCTTCTTTTATAGCGGCTTTTTTCATTGCTTCTATTTCTTTTGCACTAAATGGTTTTGCGCCTTCATTTTTACCGTCAATCCATTTATTCATATAGCCTTTTAATGTAGCTATTGAACCTAATATGTTACCTCTACTTAAAGTACCGTTAGGTAAATAATCAATTAAATGACCCAATTCATGCGCAAACGTCATCATAAATTGTTCTGGGTTTTTTTGTAATGCTTCGTTAATAACTATTCTAGGTGATTTCTTTCCTTTAAATTGGAAATAACCATTTAAACCTTCTGGTAAGTTTCTTACTTCTGGTGATTTTTTAACAAATACTTTGTATAGTTCTACAAGATCAATTAAATCTAACCCTCTTGATGAGTTAAATAATCCTTTCCATGCGGCCGCATTAGTAGAGTAATCTGCTGGTAAACCTTTTGTTTGTGTAAATATATCATTAGGTATTCCCCAGTTATCACCATCTCTACTACTGTTTACTCTATCGTAAAATGTACCTTCTTTTTCTTTAAAATTTTCAAAGTAATTAGTTGCTTGTGCATTAATCTCACCATTTTGTATTTTCTCTGGTTTAATTGTAGCTAAAATTTTATTAGTTTCTGGATGTAAAAATAGTATAGGGCTATCTTTACCTGCACCCATAACTTGAGCAGTTTTTACTTGTCCATTTTCTGTAAATTTAATTAGTTGTTCATAAGCTGATCTATTGATTGCTACATTTTCATTACCAACTCTAACAATTAAAGTGTCAACTGGAAATTTAGATTTACCACCTGCTTCTAATGCAAATAGTATTTCTGCTTTTTTGTTTCTGCTTGATATTTGACCTCTTTCATTATTGATAAAATCTTTAGCATTTTTGTATTCTGTTTTTTTAGTTTGGTTTTTATTAAACAGTTTAGTTAGTTCTGGATAGAATTTACTTTGAATTGTAATACTTTCATTAGCAATAGTTTTACCATCTAATGTAACTACTTTAGTAGATGATCCAGTTTCTCTTACAACTGCTTCTGGTGTAGATTTAAAATTAGTTTCTCTAAATACACCTTCTGCATCTTTTACTAACTCAACTATATCTGCCGCAAATTCACCGTTTTCTTTTCTTTCTTTAAATGAATTATCTTTTTTAAGATTAATAAATATTTTATCACCTTCTATTATTACCTCTACTGGTTTAGTAGGTGCTTTTCTAACTTGATTTTCTAATACAGGAATTGTTGCACCATTTGGTTTTTCAACAATAATTACACTTTCTGATCCTATTGTTTCTTTACCTTTAACTTTAGCAACTTCTGTTGAAGATGTAGATATGTTTACAGTTTCATTGTTTTTAAATTTTGGTGGTGGTAATAATTTAATATCAGCTTGTTTTTCTAATCCTTTAATAACTGTTTCTGAACCTTGTTTATAAACAGATGGTATTTCACCGTTTTCTATTGCAACTCTTATACTAACATCACTTTCCATATCTTTAATAACATCTCTAGGATGTCTTGAGTATTGTGAGTAAATATCTTTAAATACACTTAAACCTCTTATTGATCCATGTATTCCAAAAACCAAGACAGTAGCATGAGCAAAGTCTTTTAAAGTAGGTACGTGGCCTTCCATAGCCGCCCCTAGAGTAGTCATAACACCTATTTCTGATGCAAGTCTAGCTGTTGTACTTCCTGTAAGTGCTTTTACTTTAGCACCAACACCAAATGTAGCACCACCAATAACTGCTGATTTACCTGCAACTACTGCTGTTTTTTTATCCATATAATGACTTAAAAATTCTGAAAATGATCCAACATAATTATCTTCTATTGCTCTCATATATGCTGATCTCATAACTTCTGGTAATGCAAAACCACCAGCACCACATATAACAGGTGTAGCAGGTGCAGAAGTACCTAGACTACCAACTAATGCTGTACCTGCGGCCGCAAAACAACCTGCCGCCATATAAGGTAAATCATTGACTAATGTTGTAGCCGCAGAAATAATATCTTTATCAAATCTTTGATCTTGATACATAAATACTTTTTGTATTGCTTCATATGGATCAGCATTAGGATCATCAATAAATACTTGGTAATATCTATCCATTACACCAGATACGGACATTTCATATCCATTTGTAAATACGTTGTAATAACCTTTACCACCAAAAGCATTTAATAATTTATCTCCTGCATTAGCAGGTAATTTTTCTAATGCTTTAGTAACTATATTATCATTACCCCAATAAGCTAATTGCGCTGTTTGATATTCATAATTATCAGTACCCCATTTAGAAAAATATTTATCCGTTCTATCTCTTAATGCTTCATTATCTACAAGTCTATATTCTTGACCTTCACCTGCTTGTATATCTTCTACTTTTTCATAATCAGCATGATGATATTTTATATATAATTCTTTCATTGCATCAACGTCACCGTCTGCAATTGCTTTTAATAAAGCATCTGAACCTGCACGATTAAACTTTGTACTTGCAGGCATTTCTAAAAAGTTAGCTAATGCTAATGCTTTTTGTTCATCTGGTGATAATCTTGTAGGGTCTTGGTGTACTAATGCATCTTGAACCCAATTAGGTAATTGATAATTAGGGTTCATTCTAGTCATAATATTATTAAATCTATTTATTGCAGTTCTAAAACCAGACTTTCTAAATTGAAATAAACCAGCCGCACTACCATCTGCATTATAAATATTTTTATTATCACTTTCTAATGCTGAAACAAATGACATGAATTCATTAAGATACATATTTTGCATATCATTAAATCCATAATTTTGTTTAGTATATTCTAATAATGATAAAGTGTTTTGACCTGTAGAAAATGCTGTATGTAATACATTTATTTTTTCATTAAATTTTCTTTCTTTTTCAGCTTCTACAAAATTTTGGTCAAATACATATCTACCTTCTTCTTGGTTAAAACCTAGATTACCAGATATTTTATCTTTAGCTGTTAAACCATCCATCATTTTAACTTGCTCATCATTTAAAGCACTTTCAGCTAAACTTAATTCTGGATTATTCATAAAGTTTTTCTTTTCATAGGCAATATTTGGATAGTAATTTTCCATCCAATTATCTATAAAACCAATTCTACCTTCATCATCTTCTTTAAATAATTTGTATGCTTCACCAATTTTTTCTACAATTTTAGCTTGATCTTCGTTTTTAAGTAAATCAAATGTAGTGTTTTTAAGATTGTATTTTGCATCACTTGTTTTGCTACTATTTATAGTGTTTGCATTTTCTTGATCTTGAGTTTTCATTAAACTAGATTTTTGACCTATAGTCATACTGTTATCTGTAATAGCAGTAGTATCTTCCATCATGTCAAAATCATGTAATGGGGTATTTTGTACTTGTGTAATACCGTAAGATTTATATATTTCGTTTTTACTAAATCCTGCTTTTTCTAATAAAGGAACTTGGTTATCAACATACGACTTAATTGTATCGTTATTAAAACCAGCTTGTGATAATTGTAAAGCTGTTATTTTCATATTTATTCAAAATCTGGTACTATAAACAAGTCTGATATGTCTAATGTTTCTATAGTTTGACCTGTTATAACACTCGGTAAGTTATCATTTCTTTTAATTAATTTTTTAGCACGTTTAACATATTCTAATACACCTTCTCCTTCAAGTCTTTGTGGCATAATCATATTAGCATTTGAAGGTGTTTTCTTTGTAAAGTATTCTGTAGGCATAATATAAAAAGTTTTATCTGTTTCTGTTGTACCTACAAGACCATCAATTTTAGTTTGTAATTCTTTTAATCTAGCGTCATCCATAGAACCTTTATAAGATGAAATTAAATCACCTAAAATGTAGTTTGGATGTCTTTGATTAACTAACATATTTTCATATGTAAATCCTTTTCTTTCACCTTGAGCAAGTAAGCTAAACATATTATTCATAGCGTTATATGCTTCTTGTGTCATTCTTCCACTATCTAATGCCGCAGTTAAAGCTACTGTTCTTTCCGCAGGTGGAATATTTGATAAATTATTTAATAAACTCATTACACCTTCTCCAGCACCTATTTCTTTCATAAGCATAGAAGTTGCTCTTGTAGTTAAATCTTTTTTATATACGTTTCTATTTTTAGTTAGTTTAATACTTTCATTATATAAATTTAATGCAGTTTTAGGTTCTAATAAACCTTTAGCCATCATATCAAAAATAACATCTCTTTCTTCTTCTGTGTCCATTGCACCAGATGCAACTAAATAAGTAGTTAAAGATAATGCTTGTTGTCCTTGTACAGAGTTCCAACTATTTTTACCATTTTTCATATTATTAAGAGATGCATTGTATGCAGTTCTTAAACTTAATTTTGTTGTAGGTTCTAAATCTGATTTTTCTAAATCAGCCATAAAATTTTTAGCACCTTCTTTACCTTCTTCTGATCCAGTTTCCATACCAATTATTCTATTGGTAAAATCTAATTTGATAGTTTTATTCTTTTCTTCTTTTTGTTTTGTGTGTAAAGAATTTTGAGTAGTAAATTTTTCATTAGCATCTTTAATTAAAGTTTGTCTTAAATCATCATCTACAGTAAGTTCATTACCATCAATATCTAACATTTTAAATTCTTTATTTTTTAATCTTGATACAACATTATTCCAATCTACTTCTTTACTACCATTAGGTGATAAAATATTTAAACCTTCTGTTGCTTGAAACATTGTGTATTTTACATTTGTAAATTGTTTAGCCTCATCTTTAACTGCGTTAAATTTATCTGCATCAAATAGATTAGTTTTAACATTGTCTTTTAAATGTATTTCAGTAAATAATTCATATTGTGCTTCTATTTCATTTAAAGATGTAGAATTTTCTACTGATTTTTGAAATGTATTAACTGATTCATTAAAAGCATGACCTGCATTTTTTAACTTTTGATTATTTACTGCTTTAACAACTTTGTTTTTACTTTCAAAAAACTTTTGATAATATAAAGGTTGATACTCTTTCCAAGTTTGCTCATCTAAACCTGCTTTAAATTCTTTTTCCCATCCTTTTGATTGCTTATCAAAATCTAATAACCAATTTTCTGGAGTTAAAAAATCTTCTCTAGTTTCTAAACTATTTTCAAATTCAGAAACTTTACCAAACATCATACTGTCTGATAAAGATTTATTAGTATTAATATCTAATCTTCTTAATTTTGCTTCATGGTTATTTTTCATTGCACCATATTCAGCAACTTTATTTAAAGCTAATGCACCTATATCAGCAATAGCACTACCAGTTTGAGTACCAGTTGTTAATGATCTATTACTAGAAACAACACCAGATGAATTTTGACTTGTATATCTAGGCAGTTTCATATGTAAGCCTATATCTAGCAGGTGTAAAATCTACTTTTGTAGTTGTACCTTGTTCATTTGTTTTATCTGTCCATGCACTAAAACTTTTATTAACACTAGGATCAGTTCTTGAGTATCCCTCAAATATCTTTTCCATACCATCCCAAACTTTAATTAAATATATCATTATCCTGTAGTTCCTGTAGTATTTGCGGATTTATTATTATATTTATAAGTAGTTGCACTACTTGCACCAGATAATAATGTTGCACCCATTTTATATTTTTGGGCTGTAAGTAATCCTGTTAGTTCAGCATCTCTTGCCGCACTTTGAACAAAAAATCTTTTTTCCATATACCATAAATCACTTTCAAATTCTTCAAAATCTGCATTAGCTACAATTAATGGTGAACCAGTAAATTGTGCGCCAGATGCACCTATAGCGGCTCTTTGTTTGCTCATTAATTTAGCTTGTGCTTTTAATGTCTTTTGTTTCTCATATTGAAATGAAAGTTCATTTTCATAATTTTGCCAAGCCGCATTTGCTTTCATAGTTTTCATTTGTTGACGTTGACCCATCAACGTAACTGCTGTACTTGCGGCCATTGCGGCCAATACTTGCCATGCCATATTATTTAATCTCCTTAATCACTTGTTACTAATGTTCCTGTTATTCCTAATACTGTCATAGGTAATGGTTGTTCTTGTTTTATAATTATTTGTCCGTCACGATCCCATCCTAGATTAATTACTCTTTTATCTCCAGTAAATTCTTTAATATTTTGACCCATTGGAGTGGATGATGTTCTAAATGGTAATTGATCTCCATTTATATTAATTCCTACTGTTTTATGTAATCTTACCATAACTTCATTATATCTCTTTTTTCTACCTTGTGCAGTACCAGCAGATGCGCCAGCTTCTACTCTCATAGTCTTAAGTTGAGATACAAAACCAAGACCAACTTCTAAAGATTTATAACCTGTATTTGGTGATAGACTAACAGATATTTCTCCACTTGTAACTATTTGATTTGGATATACAGCATCACCAATAAGTATTTGTACACTTTCACCTTCTAAATGATTTAATCCTGTTATTGTTGTACTACTAGCATTTACAGTTGTAGATAAACAACTATCCATATTTACATTTTTATCTAAATATTCAACATATTTTACTATGCTACCGTTTACTTTTCTTTCAACAATAATCCATGTTTGATTTTCTAATTCTTCTGAAATAGTACAAATAGATTTAACTTTAGCTTGTGATTGTATATTTTGTGTACCAACACCAGCAGATATTTGTATTACAGTTCTATCTTTTGCTTGTTGATATGTTTCTGCAAATTCAATATTGTTAGCGTCTTTTGCTATAACATAATAATAAGTATTATCTTGTAAGCCACCAATTTTAGTTCCACCGTTTGCGCTATATAAAACTTTATCACCTGTAACAAAACCATGACTAGATATTGTAATAAAACCATTAAAAAGAGGATCAGTTGTTTTAGGTGTAACATCAGTTGCCGCATTAAAAGTTTGTTTAAATGAACCACCAATAATATGTCTATGCCAAGCAATAACATCTTCTTCTCTTTGGTAAGTCATACCTAATAAAGTACCATCTTCTCTTACTGCCCAATAAATACTTTCTGGTTCTTGTGCATAATCAACATCAATAATTCCATTACCTGTAATATGTTCAGCAAGCAATGTCATGTCTGGTGCAAGATATGCATCATCTTCAAATCTGTAAGAAAATTCTCTAATCTTTTTTCTTTGTCTTTGTAAAAATAATACAGCGTTACCAATTTGAATAGGTTGTGTTGTATAACCACCATAAGTAGTTTGTTGTGTAATCTGTACGTTATCGGGTTGTAAAGGCTCACCAGCAGGTTTTCCAACTTTAAATTCACCACCAGCAGTACCTACAATTAAATCTCTAGCGGGTGCTAACCATCTTATAGTATTTACTTTGTTAGCGGCAATAGTATAAATAAAACTATCTGCGGGATCACCTGCGCCTGTATGAAAATGCTCATAAAAACCACTTTCAGATGCCCATATAGTTTGTGGATAATATGTACTACCACCAAATACTAATCTTTGTTCAAAAAATGAAACTGTTTTAGGATATCCTGTATGTTCAGACCAAGCACCTAATGCCCAATCTGTTGTAGCTGTTGCTGATCCTAAATCTTGTTTTATTTCCCAAGTAACAACTGTTGCTGATGTATAACCTGTAATAACTCCCCAACCATCTTTCATTGATATACTTCTACCAACATCACTTGAATGAAAACCATTATTATCTTTACCAAAACCACTACCAGATGCAGTTAAAGTTCTACCTGTTCCAATATTTGCATGATTTGATGAAAATGTAATTGAACTTTCATTTTTATCTAAAAATGGCCCATTTTGAAATTCTACTGTTGATAATGTCCAATTAGTATGACCTAATCTTGATAATTTTTGTGGAGGTAAACTTTCATGTACAATGTACATAATATCTGCTGATTGTGTAAATTGTATTTCAAATAATTTATCTTCTGTAATATTTGTAGATATTTCATATGGAGAACCACCAGAAGTTATTTGACCATCATCTTTATAAAATCTAATATATTGATCTCCAAATTCTAATACATATGATTGCTCAACATTAAATTCAAAAGGAATTAATCTAGTTACTTTAGAACTATCTTTAACTGGTGCTACATATCTAGTACCATATCTTCTTGATGCACCGCCTTGTGGAAATACTGTCATGTTTTCCATTATCTCAACGCCATTATTGTATTTTTTAAAATCAATTTGGCCTGCAAGTTTTGGTGTTAATTCACCAGCAGTAAAGTTAGTTTGAAAAGGATGTACTCTAGCCATTATCTTCGGAAAGTTGTAAATGTATCAGAAACAAGATCATCAATAAATCCTTCTTGTCCATCAACACTACGGGCTTCCGAAAGTTTATATTCATAGAGTTTCTGCATTTGAGTTTGTAATTGAACAGAATTTGTAACAGGATAAGCTAAATCTGTAGCTAATTTTGCAGTAAGTGTATCAACAAACATACTATCCATTAATGTAGTATTAGTAATTCTTGCAACATACATAATGTTAGCTGTACCTTCATCTGTTAATAATACTCTACCGTGAGTAGCTACGTTTTCTACTTTAAAAATAAAATGAGGTTCTTCCATTTGTAATACTCTTAAACAATCAGAAGGAAGTGAATATTGATATGCAAACCCATAAGCGGGTGCTGTTGCTAATTGTGCTAATGATGCTCTTGTAACTGCAAAGTTCCAAGTGTGTAATCTTAATACTGCATCTCTTGCATCTGGATAAAATGAATTACAAAGTCTTGCTCTTTCAGTATCATCTGTAAGAGATGTAATAGGATCATCTCCTAATCTTCTTAATGCGTTTGAACAAATTGAAACTTCTGTAGCCATAAATCCTTTTTAAATATTGTATGGGGCGTATATTTCAACGCCCCACTTTGTAAAAAATTGTAAGTATAAGTATATTATACGTTACAAGCGATTTCTACAACTTTTTCATCTTCAACTCTAGTAGCACCAATCGTCATAGATAGGAATACTTGAGTTGCGTAGTTCTTGTCATCTCTTTCAGATATTCTAGTAGCAATGTCTTTTCCAAGAGCAAGACCCATAGCTGATTGAGTGAACGCAAGTGCCATGTTATCGCCACCAACAGTTGCAATTCTTTCAGTTCTGATGAAGTTAAAGCCCATAAAACTATCAATTTGGCCTGCAACAAGTGCTTTTACTGAATTGTAATCAGCAGAAGTTACTTTGTCATCACCTAATAGAGAAGTAATCTCTTTAGCTGAACAAACCAAGTATTTAGTTTCATCTGGATCAACGTCAGAAGCATCTAAAATCTCTTTAGCCGCAATAAGTTTTGCAACTGTTAGAGAAGTAGTGCCTACTGCAATTTTTTGACCAGCAGGTAATGCAACAGAAGTAGCACCAGCTACTCCACCAAATGCATTGCCAGAAGCGGCCGCAATAATTGCGTCATCCATTGCTCTACCCATAGCGTAAGCACCAGCTTTCGCATATTCAGATTGAGGTGAAATCAACATTCTTACTTTATCCTCTTGGTCAATTAAATCTGCCCAATCGTAATCAGCAAGCGTCACTTTTCTTCTTGAGTGAGGCGTGTTAATTTGAGGTGTGTTAGAATGTCTTGTTGTTCTTACTTGTGCCGCAGTTGCACCAATTCTTTCAAAGTAATGAGATGTACCAGTTACCGTTTCAGATTTAACCGCACCTCTTAACCTTGAACCTTTTTGTTGTGCAAGATGAAACACATTACTTTTGTATTGTTCTACAAAAGCTGTTGTTATTTGTGTACTCATGTTATTTAGTCCTTATTTAAAAGTTAAGAATAGAGAGCATAATACAAATGTATTAAACCATATTCCAATTAATCGGTCTTTATCCATTTCTGGGAAACCTTATTGTAATAACGATACAATCACTACGGTTTTATAGTCAACATGACTTATACATTTGTTGTCCTTGCGGGCAAATATATTGTTGTAATAATATCACACTTGTGACTTATTTACCATACACTTTTTCATGTAATTGTCGCATTTTTTCTACAGCAATTTCATGGTTTGGGTGTGATGGATTAAAATAAGCATGACTTGTATCAGCCATAACATTATTAATTTCTTCTTTAGCATCTAACGGAGATGTAGCTAATCTATTATTAGTAGTATTTTGAGCCATATCTTCTGTTACTTCTTTACCAATAGTTGCTAAAAATTTTACTACAGCAGGATTATTTCCAGCAGATGTTTCAGATAAAAGTTGTTGTAATTCTGCATCACCATAAACATTTAATGCTCTTTGTGCCGCCCTTACATTTTTATCATAATCATAACCCCATTCTTTTTTAAGAACTTCTGTTGATTTTTCTTTTTCTTGATTAAGAATTGCGCCTTGATTATCTAAACTAGATTTAGTTGCACCAACTTGAAATTCCATTAATGCATTTACTTGTTCGTTATTTAATCCAATTTTATGAGCAACATTTTTAAATTGTTCAATATCTTCTTTAGGCATAAATTCTGCCATTTCATTTGGAATATTAACTTCATATTTACTAGCATCTTCTGGTCTGCCTAATTTATTATAAAGTTCGTTACGTTCTTCATCAGTTTTAGGTAATGGTATTCTGCTACCTAATACTTTTTGTTGATGTACTACAGTTTTAGCAAGACTTTCTACATCTTTAAAGTTTGATAAAGTTGGATCATTTTTTAAATCTTCTGAAAGTGTTGATCTCCAATCATTTTGATTATCACTTTCTGATCCAAGAACTGTATTAACTGTGCCTTGTACTGCATCAGCTATTTGAGTTTCTACTGCTGGATTGTCATTAGTGGTCGTTTGTTCATCAGACATTTTTATTCTCCTTTATTAGATTGATTATTCTGATTAATACCGATCGTTGTCCTTCACGAAAGGCTGTTTCATATGGGTTCTCTTTAAATGAACTTCTATGATAATAAGCAGACGTTAAATCTGCTAATACCTTTTCACCTTCTTTAGATAAAAATGTAATTTTGTATTGTTGTTTTAATTGTTTTAGATCAGTATCTTGATCTGCCATATTATCCCATCATATCAGACATACCCATATCATCTGCCATATCTCCCATAGCGGATTGTACATTAGGGTCTGATAATTTTTTAGTTGCATCAGCTTGTGTGTTAGCTACTTGTGCTTCTTGTTGTGCTTGTTGTGCCATTGCCGCTTGTTGTTGTGCTTCTGCTTGTGCGGCTCTCATTTCATCAACTTGATCTTTGCCTCTTAAAACAGTTTTAGGTACGCCAAGTAATTTTGCTCTCATTCTAATTGCGTTATCGTGATCTATGTTATCCATAATAGCAGGATCAACTTGTGCAATATTCATTGCTAAAGTATATAATCTTTCTATAGCAACTGCTTCTTCCATTCTTTGTGATCTAGCTAATGGCCCAACATATTCTACATCAATTGTAGTGTCTTGAATAACATCTGGTGCAGGCATTAAAGCACCTGCTCTAAACATAATTCCAAATACTCTTTCAATTAATGGATTTAAAAATTCAGTTTGGAAACGACCTAATGTTGGCCCAAGTAATCTTTGCATAAGTTCATATCTAACTTGAACTTCTGTTGCTGTCATTTGTGGGCCTTCTTGTAATTGTAATTGGTCTGAATAAAATGCTTGTCTAATAGCAGTTCTTAATTGGTTTTCTTTCATGTCAGTTATTTGCCAATTAGAACCAATTTGTAATGGTTTAACAGCACCGTCATTTCTAACAACTGTAATTCCAGCAGGTGTCATTCTAACTCTACCAATTACTCCATCATCTTGAACAAGTAGTGGTGGGTCAATTGCTTTAGCCCATGCTTTTAATCCAATTTCAACTGCTTTGTTTAAAGTTTTAATATCTGGTAATGCATTAAATGATGGTGATCTTCCAAAAATTTCACCAGTTGCTTTTGACCAACGTGGTACTAAATATGGGAACTCATTATAACCACCTGTTCTAACAACCATTTTATCTTCTTCACAAACATGACATGAATGGAATGGTAATTTAGTTGTAGATTTTCCTGTTGCTCTTTCGTAATCTTCTGTTGGTTCTACAGCATGAATAAATGTAAAATTCTTTTCTGGTTTTTCTCTTGCCGCTTTTAAAATTTTTTCACCTAAATTTTCTTCACCAAATTCTTGAACAGCTTGTCTAGCTGTTAATTTATATTTTCTATAAAGTGTATCTACT
>TARA_R110002072_G_scaffold303064_1_pt1 | contig 17554 bp, 14 predicted proteins | sample TARA_R110002072 | Tara Oceans TARA_R110002072 (sample SAMEA4397118) | marine metagenome | biome: Polar Biome; feature: [SRF] surface water layer (ENVO:00010504); material: water (ENVO:00002006), including particulate matter (ENVO:01000060) such as... | depth 5 m | reverse complement strand
GGCGTCGCTCGACCTCTCCCCAAACTTCGTTTCGGGAGAGGTGCGAATCTGGAAATCTGCCGAAAAGCGGTATCAGAAAACTGCGCGGCCTATCACAGGGAGGGTGAAGCAAAACTTCATCACCTCTCACGACGTGCTGGTATCCAGCGTGCTCGTCAGTGATTCACTCGGTCGGCTCTTCCCAGCAATTCACAGCGATCGTCATCGGCGTTGCGAACGAGGATCGATTCAAAGGACGTTTGCTCAGCCTTCCGGCCGTTCGACGCCACGGTAAAGTCTTGCGAAGCTCGAGGGTTTGACCACTCCTTGGTCCGCCAGGTAGGCCTCCAAGTCCGAATGTTGCTCGGACGACTCGAGCCACTTCAACTCGTCGCCAGCGGCCAAGACGAACGGAGTCAGTCGAAGCTGTTCCGCTTTCGCACTGGCGGCCAGCAATCGTTGGCGAGAATGGATATTCGTCCCCGCTACGGGACTTCGAGCCATCTGAATGCCTTCATAAAAGTCAGCTTTCATCTTCGCGAAATCGGACTTCTCTCTTCGCAGCTTTCGAATGGCTCGACTGAAAGCTAGCTCGGCGACAGCGGGCTTGTAGGTGATCGACTGCAACGCCAGCAAGCAAACCAATTCGAGGAAGTTGATTCGGAACATTTGCACTCGCTTCAAATCCGTGACTTGCAATTGCTTCAGCAGAAGATCGAGTTTGGACGTTCCATTCGTGATGTCAGCCGAATAGATGTCCACCAAAGCATCCTTGAATTGCTGAACAAAAAGAAACGATGCCTGACCGAGGTGCTTCATGCAGTCGCGAATTCGATCCGATGCCAAGTCCAAACGAGCAAGGTCGTTGTCCGCAAAGAATGCAACCGATGCGTAGCCCAGGGTCCCCATGATTGAGATGAACTTGTCATTGGTAGTTCGCCCTTCGGATTGCATTTCGGCAACGGTCCGCTTGGTCTCTCCGATCATTCCACATTGAAAGAACGCTGCCAGTTCAACGTACGATAAGTGAGCCAGTTCGAAACTTTTTGAGTACTCGCTCATTCCGTAATGCTGTTTTGCCCTTGCGCATGGTTCCAACGCATCGGCGTATCGTCCATCCATCGCAACATGGCAAGCCATTCCACAGTTCACGTCTCCGTGCCAGGACGGATCATCGTCTGGCTGCAAAAAGTCAAACATGCGTTGAAACAGCTGACTAGCATGTCGGCGTGACCGTCCCGGCCCGTACGATGCAAACACCGCCTCCCCCACGCCTAACTGCAAACGCTCACCGACCGTTCCCAGCAAACGGACTTGTCGAGCCGCGAAAAGAGACCATTCCAGTGAAATGTTGTTGTTGATAATACTGAGCGGCCGGATCAATCGCACGCACGCTTCGATCTGCTTGGCTTCTTGCCATGTCCGGTCTGGATTGGGTTGATCGCGTCTAGCAATGAGTTCTCGCTGCATCGGCAACAAACGGATGATTCGCCAGACGGTTGAAAGTCGGAACGCCCACTTGGACTTCAATCGCGGAAGCCCCAATTGCTTGATCAAAGGATCGACCAAACGACTCGTGTCACCAAAATCACCCGCCCGAATCAAACACTCCACTCGATGGAGTTCTTGCTCGACTGACGCATGCCCATCCAACAACTCCGCCAATGCCTCGTGGGTCGCCGCCGCTTCGCCGAGCAAACCACTTCGATGCCAAGCAAACGAAGCCTCTTTCAAGTAAGTAATTCGCTGCTCGGCTTTGGAATGATTCGCTGCCACTTGCAACCAGGACGCGACTTCTCGGTGAGCAAACATTTGCTGAGCCTGCTCCGCGGCCAACCTGGCCCACTTCGCCAGCGGTTCGTGAACCTTCGCTCGCTGGTAGTGCGACGCAATCACATTGGCAACGTCTGGACGAACGTGGGCCAGCGTCTCCGCCCAATCCAAATGCAGCTGGCGAATGTCAGATTCAGACATCTGGTCCAGAATTTTTTCACCCAGCCGCGAATGCCAAACTTGCACGGTCGGTCCAGACGAATCACCGCGGACAATCAATCGCCGCCGCTGCAGTTCGTCCAAGTGATCTTCCAAGGTAGATTCATCTTCGTCCCAAATTCAAAGCTCTTCGACTGGTAGCTGACGTCCCGCGGCTGCGATTCGTCGAAGCAATTGCAACGCGCCCGTCGGCAATTGCTCGCACCGACTTTGCCACAGCGTCTCCATCGACGGCACGGTCATGCTGCCGCTATCATCGCCATTCTTTTGAATCGCGTCTGACAGCCATCCGCCCGGACGAAGCTCTTCCAAACACGCGTCGAGCCGATACGGCAGACCGTCAATTTGGGTAGCCAGATCTTTCAAATGTGCTTCTGGAATCTCCAGTTCGTACTTGGAGGCTTCCCGCGTCAACATTTCAATCGCGATATCATCCGGCAGCGGCCCAAGGTGGATCGTCTCGTCGGGCAGCGTGACTTGCCGGTCACCGTCGGTACGCGAAACAGTGATCAATCCCAGCCCCTGCAACTCAGGTGCTTTTGGCCGATTCATGCTGCCGGATTGCAAATAGTCCAACACCGAGATCGTGTCACGATCGGCCCATTGCACGTCGTCGATCACAAAGAACACCGGCCCGTATTCTCGCAAACGTTCGCAAACCTTCAGAGCGGCTTCCAGACCGCCGGGACGCGTTGGCGAAGTTTGTAAAAGGGGTTGCGAGCGATCCACCTCCAATACCTCCGCCAACCCGGGCAGAATGCTGGTCAACACACTGACGGTGACGGAATCCACTTGCAAAGGCTCGCGATCCATCCCGCGAAATCTCATCGTGATTTCATCGGAAATTTGACTGAACGCTTGCAGCGGTTTTTGATCGCGCTGCTGACATCGTGCAACAAAGACCTGGGCCCATGAGAGCGAACGTAGTTGCGACAATGCGACGTCCAGCAAAGTTGATTTGCCGATTCCCGATTCACCACTGAGATGCAATCGCTGGACTTGCCCGCCCAATACTAGATGACTCCATCGGTGAATTCGTGTTAGTTCATCATGGCGAATCTGCTGGGTCGCTTCGCGAACGCGACTGGAATCCACGTCGGTGATCCGAGTCATCTGCATGTTTTCCAGTGGACGTCCCAATCGCGACAGCGTCATGGCCATCGGACGGTCCGCCTCATCGGGCGCCAGCATCTCGTCCAGCGTTTCCAACAAGTCTGCGGGGATGCTCGGATGCAACCCGCGAACCGCGTTGGTGATCAACATCCGATCTTGTTCTTCATCGGATTTGTCGCGACGAATGCCCAATGACTCATCGCCACCATCTGTGGGCCGCGATTCATTACTCAGCGATCCTTCGCGACGATATTGAGCGGCGCTGAAGACACGCAGTGCCTCTAGGACAACCATTCCCAAGCTGAAGACATCGCTCGACGGTGTGTGACGCTGCCGCACCAAGACCTCTGGCGCGACGTACATCGGCGTCCAAATCAGATACGCCCGCATCGATTCCGCATCGCATTCTTGGAACATGCCCGCGGAGTCGTAATCGATGACGACAAACCGCTTGTAGTCGTCCGTCACCATGATGTTGCTGGGTTTCAGGTCACGGTGCACCAACTCGCGAGCGTGCATCCATCCGATCGCCGAACCAATTTGGCGAACCATCTCAATAATGTGTTCGCAGGCCACATCCAATGGCTCGTTTCGCCAGCGCCGAATAGCGGTGGTCAAATTGACGCCGTCGATCCGTTCCATGCTGAACGCGACCGTTTTGTCGTGTTCGTGGATCCCATGCAAACGCATCAAGTTGCGATGATTCAACTTGGCCATTCGACGGAATCCCGTCTTTGCTAGAGTCGTGCCCGGGTCGTCTTCGACAGCCAGAATCTTCAACGCGACAGCTTTATCAGTCGCCTTCTCCCTCGCGGCAAAAACCCATCCGTGCGTGCCTGACCCGAGCCATTCATCGAGAGTGAAATCTCCCCACGTGTCACCCGCCTTGAACGGAGGTGACTGCAAACGCGGGCGAGGCTTGATGCCTTGAGTCTCACGGTCAAGGATATGCTTGGTCCGCGTGTCCTGGCTCGCGAGTGGACGCATCCACTCGTCACCGGTGTAATCTTCCCATTGCGACATTTCAAACGGGCCATCTTTCAAGGGGCATTGTCAGACTGTCGTTTTCCATCATCGTAGCATTCCTGCGCCAGCGCTTCAAAAAGAAGCTCGACAATTCGCGAAGTCGTGGCAAAAGAGCCGAGCCGAGTCTGCATCGTCATTCGGGGCAGGGCTCAAGTTCCGTAGACAGACTCGCAAATGCCTGCGGGCGGACCGACACCCACCCACCTGCTTCGGGGGCATCCTGCCATGCTGGTGTAATCGTGTCCAGTTTAAATGCACACCGGTTCCGAACGAAGCATCAAACTGGTTGGACTGTTCCAATTTTGTGGACAAGCCGCATGTTTCTATGGCGGAATGGGCCGCGCGGACGGTCCAGCGGGATTGACCACCTCAGACCACGTCGATAAATTCGTCGCTCGCTCACGGTGGTTGTAGTTCAGTTGGTTAGAACGTCGGATTGTGATTCCGAAGGTCGGGGGTTCGAGTCCCCTCAGCCACCCTCTCTCTCGTAGCCGAATCTCCCGCAATTTGCGGCTTAAGTAGATACCGGGCATGTCGCCCGTGCGGCGTTTTCCTAAGGACCCAAAACGGTACATACCGTTTTGAGAACATTGGAGGCGTTTCACGTGCCCAAACTCTCGAAGTCATTGCCCAAGTACCGCAAGCATAAGGCCAGCGGACAAGCTGTCGTGAACCTTGGTGGTAAGGATCACTATCTCGGTCCGCATGGAACCAAGACCAGCAAAGCGGAGTACGATCGGCTGCTCGCTGAATGGCTTGCAAATGGACGGCGACCGGTTGCGCAGGACGATGAAGAACTCATCACCGTGGTCGAGGTCTTGGCGGCATTCTGGAAGTTCGCCCAGGTCTGGTACGTCAAGAACGGCGAACCTACAAACGAAGTCGAAGCCTATCGATTAGTCATCCGCGATATCAAACGTCTCTATGGTGACAGGCCAGCCGTCGAGTTTGGGCCGATCGCATTCAAAGCAGTCCGGCAGGTCTGGATTGACCGTGGTCAAGCTCGATCGACCGTCAATAAGAATGCTGGCAGGCTAAAGCGACTGTTCAAATGGGCGGTGGGCGAAGAGCTAATTCCGCCATCCGTTCATCAAGGACTATTGGCGGTGGACGGCTTGCAAAGAGGCCGCTGCCAGGTGCGTGAAGCCGATCCGATTCTGCCTGTCGCTCTGGAAGTAGTTGAAGCAACACTGCCACACCTTCCCCGTGTGACCGCCGACATGATTCGGTTCCAGCTGCTCACTGGTGCTCGACCAGGCGAGGTCTGTGCGATGACTCCAGCCTGCCTTCATCGAGACGGTGAAGTTTGGGAGTACAGGGTTTCTGGTCATAAGACCGAGCACCATGGCAGGAGCCGCACTGTATTCATCGGACCCGACGCACAATCGATTTTAGGGCCCTATTTGTTCCGCGACGCTGACACGGTTTGCTTTTCGATGGCAGAAGCCGTTGAACAACGCCGGGAGCTCGCAGCGTCAAAAAGAATCACTCCTCAATCTTGTGGTAATCGACGCGGCAAACGCTCAAAAAACGATGGAAAATTTAGGAAGGGTGAGCGTACGCCGAAGCAGCGGAATGAGTTCAACACCGGGAGCTACGCCAACGCCATCAAATACGCTTGCGCGATCGCATTTCCAGCTCCCGCCCCACTCGGCTGCATGCCAGGGGAATCCAATGCGGCAAGACTTCGCCGATTGACAGAAAGTCAACTCGATGAATTGAAAGCATGGCAGAGAGTGAATCGCTGGCATCCAAACCAGTTGAGACACACAAGAGGAACTGAGATTCGCAAGCGATTCGGGTTGGAAGCGGCCCAAGTGATTCTTGGTCATGCCGCTGCCGACGTGACTCAAATCTATGCCGAGCGAGACCGTGAGAAGGCTATCGAGGTTGCCCGCCAAGTTGGGTGAGCAATAATCACTTCACCGCATCGGCGACGGCCGGCGCGATCACTATCGAGCTAGCGGATTGATCCCCGCGTGACTCTGCCGGCTATCGCGATCCTTTCAGCGATAGCCGGCGGTGTCGGCTCGTCTTCAACGAAAGGAACATCATGGAATTCGTTCGATCGAAGCAAGTAGCGAAATCGCTGCGTGAAATTGCTGAAGACTTCGAAACATCGACTGCAAAACATCTTCTTTACGCTGACCTGAAAGCGTCGAACCAGCACCTCAAACGACTGGCAGCACCATTCGTTGCAAAGTCTTTCACAAACGGATCGGCGATTGCCGGAAGCGAATCGGGATACCTCAAATGGCACGGCCTACGGGTTTGTTTGGGGATCAAGCAGAGCTGGCTAAGGGAGTTTGACCAAGACACGGCACCGCCTCACACCAGACGATTCTTGAAAACCCCGAAAGCTGAAGACTTGTTCGACGACGAGCGTGAGTCATGGCGGGCTTCGATCAAGCCGACTCCCTATGATGCCATCGAGCAAGACTTGCAGGATGAGTCCAACGGGACTGGCGAATTAGCTGGACGCATCGAAACTGACCGAACAGCGGATGAATTGCGAGAATGGTATGTTCGTCAGGCCTTAGCTTGGTCATCGACGCTGCTAACACTCGCCGATCGTATTGACGTATCTCATGCTGAATCAGAGACAACGAATGACGATCAGACTGTTCGCACCGATCCTACGTTGGCTCGCGGAAAATTCTTTGACGACAACACCATCTACTTTGTCGAACCGAGCGGTCGAAACCTCGTTTTCCAAGACAAGCGATTCGATTTGAGCGAGAAGCAAATCAAGATTCTGCAATGCATCTTGGATGCAGGCGTTCCGCTGAGTGAAGACTACATCATGGAAAAGTGCGGACTGACCGGAAAGAAGATTCGGAATCAGTTTCGATCGAACGGGAAGACGAACCCGGCCTATGACGAACTTTTTGTTCAGGAAGCGGGTAAGCGATCGATCTATGGCCTAGTCACCTATCAACATGAGCTCATCGACCACGCCATAGATTGATTTCCGAAAAAAAATCACAGATGGTCTGAATCGACCGCGAATCAGACCGAAGACCAGACCAAGCGATCAACTAGAACTTTCCGCAACGCCACGCAACACAACGCACAGCGATTGAGGAATCTAATGATCGACCTGAACACCGAAGACGTCATGCCACTTTCGAAGGCGGCCAGAAAGTATCCAGGCGGCGGAAAACACGTCAGCCAACTTCATCGATACCGCCAAAGCAACACACCGCTTGAGTGCGTGCTCGTCGGCGGCGTCTGGATGACGAGTGTCGAAGCAATGCACCGACACGTTGAGCAGCTGACCGCCTCCCGTATCGGCCGGCAACTCCCCGGTTCCGACTTCTCCGCAACTCTGCGGCAACGCAAAGCAGAGCAAGAACTGGCAGCTGCCGGGATCTGATCCACCACCAAACCAACCAGGCCGCCGACCAACGGAGCCAACCCATCGCCACCACGGCGCCGGCGTTGGCTTTTTTTGTGGGCGGTCGCCAAACGAAAAAAGCCCCGCGATCAACAAGATCGCGAGGCCCGAACGAACGTCATCTGTCAGCTCGTGTTTTTGATCGAAGCGACTGACCAACAGAATCAACTCAACTACCACAAAGGGCACCACAACTATGTCCACATCGACCTCCGAAGTCAACTCTCACCGTCCAGCGTGGCGGCCAACGAAACCACAACCCGAGCCGATCATCACCGCCGTGCACGGGCCGACTGAGCGAGCGGATTACGTCGCCGCGATCGAGTGGAGCTTCACCGCGACGGCTGACGAAATCCTTGATCGGCACTATCACAAACGCGATGACTCACCTGGCTGGCGACTGGGCATCGCAATCTGCAAGTCACTGTTGTTTTTGCAGCCGGAAGAGCAAATCGATGATGAGTGGCTGACTCGGTGCCGGCAATGGCGTGACCGACTCGGCGACGCGATCGTGACTGGAGTGTGTCCGCCGACACCTTGGGACAAGGATACATGGGAGTTGTCAAAGGTATATCAGTCGATGGCTCGATCTGAGGCCGCAATCCTGCTGCGGGGGTGCCGATGATGAACCGAATTCTCCAAACTCCGAAAGCGTTCGAGCTTGGTCCCACCAAAAAGGCTTCATCGCCAATCGATTTCGTCGGAATCAGGGATCGTGGAGCCGGACGCTGCATCGACATCTTCACGCTTTTGACAGCGCTGCCAGCGTCAGTAGCAGAAAAGGGGAATCAGGATCATCCCTGCTCGCTTTGCGGCGGTGATTCGGTGATTTGGCCAGACACTCGCGATGGAGGCGTGAACGAGCACGGTCGGATTGCATGCCGCAACTGCACCGACGGAAAGCCAACTCGCGACATCGTTGACACCGTATTTACGTTTGGGAATTTCGCAACTCAAACCGACGCAGCAAGAGCAATTGCTGAAGTGATTGGCATGTCGATGCAACATGCAATCGTCCCGAGAAAGTTCACCGAAGACGAAGCGATCAACGAAGTTTGCAAACGCAAGCGAATGCCGGTCGATGCGTTCATGAAATTCGGGCCGAAGCTCGCGACCCGAAATGGCAAGCAGGTGGTTCGCGTGCCGCTTTTCGACGCAAACCGGGAGCCAGTCTCACACTTTGATCTGTTCCCGCGGCCAATACCTGCAAGCGAGAACCCAGAGCGTCATGCCGCCGAGTCGAAAGGCCTGAACGCTCCTGGAAAGTCGACCGGGATATTCATCGGCCCCGATTTCGGACCGGGAAATACGGTTCTCGTTGTCGAAGGCTGCAAAGATGCGGCGGCATTGGCCGGACTTGGTTTTATCGCGATCGGAACGAACGGATCGTCGTTGAAAGCAGACTTCGCTCCGATGCTGCAGGGCGCCAACGTCATCATTGTGCACGATCTCGACAAGGCCGGACTCAAAGGAGCAAAGCAAACCGCATCACGACTCGATGGGATTGCTGCTGACATCCGAATTGCACGTCTCCCGGGCGAGATGAAACCCAAGCACGGCGATGATGTTCGTGATGTTCTACGCCGACTCGGGGCAGATGCCGTCAAGAAAGCGATCAGCGAAGCTCCCGTCTACGATCCGTCGTCCGGCGATGAAGATGACCGTCATCCGGTGGTGCTAGAAAAACGATTCGATCGCCACTGTCGGGAAGTGATCAAGTGGCTGGGAAAAACACGGACTGATGACGGCCTCCCACGAACTTTCGAACGCAGTGACATGCTGGCCGAAGTGATTCGCACCCAAGATGGCCTTCCAAAGCAACGCATGCTTCCACGCGAACAGCTTGCGTTGCGAATCGCTGAGAGCTGTCGCTTGGTTGAAGAACGCGAGCACAAAGGCGAGGTGATTCAGCGGGACATTGCACCACCGAGGTGGCTTGTTGACGGAATTCACACGGCCGGCGACTACGACGGAATGATTGAACCTCTGTCCGGAATTGTCACAACGCCGACCATGCGGCCTGACGGATCGATTCTGCAGGAAGCAGGCTACGATCGATCGACTGGCCTGATCTACGAACCATGCTGCGATTATCCATCCATCGCAGAAACTCCTTCAATCGACGATGCGAAAGCAGCGGCAAAAAGCCTGCTCGAACTGGTTGACGATTTCCCGTTTGCGACGCCGGCGGACAGATCAGCTTGGCTATCGCTGCTGCTGACGATGATCGCACGGTCAGCGATCAAAGGTCCGGTGCCGATTTCTGGCGTGACTGCCAATTCTCCTGGTTCCGGAAAGACGATGGCGGTTGATCTTGCTGAGATCATTGTTCGCGGTCGGACGATGCCGCGAATCTCGGCACCCAGCATTGATGATGAAATGAGGAAGCTACTGACCAGTTTGGTGGTAGAGAACGCACCGGCCGCGATGTTCGACAACATCCGAGGTGCTTTTGGTGGGCCGGCGATCGAAGCTGCGAGCACTGGTGAAATCTGGCGAGATCGAGAATTGAAATCATCGCGGACGATCGAGCTCCCAGTTCGAACCGTGTTCGTTGCAACGGGCAACAACCTCAGGTTCAAGGATGACACGACGCGTCGGGTTGTGCTGATCCGGTTGCGGACTGAGATGGAAAGCCCCGAAGAACGGACCGACTTTCGCATTCCGAACTTGCAGGAGCATGTCACCCGTCATCGTGCTGAATATGTGGTCGCAGCGTTGACGATTTTGAAGGGATTCGTTTCAGCGGGCATGCCGAAGCAGCCGGGAAAAACGATGGGATCATTTAGTGAGTGGGCAAACCTGATCTGTGGAGCAATTCGGTGGGTCGGCTTGGCTGATCCGCTGGGCAACCGCGATGCCATGAATGAAGACGACGAGTCCCGGTCGATTTTGCGAGGGTTGATTCTCGGGCTCGAAGAAATTCTTTCAGAGGAAGAAAAGGAAGACGGTCTCACCGCCCGTGACATCGCAGACAGGCTCAACACCGGGCATCCTTCCTATTTCCCCGCGATGAGAGATGTCGTTTCCGAGGTCGCAATGAAGAACGGACTCGTTGACGCCAGAATTCTCGGCAACCAATTGAAGAAATTCCGAGGCCGGGTTTTTGAGAATCGCACCATCGAAACGAAATCCGGTCGTGCGAGATCAAATTTCTGGCGCGTGAAACGAGCTGATGGTGAATGTGGTGAATCAGCCAGACCGGATGGTGAATCAGCACCGGAAGACATTCACCACGAAAACGCAAGCAAAGCACCGGGCGAAAGCGGTCCTGGTGAATGTGGTGAATCATGTTCTGAACCTTACGCATATAGAAACACAACTCTTAGTGACAGAGAGAGCGCCCCGTGTATAGGGGAGCCAGAACTTCATTCACCTCATTCATCATTCACCACTTCGGTGCTCTGCGATCGGTGTGGTGCCGAAATGACCGCCGCTCCTGAAATCAACGGTTTCAGAAATCTTGATTGCCCGAAATGCGGATTCGTCAAACCGGTGAAAGTTGGCGAGGGATCGGAATGAACAGAATCAAATTTTTGATTTTCGGTTTTAGAAATTCCTTTCGTCAAGAATTCTCGAAATCTGGATTCCTTGCTTTGGGTCACAGCGAAATCGTTTCCCCTGCAAGCCACGCGGAACACGGGAATCGATCTGATGGCTGAGCAACACAAGCGAACAACAAACGAATTTTCGACTGATGCACGAAATCGTTTTGTGGGTGGCCGAAAGCGGTTCAATGCTCAACGAAAGATGATCCAGATCATTCGGCGAGCGGAGGTTGCTCGATTGGCTGGCAGAGCAGATGTGCGGACGAGAGGGTGGCAGAGCCGCATAGCTGAGACGATTGGTTGCCACCGCAGTGTTATTTCACGAGACCTGGCAGCGATCAGGCAAACTTCACAACGTCAAAAGACGAAAGGTCCAAAACGATGAATTCCAATGAACGAAATACTAAACCAGGAATTTCAGATTCCCCGCCGACCTCGCTTCAAGAAATCGCGAAGTTGCGACGCGAGCATGAACGCCCGCGACGATGCACCGTTGAGCGTGTGCAGCGAATGGCGGAGAAGGAAGGGGATCAGTTTTTCTATTCGCTGTCGCCTTCAAAATCATCGGAGGACGTTGCAAACGTTTCTGACGTGATATCTCAGCTGCACAGCAAGCACGTTTCGGTTGGGCGAACACCGATTGCCGAGACGTTGATTCTCGATTGCTACGGACGCGAAGTCCCAGAATCAGCCGTGAATCTTGCAACGAAATTTTCGCGGGAACTGTTCGACTGGCTGGGAGGATTCCATCCGTGTTGCAAGGGTGGACGAGCGACCGCGGATTGTTGGTTCGCGAATGCCGACGCTGAAGCGATCGTTGTCACTTGCTCGCTATGCGACAAGCCAATTCCCGAATCGAAAGACTGATTGAAAACCACTTCCACTTCTGCACCCTGATAACGAAGGACTGAATGATGATGACGAACGAACGCCATGCCAATGAGCGACTGAACGAAGCAAACGCCGCCCTGGAAGCAGCCCGACAGCGAGCCGATGAGGAATCCAAGCGAGCCGAGGCGGAAGCGAGAGAACTCGAAAAATTGGAAGCCGACTTGGAAGCAAGGCGAAAGACTGCCGAGGCCGCTCGAATCGCCAGGATCGAAGCCGAACAGGCCATCGCCGAAGCAGAAAAGAAAGCCCGGTACGCCGAAGCTGACCTTCCGCAAGAACGGGTGACGATCGAGGTCGCGACCCTTACGGCCAACCGAGTCTTGGGTGCATTCGACCGATGGCGAGGCGATGGACAGTACGCCGAACAGCCTCGCGAATCGCTGCAAGACTCCACGCAGCGATTCTGGGAATCGATCGACGCCGCCCGAGACCGCCTTTTAACGCAGGAGATCGATCAAGAAGCCCGTCAGATCGTCCTCTGCACCGAGGGCGTCATTCATGCCTGCGAGCGGTGGGAAGCGGACAGCACGGCCGTCACTGATCCGCACGAAGTAAGCGACTCAATGGGCGTTTGCCCGGCAGACTCCGAATGCCGTCACGTTGCAAAGTTTGAGCGAGACCTTCGCCGCTGCTTGGCTGGCGATAAACCGAATGTCGTGCTCGACCGAGCCGGCGACCTGATTCGAGAGCGTTTGAGTTTCGAGCAAATTGCCAAGACGCTGACATTCATCAGGCCCAACGGATCGATCTGCTACGAGACGTTGTCTCTTTACATCGACACCGCCGATCGCAAAGCGACACCGGAATTCCTTGCCGTTCATTGGCTGGGTGCCCGTACCTTCGAGACAGCTTGGCAACGACGACAGATGACCGTTGACGCACGGCGAGAGCGACGTAACCGGAACTTCGCGGCATCGGCACACGGCGCCGACCGACCAAACCGCGAACCCTACGCGGGAGTGGCAGGCGAAACCGATCCTATCGCGGAATCCGTGACCGCTTACGCGAACCGATTCGCTAACACCTGATTCCTTCCCATCACCACCGAACCGCCAACGACGAAACGAGTCCACCAATGAGAAACATCACGAAACAGATCGCCGAACTGATCGACAATGAAATCGGCGGAGAATTTACAGCCGATCGAATTATCGAAATCTACGATGTTGGGGAACTGGCAGCGTTTCTTCGAGGTGGCGAATCATTGGCTGTCACGGTGGATGGTGGAACCGAGATCATTATCGAAGCTGTTCCGACCGAACAGCTCCAACGCTACACAAACGCACCGCTTCGAGACGGCGCCCTGGCAATCAACACCGGCCAAGAGCTTCGCATCCGAAGCTTTCCGCGGTCGCAAGCATCCGACGTTATGGGAGCGGCCCAATGAGCACCGTCATCTACAACGGCGTCATATTGCGTGACGTCCAAACGCTATCGTTCGATCAGAAGATCCAGTACGACGAATCGGAAACCGACGTCCTGTTCAGCGTCTTTCGGATCCGAGTCGCTAGCACCATTGTATCGGTTCATGAAGACCTTCCAGCGTATGTCGACCGTCGCGACTTTGGGATCCAAACACCGGTCGGAAAGACGCCTGCGCAAAAAGCCCACGACATTCACGCTCGATTGAGCGAACCACGGAAAGACTTCTGGTTCCTGACCGAATCGAACCCAACCAGCGAGAAAACAAACTCGCCGACGGTCATCGATCAGCCGCTTTTGATCGCATCTGGCAAGGCGAATGACGAAGAACTTAAATACAGGACGGTCAACAGCGAGATCGTGGAGTATGTCGAGCGGACTCCACGAATGCTTCAGCCGAACCCGCTCGACCCCAGCCATGTCAGCGACTACTCGACGAACGAATACGGGCCCCTGAACACGCCGTTTCCGGCTGAAAACGTTCTTGACTGCAAGAACGGGCCACGCCCCCTGGATGTTTCGGTCAAAAAGATCATCGGCGGCCGGTCGCTCAGCGTCGAATTCGAAATCGAAATCTCTCGCAAACTCTGCAAGGAAGACTACGAAGACATCAAGCCCGTCGTCGTTGGCGGCCTCAATAATCCGAATTCTGCCGTTCTTTCGAACCGCTGGCACCTGGAAGAATCGAAAGATGAAAACTGGATCACGACTCGAACGATGCAGGGAACGCTGCGGGTCATCAACAGCCAATTTTGGCCGCACGCGATGCGGTACCTATGTATTCCTCCGTTGCTGAAAGGCTACAAGCGAGCTCGCCAGTCGTTCGTGAGCGATCCAACCGATACGGTTCTGAAATACCGAGTGGAAGACGTTCAGGCTCACGCTGCACCGCCGTATCCTGCAATCAAGTGGAGCGGCCATCACGCTGAAACTGCCAGTGGGCCGAATGGTGTTGTTAAGCATGGAGAGTTTCAGATTCGTCTCCAAGGACCGCCGGGCGTCGATAAACAGCAACTGATCGCGGCGGCTGGGAAGGTTGCGGTCGATCGAATCCAAGGGCTTGGCAATGAATTCGACGAATCCGGCAACCAGCTTTACAACACGACGCTCCAAAACGCCTCAGTGGTTGATGTTCTCGATCAGCCTGTGATCGAATTAAGGGTCCAAGCGAAGTACAACGACGATTCCTATAAAGCGTTGGCGTTGCGGATCAAAAAAATGGGATCTCCGCTGACCGGACTAGATCCAGAGGGGCAGGATTCCGGAGACGATCCGTACATCATCGACGGATACAAACCCGACGTCTGGCCTGTGCCGTTGGCCTACGATAGTGAAACACCTGCAGGCATCTTCAATTGCTACTTGCAGCACCCGTGCAGCGTTTGGCATTGCATGCCAGACGGGGAATCTCCGTCGAAAAGCGGTGAAGAAGAGGAAGATGAATCGCCAGACGACGAGAAAACGTACCCTGATTCAGATTGGCTGAAATACTCCAATCTGAATCCTGGCCATCTTGAGTCGGGGAAAGCTGACGGTCTCGATCGTCCAACGCCAGGTTACGAATATCAGGTCCAGCACGAATTGCCGGAAGACAATTCAGCTTATTCGTCAAGTTCGGATTTGTACGACTACCCGTACACGTACATCGAGGTCGAGCAGCGCTATCGAATCAACAACGGTTGGTCGCAGCTTCCGCTTGCAAAGAACCAGGAAGGCACCCGGTCAGCGTCTTTAATTCGCTTGCACGATCCGGTTGCGATGCGTGTTCTCACGCTGACAGCCAGCCGGAACGGGAAGCAACCGTTGTTGCCATCGCTCAAAGAAGAACAGCTCGACAGCAACGGAATTCGGGAGGTGTTGGCAGACTTTGAAGTCAAGACAAAGGCACCGAAACTCTACCCAGACGGCCGGAGTCGCGAATTTTCAACGCAGGTGGTTTACACCTACTTGTTGGAACGAGCACCAACGACCGCGGAGAAGCTTCGAGGCACAAGCTCGCCGCTGGATCTGTTCTCGCCAGACAAACACGACATTGACCTAGCAGAGGACGTGGATAACACCGGCAGCGTTCAGTGGGAATTCGGCAAGACCGTCACCTATCCGATTCCATCCGGCTCCGTTTCGTAGGAGGTTTCCGTTGCTCGATCAATCGACCGAAGACGCTTTCACCCTGGCAGGCGAAGACAGCCAAAGGCTTGCAGTATTAGAGAGTCTTTCACTCATCGTGCAGTATGGTTGGAGCCTTCGCAGGGCTTGCGAATTGACCGGCGCGGATCCAGCGGCAGTGAAGCCGAAGATTCACGCACCGGGACCGCTCGCACCAATCCCAACGCCAGACATGATTGCGGAACAGTGCAGAGAGTTTCGAAAGGCTCACAACCGGTCGCGGCTTGCTGGAAACCCGCCGCCGAGAGAACCGAAGATCCGGGAGTACTGCGCGGTCGGCGGATTAGAAGGTGAGCCAGCGGAATTCATATAGGTTCAAACACGAAAGCGCTGTTGACTCGCTGGATCAGTGGGCCGATGATTCCACCTTCTCATTGGCTGCTGAAAGCGACTGAAAAACGCTTCCGGCTTGGCTGGCGATTCGTTTCATATCACCAGCGACAAAACCAACTTCACAACATTTCTACCGAGAACATCAAAGCCAGCCGATCGGCGAACGCAAGCGAGCAATGATCCTGCACCGGCAGGGGAGCGAGCCCGTTCGTCGTGGTGTTGTGACCGCGTTTTTCAGCCGGTCGGCTGGCTTTGATGCGTGACCCACCAAGGGAACAACTATGTCGATCTTTCCAACCAACAGTGCATCCGCCGCGGCCATCGATTTGGATCTGGACCGCGACGAGGAAACAGCGATCAAAACACTTCTGGAATCCGCAAAAGCCGGCGGAACCGAGCAAGCCACCGAAGCCGAGAAGCGAGCCCGCCAATTCGTGCTGGGCATTCTTTCCGCTGCGGAATCGCTGAGCGACGAAGAAGACACGGAGGAAACGGTTTATCAGGGTGAATTGTTGTTGCGTTCACTGGCAGGCATTCCCGCTGCCGTCGCCGACGTTCGGGAGGGTATCAAATGAGAAAGCCCTTCTTTCGCAAGGCCCGAAGCTCTTGGTATTACAACGCCAAACAGCCGAACGGACGCTATCGGCAGGTTGAGCTTTCGAAGGATCGAGACGAAGCGTTCACCATCTGGCGGAAGTTCTATCAGTCAGCCGAAGCCGCTGAACGCGAAGAACGGCATCGGGATATCGACGACATTGTGGTGGTACGGAAAGCGAAAACGCCGGAGCGACCGAAAGCGTCCATGCCAGCGAAGCGAAAGCCAGAGAACGTTCGCGGCCGTGGTTGTTCATTCGAACGGATTTTGCTTCTCTGCGAACTACTGGCACCGCTTCGAAACGGAGCGACCGCCGAAGAGTTGACCGATGACGCTGCCGATTGCTTGGGACGGTCCTACCACGAGCGAACAATTCGGCGTGACTTGGAATTCCTTCACGAGCGAGGAATTTTGGAAACGAGCGATCATCGCCGATATCGGTGGAATGGTTTGAATCCGCGATCAGTGATTCTCGAACGCATGGCCGTTGCAGTGGCGGGATAGCCGTTGGAACCGGCTAGAATTCGTGTCGGTTCGGGTACAATTTGCCCGAGCCGACTTCTCTCGTAGCCGCAACGAGACGCCCTCGCGGTTCTCGTTGCCCGTCTCTCCGATGGTTTGTTCTCAGTGAAAGAAGTTGACCCGGCGGGAGCTATTCCGGTTCCCGCCGGGTCACGCTGGCAAGGGGCACTTTGCCAGCGGGGCAAGCTGGCCAATTTGAATCTTTATCAGTTGAGGGGAATCCCCCATGTATTTGAGGCGGCATCAGGTCGATAGCCCATTAAGTTGCGACGCCGTCTTGAAAGTTGGCTTGGGGCACACGCAGGTCATTTTCTGAGCCGGAGTCGCGACTTTTTGGGGCGGCGATGCAGGATTCACGTTGGCGGTAGGGCGGTCTGACTCCGCCTTGGCCGGAACAGGAGCCTTACGTACTGTTTCGACCAAGCCCTCCGCCGACGTGAATTTTGCTTTTGCCATTCATGAAAACTTAACCATGCAGCTGCATGGATTGCATCCCTGTCGCGGCCGACTCGTTGGGCGAACTCTGCTTAGGAAGCGTTCGGAAATAACTTCGGCAATCGTGTAAAATCG
>TARA_R110002072_G_scaffold87129_4_pt1 | contig 17558 bp, 11 predicted proteins | sample TARA_R110002072 | Tara Oceans TARA_R110002072 (sample SAMEA4397118) | marine metagenome | biome: Polar Biome; feature: [SRF] surface water layer (ENVO:00010504); material: water (ENVO:00002006), including particulate matter (ENVO:01000060) such as... | depth 5 m | reverse complement strand
GTCAGCCAGAAGTTGACGTAGTCGTGCGGCAACAGCACGCGCCGCACCCGCTGCCAATGCTCTGGTTCGTGCTGTTTGAGCCAAGCCAGCTTGCTCGCCGTGAACCCGGTCGGCACCGCGCGACCGATGCGATCACTCAACTCGCGAGCTTGCTCGGCGGTCGCCGTATCACACCACAACTTGGCCGGACGGATCACCGCATCGTGCTCATCGAGAACGACGCAACCGTGTTGCTGGCCCGAGACGCCGATGCCGGCGATGCGGGCGCGATCGACTTCGGCAAGCACCCGCTTACAGGTCTGCTGCACCGCGGTGAGCCAGTGCGCAGGGTGCTGCTCCATGTGGCCCGCACCGAGCCCCTCAATCAGCTCCAGCGGCTCGCTGCTGCGCGCCACCACTCCGTGGTCCGGATCCAGAACGAGTGCCTTGACGCTTTGCGTGCCGACGTCGAAGCCAAGGAACAGCGGACCGGTCGTGCTCATGATGAGGTGCTAGCCGCGCACACCGAGCAGGTGCTCGGCGAGCAGTTGGTCCAAGCGTTCGTAGCGCAAACCGCGCCCGGCGATTGCGTCGACATCGATATCCATTCCCAGCAACTTCGTCGCGGCCGCCTTCGAGTAGCCACCGGTCAGCAGCGGATCGATCGCCGAGTCGTTCTGCTCAGCGATGATGTCTTTGACTTCAGGATCGGCATCGAACGCGAGCGCCTTTGCGTGCAGAATCTTGTAGGTGCGCATGCAGCCCTTGGCGAAGTCCCAGACACCTTCCTCGTCTTCCGAGCGGTAGGCATGCGCGTCAAAGTGCAGCGGGCCGTCGTAGCGCTTGCCGCCGAGCGTGCCTTCGAGCAGGCGCACCAGCAAGAACGCACCCTTGAGGTCTTCGCTGCCGAAGCGCAGGTCCTGGTCGTAGCGGCCCATCTTCTGGCCGTTGAGGTCAATGTGGAACAGCTTGTCAGCCGCCATCGCCTGCGCGACGTTGTGCGCGAAGGACAGACCGGCCATGACTTCGTGTGCGACCTCGGGGTTGACGCCGACCATCTCTTCGTTCTGCAACGTCGAGATGAAGTGCAGCATGTGACCAGTCGTCGGCAGGTAGATCTCCGAACGCGGCTCGTTGGGCTTGGCCTCGAGCGCGAACTTCATCCCATAGTCGTTGTCCTTCGAGTATTCGCACAAGAAGTCCATCGCGTCGCGCATGCGCTGCAACGCGGTGCGCGGGTCGCGGCATGCATCGGCTTCGCTGCCTTCGCGGCCACCCCAGAACACGTAGAGCTTGGCACCGAGCTCGGCGCCGAGGTCCATCGCCCGCATCGTCTTCTGCAACGCGAAGGCGCGCACCTTCGGGTCATTGCTGGTGAACGCCCCGTCCTTGAACACCGGATGGGTGAACAGGTTGGTCGTCGCCATCGGCACGTCCATGCCGGTGTCGCTCAGCGTTTTCTTGAACTCGCTGACGATGCGATCCTGCTCGCTCGCCGAGGCACCGAATGGCACCAGATCGTTATCGTGCAGATTGACGCCCGACGCGCCGCACTCCGCAAGCTTGCGAACGATGTGGTTAGGATCGAGGGTCGGGCGAACAGCCTCGCCGAACGGATCGCGGCCGGGGTTGCCGACCGTCCAAAGGCCAAACGTGAAACGGTCTTCTTTAGTCGGATCGAACGAGCTCATACCGGCAGACGGTAGCGCCCAAGTCACTTCGTTTTGAGCAGTTCCTTGGCCGTCCACGCGGAAGCGCGCCGTTTCGTTGCCTTGCGGACCCGGCTCACCTCGGCTTTGTCGACACACGACGCTTGATGGCCGAAGGCCCGCCGCAGGTAGCTGAACACCTTGGCGAGTTCGTCATCGGACAGGTGACCCTGCCCCGGCATCTCAAGTTCCCAGCTGGTGCCGTCGACCTCGATCGGCCCCTTGACTCCGTGCAGCGCAATGCGAATCAACCGCCCGCTCGGGCCGGTCACCCATTCGGAATCGCGCAGCGGCGGCGCCAGGCCACGCTGGCCACTGCCATCGAGTTGGTGGCACGCGGCACACGCGCCACGGAACAGGACCTCACCAGCCAACACCCGCTGCTTCTCGGCGTCGCTCAGGTTGGTCACGGCCCCAGGCATCGCGGCTCCGCCGACCCGCACCGAACCAAGCAGTTGCTGTGCTCGACTGCGCACAGCGGCGTCGCCGTGCTGCGACAACGTGACCAGCGCCTTGGGAGTCGTTCCCAACACCAGCCAACCAGTGCGCCGGTCGCCCTTGGGCAGGGCGCCGGTGGCACCTTCGAGCACGGCCTTCTGCTGCCAGAGTTCGGAGGCTTCGCTCGCGAACGTCAACAGGTCCAGCTGTGCCTCGGGCTGGCGACTCTTCATCGCCCGACGAGCCAAGTCGACCATCGCGCCGCGCAAGGCCTTGCTATGCGGAGTCGGCTGCCCATTGTCGCTGGCCAAGCCGCGCAGTACTTCGGCAATCTGCGGGTGCGCCGCGGTCGCAACCGCCGCGCGCAACATCGCATCGCCGGGGGTTTCACGCACCAATCGCGCCAACGCCGCGAAGGCCCGCTGGGTTTCGCGATCGCGCAGCCCGGCCTCGGAGAGCAACGCATCGCCGATCGCCAACGCCGCATGCCAACGAATCGTCGGTGGCGTGTTGCGATCGAAGCGCTGGATCGCGCCCCACAAATGGCTGTCACCGCGCGCCAACGCAGAGCCTGCATGTTGCCAGGCAAACGCCACCACTCCGGCATCGGGATCGCGAACCAAACGGCGAAGCTCGGTCGTCGTCAACAATTCGATCCCGGCCAACGCCGACACCGCAGCGATGCGCACAGCTGCGCGGTCGGTGCTGCCCAGCAGTTGCTTGAGCAACGGTGCCGCACTGCGGCGCTTCTGCTGCACCAGCTGCTGCAGGCTCAGATCGCGCACCGTGCCACTGGCGTGCGATAGTGCCGCGACCAGTTGTTGGTCGTTCGCCGCGAGCAAGTCGGGCATCGGCGCGAGCTTGCCCGTGCCCTTCGGCACGACCCGCCAGATGCGCCCGCGGTGCACGGCCGATTCGAGATTGCGCTTCTTGATCTGATGCCGCAGGAACGACGTCACGTAGTTGCGATGCTGGATGACGCCGCGATACATGTCGACGACGTAGAGCGCGCCGTCGGGACCATTGGTCAGATTGACGGGGCGGAAGCGTTCGTCCGTCGAAGCCAGGAACTCACGCTTCTCCGCCTGGTAGGCGTTCTCGCCATGCATCACATCATCGTGATCTTGCAGCACGACTCGCCGCACGACGTTGCCGCACGGCTCACAGATGAACGCATCTCCCTGGAACGGCATCAGGTCGCCGCGGTAGATCAACGGCGAACACACGCCGGTTCGGTTGGCTAGCCGCCAGTCCTTCAAGACGCCCTTCTGGTAGCCGCGATTGACGCCAGGCGTGACCCGAATCGGCCAAACCCCGGCATCGCGCACGACCCGGTGATTGAGTGATGGCAGGCCGCCAACGGCTGCCGCCCGCGCGCCATAGTGGTTCGGCACGAGGTCGCACCGCAACCAGTCCGAGTTGTAGTTGAAGTAGAAGCGGCCGCGGTCATCGAGGCAGAGCCCCCACTGGCCGCCGCCGGACCCCGGCTCGATGACGAAGCCATCGTCCGTGCGCCGCAACAAGCGCTTGTCGTTGCACAAGTGGATGCGATGGTCGAAGCCCCAGGTCAAGCCGTTGCCGGAGTGCTCGGGATTGCCGGTGCCCGCTTCGAAGCCGCCCATGATCCGTTCGCGGCCGTCGGCCACCAGATCGCCGTCCTTGTCCGGCATCCAGTAGAGGTTCGGCGGCGTGATCACCAACGCGCCTCCCTGCAGCGGCAACACCGCGCGCGGCAACACCAACTGGTCGCAGAACACGGTCGAACGATCGGCCCGACCATCGTGGTCGTCGTCGTGCAAGATGACGATGCGACCGGTCGGGTCGCCTTCGTTGCTGGCATCGACGTCGAGCATGTAGTTGCGGAACTCGGCGACCCACAGACGGCCGGCGGCATCGAACGTCGCCACGACCGGGTCTTGCACCATCGGTTCGGCGGCGAACAGCTGCACTTCGAAGCCATCCGGCACGTGCAAGGTCGCCAGCTCTTCCGCCGCGGTTCGAACCGTTGCAGGCGGCACGACGACATCGTCCGGCAGCATTTCTTGCTTCTGCCCAGGCCGATCACCGCGCTGAGCCAACAGGTCGCAGGACGAAGCCAAGACGGCGAGGATCAGGGTCAGCAGTAGCACGCGCATCGCGCGCCAGTATGCCCGCCGAGGCGCCACGGAACAGCCCCGACCTGCCGCGCCGAGCGTGACGAGGGCGGCGGCGGCGGCGGCGGCGACGGCACCATCGCGTGCGCAGTCGCTTCCGCGTGGAGCTCAATCGAGTCGGCGGTGGCGCTGCTGGGCCTCAAGCCCCGGAGGCTCAAGACTCCAGGCTTTGCTCGCTGGGCCAGCAGCAGGACTACTGGGTCGCTACTGCAGCCCGCGATGGACTACTGACCTCGCGAGCTACTGACTCGCGAATTACTGGGCCTCGAGAATTACTGGGCCTCGAGAGTGACGAAACCCGAGGAAGGCACGACCACCGAGAATTCCTGACCCAGGACTTCGGCGCGGTATTGGCCAGGCGGCAAGTCATCCATCTGCCAGTATCCATCCGTCGCAAAGCGAATGGCAACGGGAGTCATGCCGTCGAGCACCTCGCCCGGATCACGACGGAAGGTAACCTTGACGAATCGATTCGGATTCGCCGCTGCGGGTCGCAAGGTTTCGCCGAGCAGCACGCGGCCAGTAGCTTGGAGTTGCAGTTCCACTGTCTGCGCGACATTGCCAGTCGCCGTCGGTCGCGCAATCCATGCGAGGCCACCGTTCGGACCAATCACGAAGACATCTTCGGTCGCTGCGACGGCACCGATGGAAATGACGCCGTTCTCACCGGTGAAGCCGAGGAATCGGGTGCTCGGACTCCCTGCGAGGGCTGTCTTTGACACCGCAAACACCTGCGCATACGGCACGTTGTTGTTCGCGACGTCGGTAACGCGCATCGTTTGACTTTGCACGATGTTTGGGACGTCTTCGATCTGGATCTGCTGATGGCGGATCGTGCTCTGTAACTTCACCCGTGTGTCAGCCAACGGCTGTAGCGGACGGAGATGCTCTGCGTAGCTGACAAACTCGCCAACCGGATGCAGAACGGCGGCACCAACCGACGGCTCAAGCAACTCCTTCAAGCGCGGCGTCGACCCACCAGAGTGCATCCAGATTCGGCCGCGCCCAACCAAGACCCCCGACACATAGCCGGCTGGATTGGTCTGTACCGCGCGACTGACCACAGCCGCACCACCGGGCAAGCCGGGAATCTCCTCAAGGATGTTCACGGTAGCGTTGGACGGCAGCCCATACATGCCGACCGAGCGCAGCGGCCGCATGACATGCGTGGTTTCTTCGAAACTCGTCAAGGCGCTACCGCGAACCGGAACCGGCACAACCACGGTCTCCAATAGTTCGTCGGTCAACAACAACGCCAGTCGCTGATGCCGTGGCAAGTAGGACGGCAACTGGCTGATTTGGAATCGCCCATCCTCCCCAGACATGCGATGAGTGAAGGGGGGGAGAGCGAAGACCGTAGCAAACAGTTCGTCGACGATCAGCGGGATGACCTTGACCCCAAACTGAGGCTCGCCCTGATCATTGAGGATCACGCCATGGACCGTGGCCGCGTAGCCAACGCTCAGCGGTCGATCGAGGGTCGCCACATCGCCTTGGATCACGAACGACACCGCATCCGGCGCAACAAGCCCAAGGTCGGGCCGCTGCAAACTCGGTGCGGCGGAGGCCCAGCCGTACGCTTTATCCACCGAGCGCTGGGTCGGCAGTGAGAACGCACCGTTGGCACCAGTGCCCGCGATTTGGGACACGTCGAACTTCTGCTCGTCGGCGATGTAGGTAGCGGCAATGCTAGCACCGACAATGGGCTGCCCGTTCGGGCCCATCACGTGCCCCCCTAGAGAGGCTAGAATCTGCGGCGGCAAGAGAACCCGGGGACGATCGCCGAGGGAACCACCTGCAGTCGGCGGCAGCGAGTAGATGTCGATCGGCCCGCTTCCCTGGTAGCTGCCCACTTGGCCCACAGCCACGACGCCACTCTTCGGGCCGTTGCGCAGGATCTTCGCGTCCTCACCATTGAGCACTTCAACCTGGATCCTAGCTCCTTCCCCCCACGGGACAGTGCCCACGGGGCTGAACGCGCCAGGATCGTCCAAGTCCGCCGGGATCGCAGTGAGCAGGTAGTCGCCGACGCCCAAAGACAGGCGGCTACCGTCGATCAACGGGACCGTGACCGAGCGATTGGTTTGGAGTAGCAGCGTGCCGTCGACCAGCATCGGAGCACCGCCCTTCAACTGCATTTCGCCGGTTTGCAGCTTGATCGTCGCCGCAGGCTGCTGGCGCTCGGACAGATCGTGCCATTCGGTTGTGGCTGAGCCACCGCGACGCACCCACACACCCTCTGCTTCGCCAATAAGATCGCCGCCGCTAAGCGGATGGCGATTGGTGCCAAAGCCCTCTCCGCTCACCATGACCAACCCGACAAACGGCACGGGCTGCCCAACGGACCAATCCAACAAGCGGGTGCCGATGACCAAGACGAACAAGCCGAGCAAACCCGCCACGAGCATGCCAGCGGGACTCGCCAGGACGAGTTCGCGATCGCGACGCGCCGTTGAGCCGGCGCTGAGGCTTTCCTGGCCCGAGTTCTCACTGCTCGCAACGGCAACAACTGCCGCAGCCTTGGAACTCGGCGCATCACGATCGGTGACGACCGAGTCGACCATGTCCGTCAACACCAATTGCTCGACCACTCGCGCGGCAAAGTCGCTGCGCAAGTCGAGCCGCGGATCGGCATCTTGTTCGGCTTGAATCTCTTCAAAGGCACGACGCAACCGCAGCACTTCGTGCTCGGCCCGCGCCAGCTCCACCGCGCACACGCGGCAGTCCTGCAGGTGCTCATCCACCGACGCCACATCGACCACCGTCAGGTCGCCGTCGGCGTAGTCGCGGAGCTTGGCACGGACGCGCGCACAGCCCCGATTGGTCGGCGGCGTGCGACGCATGTCTTCCGAGTTTGGCGGCTGATACATCGAGTTGGTGTTCGACGTGTGCATCAGGTTGTGCATCGGGTGCGCGCTCATGCTTGACCTCCAGCTTCGTTTTGATCCGCCTTGTTCTGATTGGATGCTGTGTTCTGATTGGATGCTGTCGACCGGGCCGCTCTAGCTCCAACGCCGTTGCCACTGTTTGCGCTGCCAGCGCTCACCTTGCCGAACGTGGCACCGATCGATTCCAACCGGCTCGCCAGGATGTTCTTGCCGCGCGCCAACTGCACCTTGACGTTGCTGACGGAGATGCCCAATGCGGCGGCGATCTCCAGGTTGGTCTTGCCGCGCATGTACTTCAGTTCGAGCGGCGCGCGCACCTTGTCGCTGAGACGGTCCAGCTCGGTGCGAACCGTCGGCGCCACGTGTTCGTCGGCGGCGCCATAGCCCGATCGCGGATCCGGCAGCTCGCCGAGCACGTCGCGGTCTTCGCCATCCAAACGAATGGTCGGCAGCTCGGCGACCCGGCGGCGACGCAATCGGTCGCGACAAGCGTTGCCGGCAATGCGCAACAGCCACGGCCCCAGCTTGCGTTCGTTGTCGAAGCTGTCGCGCGCACGGAACAGCTTCAGGAACGTGTCCTGCGTCGCTTCTTCGGCATCCTCAGGTCGGCGCAGCATGCTGATCGCCAAGCCGTGCACCATCGTCTGGAAGCGGACTACAAGGAGTTCGAATGCGTCGAGGTCCCCCGCTTGCACGCGGAGCATCAACTCATTGTCGGTTCGGTCTGGGGTCGGCAGCATGGCGGAGCGCGGGGGGACGCAACCTAGTATGCCAGCCCTACGTGGGCTCATGGTGACCCGGCCAGCCTTTATCGTGGAACTACCGCAGCTTACGTCCATCGGCCCATGCCCAAAAGTGCCGAAACCGCCCCGGAACCGCTGCGAAAGGGATTCCCCTTATCTTCAGGGCGTTTTTCCCTAGCAATCAAGCCGGCCGAGGAAATAGCCGATGCCATGGGCAAGCCGGGAGTCATCCCGCCCCACCCAGACACTCCCCCTAACCGACACGACCCCCCGCGCAATGGCCAAGATCCCCGACAAGCAGGGCCTCTTCTTCGAACTTGATGGCGTCCTCGTTGAGCAAGCCCGCCTCAACGAAGACGGCTCTGTTCCGTTTATCGACCGAGCCATCGAAGCGCTCGGACGCATCGACCCCAACCAGTTCAAGCTGTTCGTCGCCACCAGCCGGCAGGACATCGCCTTCGGGAAGTACCGCGAACGCGAGTTCACCAAGTTCTGCGAAGCGTTCCTGCAGGCCATGCACGCCGAGCAGATCCCGATCGCGAAGATCTACTCGTGCCCCTACCACCCGAAGGGAAAGGGTCGCTTCAAGAAGGAAAGCGTGTTCCGCAAGCCGGGTCCGGGCATCTACAAGATGGCGCAGCAGGAGTTCGACCTCAACCTGCAGCGCAGCTGGATGATCGGCCACACGACCGCGGATGTGCTCGCCGGCCAACGCGCCGAACTCGGCACGATCCTGGTCAAGACCGGCAAGGCCGGCAAGGACGGCGAGTTTCAGGTCGACCCGCACTTCGTCGAGAACGACTTCTACGACGCGGTCAGCCGCGTCAACCAGTTCGAATACTCGCTGCGCGTCTAGAGGATTCGACCGCTCGTCTACTTGGCTAGCGCGGCGACACCAGGCAACGACTTGCCTTCGAGCAATTCAAGGCTCGCGCCGCCACCAGTCGACACGTGGCTGAGCTTGCTGGTGATGCCCAACTTCTCAGCCGCCGCGACCGAGTCCCCGCCACCAACCACGGTGAAGGCGCCCGCTGCCGTTGCCTTGGCAACCGCGTGTGCCACGCCTTCGGTGCCCTGGCAGAACGCATCCATCTCGAACACACCCATCGGGCCGTTCCAGATTACCGTGCGTGCCCCTTCGAGCGCATCGACGTAGCGAGCCAGAGTCTTCGGACCAATGTCGAGACCCATCAGACCGTCCGGAATGTCGGTCTCGTGGATCGACGCCGGCGAATCCGCGGCGAACTTCTCGGCGCAGACGTGGTCGATCGGCAGCAGCAGTTCTTTGCCGGCGGCCTTGGCTTGCTCGATGACGCGGCCAGCTTCGGCAATCAGCCCTTGCTCGACCAGCGACGTGCCGACCTTGTGACCCATCTGGGCCATAAACGTGTAGGCCATCGCACCGCCGATGATCAACTTATCGACCTTGGGCAACAGGTTCTCGATGACGGGCAGCTTGTCCGAGACCTTCGCGCCGCCGAGGATCGCGACGAACGGTCGCTCGGGGGCGGTCAGCACCTTGGCGAACGCATCGAGTTCCTTCTGCATCAAGAACCCAGCCGCCGACGGCAGGTGCTCGGCAACGCCGCTAACCGAACTGTGCGCGCGGTGGGCGGTGCCGAAGGCGTCGTTGACGAAGACGTCGCCATTCAGCGCCAGGTCGCGACGGAATTGCTCGACGAGCACGGGATCCGCCTTCTCGGTGACCTTGTTGCCGAGCTCATCGACGACACTTCGCTTGCCTTCTTCTTCGAGGTGGAAGCGCACGTTTTCGAGCAGCACCACCTGACCTGGCTTGAGCATGCCCGGACCACAATGCTCGGCAACCTTGGGGCCGACACACTCATGCAGGAAATCCACTTCCTGACCTAGCAACTGCGCCAACTCCGCGGCGATCGGCCGCAGCGAGAACTCCTCGACGTGCTCGCCGTTGGGCCGGCCCAGGTGCGACATCAACACCACCGACGCGCCCTGCTCGAGCGCGTAGCGGATCGTCGGCAGTGCCGACACGATGCGCTGATTGTTGGTGATCGCGAGCGTCTCCTTGTCTTGCGGCACATTGAAGTCGACGCGCATCAGCACGCGCTTGCCGGCAAGGTCGAGATCCGAAAGGGTCTTATAGTTCATGACGTCGCTCGCTATCGATCAGGTGTTCTAGCGTGACAGTAACTCTAGATCGCCGCGGCGACCTTCTTGCTGAGTTCGACGACGCGGTTGGAGTAACCCCATTCGTTGTCGTACCAGCTGATCAGCTTGAAGAAGTTCGGGTTGAGCTCGATCGACGCACCGGCGTCGAAGATCGACGAAGCCGTGTGGTGGATGAAGTCCGACGAAACCACTTCGTCCTCGGTGTATTCGAGGATGCCTTTCATGTAGGTCTCGGCCGCGTTCTTGATCTTGGCCTTGATCTCGTCGAGCGAGGTCGCCTTCTCGGTCTTGAACGTCAGGTCGACGACCGACACGGTCGGCGTCGGCACGCGCAGCGACATGCCAGTCAGCTTGCCCTTGGTCTCCGGAATCACCAGGCCGACAGCTTTCGCAGCGCCGGTCGACGACGGGATGATGTTTTGCGCGGCGGTGCGGCCACCCTTCCAGTCCTTCTTGGACGGACCATCGACGGTCTTCTGCGTCGCCGTGTAGGAGTGCACCGTGGTCATCAGACCCTCGGCGAGGCCGAAGCCTTCCTTGAGGATGACGTGCACCAACGGGGCGAGACAGTTGGTCGTGCAAGAAGCATTCGAAACGATGTCGTGCTTCTTGAAGTCGATCTGCTCGTCGTTGACGCCGAGCACGATCGTCGGCATATCGCCCTTGCCGGGAGCCGTGATGATGACCTTCTTGGCGCCGGCGGTGATGTGGCCTTGCGCCAGCGTGTCCTGGACGAACAAACCAGTCGCCTCGATCACCAGATCGACGCCCATTTCCTTCCACGGCAGGCCGTCCGGCGTGCGCGCCGAAACCACCTTGATGTCCTTTCCGTTGACGACGATGACATCGTCTTCTTCCTTGTCCGGCGACGACTTCTTCGAGCTGACCGTGCCGCCGAAGCGACCCTGCACCGAGTCGTACTTGAGCAAGTAGGCGAGGTTGTCGGCCGGGACGATGTCGCCGACGGCTACAACTTCCAGTTCGTCGAGCAGGTTCTGCTCAGCTAGGGCACGGAAAACAAGACGGCCGATACGACCAAAACCGTTGATGGCGACGCGGGTTGACATGACGAGGTAAACTCTCTTGTGGTTGTTGACTGCGTGGAAAATCGCCAAGCAGTCTAGCGACCTGTCAGCCCTATCCAATGGCAAGCCCTCTCCAATGGACAGTTTCGTTCGATTGCTAGATACCTGTGCGCGCAGCCTGTCGCGCTACGAGAACGTCACCGGCGAAGGTGCCTTGCTAGTGGCGATTTCGGGCGGCATCGACAGTTCTCTGCTGCTGCTGGCCCTGGCCCGCCTGCGAGATGAGGGCCGCCTTGCCGGCCAGCTCGCCGCTGCCCATATCGACCACGGAGTGCGCCCAGATAGCCGGGAGAACGCCCAACACGTGCTGGAACTGTGCGATCGGCTCGATGTTCCGCTGACCGTTCGGCGCCTGGAATTCGACGAAGAGTCCCCTAGCGAGGACTCAATGCGGGACAAGCGCTACGCCGCGCTCGGCGAGGCTGCCCGCTACTTCGGGGCCTCGACCCTGCTGACCGGCCACCACGCCGACGACAATCTCGAGACCGTGCTGTTCCGCATGCTTCGTGGCACGGGCCCACGCGGACTCGCCGGCATCCCCGAATCTCGCTGGCTCGGTCGCGGCGACCGGCGCCTGCTGCTGGTGCGCCCCCTGCTACGCACCCGCCGCACGACGATCGAAAGCCTGCTCGACCGCCTCGGCGTGCAGCCGTTCCACGACACCAGCAACGACGACACCCGCTTCGCCCGCAACCAACTGCGCCACGAAACGATCCCGGCACTGCGCGAGAGCATGGGCATCGGGCTCGATGTCGCGCTGATGACGGTCGCCAGCACCGCGCGCGCCGCCAATGAAATCGTCGAAGCCCAAGGCTTGCGAGTGCTGACCCAGCGCGCCCGCCACCGCACCAACTGGCGGCTGGAACTCGATCTGAACAACCTCGACGTCGACTCGTTGACCTTCGTTCGCGACGCTCTGCGCCAGGCCCACATCACCATGCACCCCTACGGTGAGTCGCCGAGCACCGCGTGGCTCGACCGGGCGATGGACCTGCTCGATATGGACGACGGCAAGCGCGTCGCCGGCCGCACCGGCTTGATGGTCGAACGCACCCGCAATGGCCTGCTGATGGTCGACACCGACCGCGCCGGCGCCACTCCCGATGCGAAGCATGGCAGCTTGGAATTGCCGATCGACGGCGAACGCCATCGCTTCGGCAAGACCGAGTGGTCGCTGCAAACGCACGAACACCCACTGCCGCCACTGGTGCCGTCCCCCGTCGAAGCGGGGCCATTCCGTGCCTTGATCGACCCGCGCGTTTGCGGCGAGGCACTGCGGATGCGCACACGGCGCGCCGGCGATCGCTTCCAGCCGCTCGGTTCTCACGAATCGATGGACCTGCGCCGCTTCTTACAAGGACGCCACGTGCCGCGCTTCGACCGCGATCGCCTGCCGCTCGTCGTCGACAAGGACGACCGCATCTTGTGGATTCCTGGCGTCGAAGTCAGTGAGCACGCGCGTTTGCACCTCAACACGCACCGCTGCATCGAGATCATCGCGACCTGCGGGTAGCAATTCTGGCGCGATTGGCACCGACTGGTGTCACCGATGGCGTCAGCTCTGCCGGCGCAGATTGGCATCCGCGATATCGAGCATGCCGTGCAAGAACGCGGCCGCAGCGATGGTGCCTAATGCTTCCAGCCCGATCGCGATGAGCACTGAGAGCTGACTCACCGAAGATCCTCTGGGCATTGCAGCCAAGCCACCAACAAACAAGAACAGCAACATCACTACGGCCAAGACCGTGATCAAACTGCGCGCCGTGCCATAGGCTGTGTCCTGGCGGAGCCGACCGCGAATTGCATGCCTGCTCGGCGTGAACGGCACTTCCGGCATGGTTGGCACGGCCGGCGGGGCTGGCGATGCTGGCGGCGGATCCATGCCGAGCACGGCCGTCGCAGGTCGCCAATACGGCGAGGCCATTCGGTCGGTCTCGTTCTGTCCCGAATCGACCAGCACATAGCTATCTCGCGGAAACGAATCAGCCTCGAGCGCTTTGCGCAGATCCGGCTCCGAGTAGGGTCCGAGATGGCCGGTCAGCGACGGGTGGCGCAGCCAGTAGCGTTCTTCCATGGCTGCAACATAGCGGCGTTGGCCCGCTGCATTCCAGGGTTTGCAGCAGCCAGGCGGACGGAACAGCACCCGAGCTACTTGATCATGCCCGCCTCTTTGTAGGCATAGAAGATCCGCACGAACTCCTTCATCTCCACCTTGAAGCGCTCGCCGAACGACAGTACCAGGATGTGCTCAACGATCTCGCGCGTCGCCTTGCTGGCTGCGCCGCCGCCCTTCTTCTTGGCTGCACGCTTCTCCTTTGACGTCGGCGGCGGTCCGCCTTCAAACAAGAACTCGACTTCGACGTAGACCCCGCCGCCGGCCTGCGCGATCTCCTTGAAGTCCTTGCGCATCGTCTCCTGCGCCTCCTTGAACTGCTTGTAGCCGGGGCCAAGCTTGACGTTCGGGCCGAACTTCACGAACACCCCGATCGCCGACGTCAGATAGGGCTTCTCTGGTTTGCGCGCTCCAGTCGTAGGCTTCTTGTCGTTCTGGCTGCCGGGCTTCTCGAACGCTGTGCGGGCCAGGTCGATTGCCTGCTGCTTCTCCTTGGGATGCGGTGGCGCATCGCCGATCAAGACCGCAATCTTGTTGGCGTCCGCGTTCCACTTCATCTTCTTGCTCAACGCCAGATCGAGGCCGCCGAGCACCGCTTCGGGCAAGTCGCCGCCGCCGATCGCGCGCATCTTCTCAAGCTTCTTGCGAATGCCTTTGATGTTCTTGGTCAACGACTGCACGACCTCAGCGCCGTGCTTGCCGAGCTCGTCGTTGTCCTTGTAGTGCACCAGGCCGACCCGCAGCTTGGGGGAAATGCCGCTGAGGATGTCGGCCATCTCCCCGAGCGCGATGGCGAGCGCATCGATCGTCGGCTGCATGCTGCCGGTCGAATCGAGGCACAGCATCAAGTCGAGCCCGGACTGGTAGAGATCGAAGGCACGCTGGGCCGCCGCCGAAGTGCCGCCCCCCGTGTCCTTTGGCTGCTCGCGCGGCAGCCATTGCTTTGGCTGGTGCGTACTCTTGTTTTGCCGCCACCAAGCCAGCCACTCCGACCTCTGCGTGGCGCCGGCCTCCGGCACCAGCAGCGCCAGCACCTCACCGACCCGCTGCTGGTAGAGTTCGTTCTTCTTGCCGAGTTGCTTGCCGACCAGTTCGTCGAGCAGCTCCGGTGTCGCCAGCGTCGGCAGCAGTTCTTTGTCGCTGCGCAACAACGCTTCCAAGCCGAACGCCTTCAAGCGCGGATCCGAGTCGCGGATGGCCGCGAGAATCATCTGGTTGCCGACCGGGTGCCAGTATTGATTGAGCGACAACAACACCACGGCCTTCTGCACCCAGTGCTCCGCCGCCTCAAAGCGCCCGACCAACGCTTCGGTCGTGCCCTTGCCGAGTGGCGGCGGGGTGCTCTGGGCGGCCAGCGGCGCGACCGCCATGCTGATGGCGAGAAGACCCCCAAGAATGGGGCCACGAACACAGTTCCAGAACATTGGCGAGTCGCTGCTGCGGGGTCGACGATTGCGAGCGGTGGTTGCGAAAGGGTTGCGCGATGCTAGCAGGTCGATTCTTGCAGGCCAATTCCAGCAGGGCAGTGCGCCATTCGTGACGGTTCGGACTATGGGCGCAGCCGACGCCTTGGTCCAGATGGCTCGCCATCAAGTTGCCACCAACCTGGCACCCCGGCCGATCATTTCGAACTACGCCGACCTGCCCCTCGCGGAAGACGCCGCGCTCTGCAATACTCCTTCGGCCCCCTCTGTTTTCCGAACCCGATACGCCACGTGCGCCTAACTGTCGAGACCGGCCCACTTGCCGGCACCGTAGTCCATCTAGAACGCGACATTCCGACGCTCATCGGCAGCAGTCCGGATAGTCATTTGCGTATCCAAGAAGCCGGCGTCATCGAGGACCACGCGGTCGTCAAGGCGTTGAAAGGCACCGGCTTTGGCATCAAGGCGCTCGGCGCCGTGCGCGTCAACGGCTCCGAGGTGCAGGCGAGCCCGCTCACCGATGGCGACATCGTCGAGATCGGCACGACCCGCATCGCGTTCGGCAAGACCCAAAAACGGGGCCTGCCAACGATCTCTGGTTACCGGATCATCGACCTGTTGGGCAGGGGCGGCATGGGCACGGTCTACCGCGCCGAGCAAGTCAGCCTGCACCGGCAAGTGGCACTGAAGGTGCTCAAGCAGGAGCAGACCAGTGACGCCGCGTTCGTGGCGCAATTCATCGCCGAAGCGCGCGCCGCCGCCAAGCTGCAGCACCCGAACGTCGTGTCGGTGTTTGACGTCGAGCACGACGGCGACACCTACTACTACTCGATGGAGCTGATGCATGAAGGCTCCTGCGAAGACTGGCTCAAGCAAAACGGCGTGATGCCGGTCGATCGCGCGCTACAAGTCATCGCCGACGCCGCCGCCGGCCTGGCCTACGCCGAGTCGCTCGGCATCGTGCACCGCGACATCAAGCCGGACAACTTGATGCTCGACCAACACGGCGCGATCAAGATCGCCGACCTGGGACTCGCGAGCAATTCTTCTGACTCCGCCGGCGAGCGCGCCATCGGCACGCCGCACTTCATGGCGCCGGAACAGGTCCTCAACAAAGAACTCGACCACCGCACGGACCTCTACGCGCTCGGCTGCACGTTCTATCGCTTGGTCACGGGCAAGACGCCGTTCCGTGGCCAGACGGTCAAGGACATCCTGCGCGCGCAGGTCAAGGACCAGGCCGAGCCGGCATCGCGCGCCAACCCCGAAGTGCCGCCGGAAGTCACTGCGATCATCCAGCAGCTGATGGCGAAGGATCCGGGCGATCGTTACCAGACGGCCAACGACCTGCTCGAAGACCTCGAAGAGTTGCTACAGCCGACGCAGAAGCGCGGCATGTGGATCGGGCTTGCGGCGGCCGCGATACTGCTTGCAGGTGGCACGGTCTGGTGGGCGGTAACCAGGCCCGACACGATCAAGACCATCAAGGAAACGGTTGTCTACGACGACCCGGAGAAGCAACAGTTCGCCGATCGTATCAAGGTGCTCGAAGGCGAAGCGAAGGAACGCGAGGCGACCATCGCGCTGCTGACGACACGCGTCTCCGGCCTCGTCGACGAAGAACTCGCGACGGCATTCGATCGCGTCGCCGCGAACCACAAAGACACCCAAGCTGCCGGCGAAGCGACGAAACTCGCAGCCGCCACCCGCCAGGTCATCGCGGATCGCGCCCAGCGCGCCGCCGAACGACGCTCGCGAATCGCGCAGCATCTGACGACCGTTCGCCAAGCGACGATCAAGCCACTCGACGCCTACGACTATGAGCGCGCCATCCGTTCGCTCGAGGTCAAGCCGCCAAAGGAACTCGCCGGCGATGACGAACTGACGACCGGCCTCGACAAACTGCGCGACGAGATTCTGGTCCAAGCGCGGGAACATCTGCAGAAGCTGCGCGATCCAGTCAAGGCAGCGAGTGCCGGCAAGGACGAAGCAGCACTGCGAACCGCGATCGAAGCGCTCGAACAAGGGCTGCAACCGGAGACGCGCTGGCCAAAGGCCGTGCTCGCCGAACTCACCCAAGCCAAGTCCGACGCAACTGCCGCACAAGCCACGCTGGCGACCCTGCAGAAGGCTCGCCGTGCCGGCATCTGGCAGTCCTACCACGCGCTGCTGCAGGACCCGCAAGGCTTCCGCAGCCACCTGCAAAACTGCGACTTCGCAGCGGCGGCCGAGAGCGTCAGAGCGTTCGGCGGCGACGCCACGAGCAATGCAGCGGCTCTGCGCGCCAAGGGTCTGGGCGACTGGGCGCAAAGTGCGGACGTGTTCGCAACCGCGCTTGAGCAAGCTTGTGCGACCGGCAAGCTGACGATCCCGGTCGGCAGCGATCAACTGCGAGTGCTCAGCTGGGAACGCCAGACAAACGAGATCAATGTCCGCAAGGCCGGCCGCATCCGCAAGGAAGAGCTGATCCCCGGCGCCAGCCTGATCGTCGAACAATGGCTTGCCTTGGCCGACCAGGTTGACGGCGCCCCACCCGGCAGTCGCGAGTGCTTCGTCGGCCTCCTGGCAATCAACAAGCACTGCCAAGCAGCCACCGACTACCTCGGCAAACTGGACAAGGCCAGCGACGAGTCCGGTATCGGCAAGCAGGCCTACCCATTCGCCGCAGACATCTTCGAGCACCTGCTAACGCGCGTGCCAACCACGCAAGACAACTGGGCCAAGGTGCTCACCGACGAACTACTAGCCGGCAAACGCCTGGCCGCCGGCCTGCGCGCCCTATCCGAAAAGCGCAACAACGCCGCCGCCGGCCACATCGACAAGCTCTTCTCCGATCACCCCCACAGCTTCGTCGTCGCAGTACTGCCGTAGCAGTAGC
>TARA_R110002072_G_scaffold303119_1_pt1 | contig 17570 bp, 10 predicted proteins | sample TARA_R110002072 | Tara Oceans TARA_R110002072 (sample SAMEA4397118) | marine metagenome | biome: Polar Biome; feature: [SRF] surface water layer (ENVO:00010504); material: water (ENVO:00002006), including particulate matter (ENVO:01000060) such as... | depth 5 m | reverse complement strand
GATAATTTGAGTTTTATTGAGTCCTTTTTTATTGACATAATTCAAAAATACTAATTTAGTAAAGAAATTATAGTTATAATTGAAGCAACTATTACTAATAAAACACTGTCTTAAAGAAGAATAGAGACTGAAAACATGAAATTATTAACCTATACTATACTCATTGTTTGTTTACAATCAATGAGCTACGCCCAGACAAGTGGGAAAAAACAAGAAGTATCAATGGATGATGCTGACTGGGTTGTGTATGCTTTATTTGACAAGATTACGGTGGAGTATAAGCTCTCTAAATGTCAAGATGGAGATAATAATAACGAAGTTTGGGCAGTATTAAGGTTTACAAACACATCCAATAATTCTGCAGAAATGAATTGGTCTGTTAAATGGGAACGAGATGGAGTTTGTGTGAATTGTGATCGGATTAGTGATGATGAATTCTTACACACATTACACTTTAGTCCAAATCAATCTATTGAGGGAGAAGCTTGCGTTACAAAAGATCAACGATTATATATATTTTCAAATTTTGTAAAACGGTATCCGGGAATGGATAGTAAAAAGCTTACAGCTTTTGAATTTATTAATGTTAAGGTAAAAGAACTTTAATTATGAGAAAGGCACACTTAATTATAGGTTTTGTCATGGTTTATATTGGTGGGCTGAATGCTCAATGTACGTTAAATACAACTCCTAATTCTACGATTACAATTGCATGTGGTCAAACGGTAACACTTTCTACATTTGCCACAGGCTCTACTCCTCTACTTACAACCGATTTTGATCTTGGAGGAGCAGGTCCCGGCTGGACTTCTGGAGGAGGAAGCGGCTTCGGTCAGCTTTGCGGACCTGGAGCCAATAACACTCCTTATTATTGGGCATCAACTGCCGGAGCAGGAACACCACAATTAACCACAGTTGGATTTGATCTTAGCTGCGGAGGCTTTGTAAGCTTCGATATGGCATACTCTACTCAAGGGGGTGCTACTCCCTGTGAAGGACCTGATTTACCAGATGAGGGGGTTACTTTTCAATATTCTACAGATGGCGGAACAACTTGGACAACTATTCAGTATTGGGATCCAAATGGCGGGAACGACCCCATGCTCACAGCTTGGAATAACTATTCGTTTGCAATTCCTGTGGCAGCGCAAAGTGCATCAACAATGTTTAGATGGATCCAGTTTAATTCTTCGGGAAACTGTTGCGATAATTGGGGACTGGACAATGTGGTCATTACACCAGGACTTTGTAGCGTCGGCTCTTATGATTGGTCAAATTTACCGGGAACAAACGACCCGACTACACAAGACGTTATACCTCTTGTTTCAACTCAATATATTGTAACTTATACTGACGGTCCTGTTAGTTGTGAAGATACCGTGGATGTTATCGTAACGCCATTAGTGGCCAATGCAACAACAACTGTTGATTCCTTAACCTGTTTGGATTGTGCTGATTTAGATGTTGTTTTAGTAAATAGCAATGCAGGATCCATTGTGGACGATTTTGACCCCGCCGAAGACCCTGCTATGTGGAGTAATGTTCAAGGAGGTGCAGTTGGAGGAGGTTGTAACAGCATGTCAGGAACGGCGATGTATTTTAACGGCTCAGGGACAAGGGCTATAACAACTGTTCCAATAGACGCAACCATTTGTGGCTTTGTCGATTTTTGTTTGTTCATGGGCAATGTTAACTCTGGAGGGTCACCTTGCGAAAACGCAGATGCAGGAGAAGATATAATATTTCAATATTCTATAAATGGAGGGGCAACTTGGATTACAATAAACACGTATGCCCAATCCTTATGGGATGCGAATAACAATTGGCAATGTTTTACATTGCCGATACCGCCCCCTGCGCAAACAATAAATACAATGTTTCAATGGTCTCAAGTGTCGTTTTCAGGAACAATTGACAACTGGTCCATAGATAATGTTTCTATAGCATGTGCTCCACCACCGTATGATTATGTTTGGACACCTTCGTTAAGTTTAGATGACGCGACGATTCAAACGCCAAATGCTTGCCCTGGCTTGCCAACCATTTATACGGCGACAATAACCGATCCAGCTTCAGGCTGCTCGGCTTCAGACACTACATTCATAGACGTAGTGTGTGGCTGTACCTTTAGTGTTTTTAATGCAAATACAAGTGCTTGTCAAGTTGGGAACACATTTACCGTTTCTGGTGACTTCACTTATTTTTTAAACCCAGGAACAGGCTCTATTATTGTTGAAGTGATTAATGGTTCAGGTACATTTACACAAACCATTAATCCTCCTTTTGTAGATTTAACCTCCTATAACTTTGCTATTTCGGGAATACCTTCTGACGGGTCAGCATACACGGCTACGATTTATTTCACAGATGATTTAACGTGCACAACTCAGGCAACAGGCACTTCTCCGGTAATACCCACATTAACTGCAATATTGGGTGGCGGAATTTATTGCCCAGCTGACGTTGTAAATGATATTACAGTTGATGTTACAGGAACAGGGCCTTGGAATATTGATTACACAATAGATGGGGTTCCTTTTAATGCAACGGGAACAACAACAACTGTTAACCTTGGAAATACTCCTGGGGTATATGCGCTGGTTAATGTGAGTGATTCTTCATGCACGAACACTGCCACTGGAACGGAAACAATAACCATTCAAACAAATCCAGATGTGACCCTACTAAGCGGGGGGAATAATTATTGCTCGGGGGAACCTATTAGCAGTATTTTAGCAGATGTTTCAGGCTTAGGTCCTTGGACGATTAACTATACATTAGATGGTGTGGCAAATACAGTTACTAGTGCAACTTCACCGTTAAATCTAGGAAATGCATTAGGGGTTTATTCACTAACGTCAATTTTTGACGCGAACTGCAATCAACTGATTACAGGAACAGAAACGATAGCAATTGACCCTTCTCCAATTGTTTTTGCTGGACAAGATTCTATTCTCTGTGAAGGAAATGACATCGTTCTTAGCGGATCCGGAGCCTCAAGTTATGTATGGGATAATGGCGTGACAAATAATATTCCTTTTGTTCCTTCTTCTACTGCCACCTATACGGTAATTGGAACAGATGTTAATGGTTGCACAGGAATGGATCAGATTGTCATAACGCACGAACCATTGCCAGTCGTTTCCTTTTTGGCCGACACAACAGTTATCTGTGATGGTTCAACAGTTGTTTTTACTAACACAACACCCGGAAATTTAACAGATTGTACTTGGGATTTTGGCAACGGCGATATCGCAAATGAATGCGATACGATTAATACAACATATAACAGTAGTGGATTTTTCAATGTTATGTTAAGAACAACCTCTATCAATGGATGTTCAAACTCATTAACACAACCTGCTTTTATCTATGTCGAGAGTATTCCAATTGCGGCATTTTCAGCTTCTCCTCAAATACTGCTAGCCTTTAATACTGATGTTAGTTTTTCAAATGAATCAGTAGGTTCAACTGATTATATATGGGATTTTGGTGACAACAGTCCAACGTCATCAGCTGAAAATCCATCGCATGAATTTCCCGAGAATTCTTCAGGATCTTATGACGTTTGGCTTTACGCAGAGTCTCCTATCGGATGTATAGATTCTGTGCGATTTGTAATAGCAATAGAGCAGGAGGTGATATACTATGTTCCTAATACGTTTACGCCCGATGGTGATGGGTTTAATCAAACTTTTCAACCCGTGTTTACTGATGGTTTTGATCCCTATGATTTTAACCTATTTATCTTTAATAGGTGGGGTGAGATGATTTGGGAATCTCACGACGCCTCCATTGGATGGGACGGGACATACAACGGTAAAACCGTACAAAGCGGAACTTACGTTTGGAAAATAGAATTTAAAACGATTAAAAACGACGAACGGAAAATGATTACCGGTCACGTTAATTTAATCCGCTAGTTATTTCCAATTAACTTATATAACTCGTTTAGATTTGGAGATATAATTATTTCAATTCTTCTATTCTTTGCTTTATTGTTGACGTCAACAGGAATAAATTCAGAACGACCAGCAGCCACTAATTGAGTAGGATCCATGTTAGAATTGTCTAACATTATTTCAATAACCGAGGTAGAGCGAAGGACAGATAATTCCCAATTGTTTTTGGGATGCTTTGTTCCAGCCATTTTATCAGTGTCTGTATGTCCTTCTACTATTATCTCTAATTCTTTCTCTGTTTCTAAAACCCTTGCTAACTCAGTTAAAGCTTCTCTTCCTTCACTTTCAACAGTTGTGCTACCAGAGTTAAAAAGAAGTTTTGCTTCAAGGCTAACATATATTTTGCCGCTTCTTTCTTCTACTTTTAATCCTTTATTGGTAAATCCTTTTAGAGCGCTAGCCACCTTTTCTTTTAATAGTCGAGTGGCGGCCTCTTGATCATTGATTATTTTTTCCAATTCATTCACTCGATGCTCTCGTTCAACTAAAAGAGCTTGCTTTGCCATCAATTCTTGCTCTAGTTTAAGAAGAGCATCTTCTTTTTCCTGCAGTTCAACTTGTTTTTTGTGTAAATCTGCATGTAAATGAGCAGATTCTTTTGCGCCAGACAATAATAACTTGTTGTAAGATGTTTCTAATGATTCATTGATTTTTGCTAACCTATCGTATTTTGCATACATTGTTCGATAACTCACACCAAGGTTCGTTGTGTCCTTCTTTAGTTGAGAAAGTTGTCCAGATAAAAGAGTGAGTTTTGAGTTTAAATCTGAAGCTTCAGATTCAAAATTAAGCGAACTAGTTTTGTATTTATTCAATTCATCAGCACATAATTTTTCTTTCTCCAACAATTCGTTGTATTTGTTCACAGGAACGCAAGATGAGAAAACAATAGTCGATAAAAGGAGTACTCCAAAAAACTTCATAATTATAGATTTTAAACAAAGATGCTTAGAAGCAGGCTTCAAAAAAGAACAGCAGAACTATTTTATACACACCAAAACGTTAAGAAAACTTGTTTTAGAATAAAGGACAGCTAGCGGTTTTTGTTTTTTTAATCTTACAAGTAGAGAATCGGATAGAAACTTCATGTGTGTTTTTGGCGCCTTTCTGGATGTCCGATAAAGTATAATCAAACGAATAGTTAAGAGCAAACTGTTGATTTATTTTAACAGAAAAGAACGCAATTATAGCGTCTGTATTTCTATAACCAATTCCCAACCCAATCGTATTTTGAATGTCTAAAAATAAATTGAGATCAATATCCGCTTTCCCTTTAGCAGGAATCCTTAGGTTAAAAGCAGGGATTAGTGATACGTTTTCAGAAATAGAGTATTGATAGCCAGCATTAAAAGCAATGTGAAATAGAGTTTTAGAATTAATACCAACCTTTTCCCATCTTGTAGGAATCATGTTTTGCAAAGACAAGCCTAAAAAATAGTTTTCATCATTGAACCATGCTCCAAAAGTTGCATCAGGCGAAACTGCAGAGACTTGATTGAAAACAGCAATATCTAAATCTGTGACGGCAGTGTTCGTAGGATCGTAACTCATTTGAATAACCCCGGCATATAGCCCTAAAGATAGCCGTTTGTGTTTGTCAAAGTTGAAATGTGCTGCGTAGGCAATGTTGAGACGACTTGTGCTAAACTGTCCAATTTGATCTCTTTCAAACTTAAAACCTGTGCCTTGTCTTGCAGAAAGATATTGTTTTCTTTGTTTGTAAAGAGGAATGCTAACAGTAAGAAATCCACTTTTAGGAGAGCCATCAAAACCGACCCATTGATTTCTGTACAATGAATGAACATCAATGCAACGTTTTATTCCAGCATGAGCCGGGTTTCCATTGAATTGATTAAAATACCATTGAGAATATTGAGGAAGCTGTTGAGCCGAACCTAGAAAACTAAAAAGCAGAGTAAATATCGATATTTTAACAATCAGCGTCATCTGATGAGCGTAATTGTTCCTTTTATTAACTCAGAAGCCCCGTCGTTTAAATCCAAAATGTAAAAATAAACACCTTCGGCAGCAAGGCCAGACTTTTTGCGACCGTCCCACGCTTTTAGTGAATTATAGCCTGAGGCAAAATAAACTTCTTGTCCCCAACGAGTGAATATTTTCATCGTATTATCAGGGTAAGCTTCAATTCCCTCTATGATCCACAGCTCGTTTGTTCCATCGCCATTTGGAGAGAACGTGTTAGGTACAGAAAGACTACTTTGTACAGCAAGCGTTAAGTAATCAGTTAATGTACAGCCATTTTCTGTTGCCGTCAATGTCAATGTTACAGTTTGGTCGGTTGTAACAATCGTATTTAAAGAAGTCGGGTCACTGAACAAATAACTTGGAGACCAACTAAAAACAGGAGCTGAAGTTGTTCCATTAATGGTCGTAGCGACATTAGGGGCTGTCGTTTGGTTGTTTCCGGCATCTATAAAAAATGAATAGACAGAAATGTTAGGAGTAGAACTTGTAACAATCTCCGTGCACAAAGAATAACAACCGATATCTACACGAACGATGTCTCCGTCCATCAACGCTGAAGTTGAAAACAAAGAATCGCTTGTAACAGCAACCAACACATTGTTTACATACCAGCTAAACGAACTATTGTTTGGGCAGTTTACCGTGTTTGCTACTAGTGTGAGCACTTCATTTAAACAAATGGATGTACTATTGGGAGTAATTGAAACGGCAGGAATAGGGCGAGCAATTCCAGTTCCTGAGATGGCGACATCTAAAGTGAATTCTGCCGGCAGAGTTATACCGGCCCCTGTATTGTCTCCATCAACAACCAAGTAATAAGTTGTATTTGGAGCTAAACCGAGGGCGTTTAAAGAAAAATTAATTGTGCTTCCTGCCACGCAGTTTCCTATTTGGGTATAACTTCCAGCATTACAAGGAGCAATGGCTTCAATTAGTGTAGCTTGAACCGCACTGCCCTGCCCGGGATTGTTTTCAAAAATGATATTGGTAAAATCAACCTGAATGTCTCCGCCAGTTGCATTTGTTGTAAAAGAGAGCCATATCGAGTTTTCCACAGAAAAACAAAAGTTAAAATCATCTTCGCAGCCAATGCAGGAAGTGCTATTCGACCCAATATTGTTGACAGAAGAGATGACATTTGGGCATAATTCCAGAGCGCTAAAACAACTGTTATAAGCCTGTTGAGATATAGACTCCTGAGCCATGGGTAAAAACATTAACAAAACAATAACAAATCGGTTCATATTATTTATATAGGCCCTATTTATAGGCTTTTAGCTAAATTTAATATAAATTTGACAAGCCAAAAGTAAGAATAAAATCACTTAGCGACTCTCTTTTCAGTTTTTGGCACAGTAATAGAATATGTAAGTTTATAACACTATAATTATCTAACCTTATGAAAAAATTAATTACTCTCGGAATTTTCACCTTATTTGTGACCACAATATTTGGTCAAAAATTGGATTATGATAACGATTCGAAATGGTTTTGGGGCATTAATACCGGTATTGCATGGAGCACAACGGATGTTAAAACAAAACATACTGCTGCCTGGGGATTAACTTTAGGGAAGGCATTCAATTATAATTACGGTAAAAAGATCAGCTTTGATATTCGTGCACGTTATTTAGGGGGTAAATGGAGAGGTCAAGATTACGATACCACTTCGTTGTTAGACTACAACAAAGAATTTACACCTTTTGGAAATGTAAAAACCAAATACGATACCCTTGGTTATACCATTAACAATTTTCAAACACAAATTCATGAATTTGGATTAGAATTGGTTATTCATGCCAATAGTGTGAGAGAAAATTCTGGATGGGATCCATATATTTTTGGAGGAGTAAACTTGGTGCTGAACCAAACTAAAGGAAATCTGCTTTATAAAGACACCTTCCTATTTGATGAATACATATACAACTATGCACCAGGCGGTATAACAAAAACAGAATGGAAAAACATTTCGGATAACGAGTATGATCTCGCACTAGACGGCTCTTCACAGAATAAATTCAACCTTGATTTTATGCCGAGCCTTGGATTTGGGTTGGCTTATCAAGTTGGACCTCGATTTTCTGTGGGGGCTGAACACAAAACAACTTTTGCTCTTAAAGATGTCTTCGATGGATATGTAAATCCAGAATTAAGGGTGGGACTCTTTGAAAACGATATTTATCACTATACCAGTGCTTTTTTGAGGTTCCAAATAAGGAGAAAAAAAGCAACAGGTAATACAGATTTTCACAACACGGGTACGAACACAAACACTAATGGAATTGGAACAAACAATCCTCCACCGTGTAATTTGCCGAAAATACGGATAAGCTCACCAAGAAATAATTCGTTAACGGTTTACAATAATCAATACTTGATTAAAGGATTAATCGAAGAATTAGCAGGAAGAGAAAACATTGTTCTAAAAATAAATGGTGTGCAATCAACAAACTTTATTTTCAATAGAAATAATGAAAACTTTGAAAGTCCAGTTTTGCTTTCTCCCGGAACTAATATTATAACCGTAGAAGCAGGAAATGCCTGTGGATCTGACATGGAAACAATTACGATGAACTATGTTAATTGTATTGCCCCAATCGTTCAGTTTGTTAACCCTCAAAATGGGGTAACTGTTGACAGAGCAGATCTAGTTGTGAATGCAACAGCTGTGAATTCGCAAAGTGTTGAATACTATGTAAATGGGGTTAAGTCAACTAGTTTTACTCACAACACTGCAACGGGTAATTTTACGAGTAACACGCCTCTTCAGCAGGGAGCAAATTCACTAAGAATAATAGCAACAAATGACTGCGGTACTGTTGAACAAACAATTACAGTAACATATACAAATTGTGTAAGTCCATTTATTTCAATTCAAAACGGAAGCGGGTCGCAAATTGTAGATAAAGCAACTTTTGTTTTGAAAGCAACAATGTCTAGTGTCGAAAACAAAAACAACGTAAGCCTTCGATTAAATGGCATGAATAAGACTTTTTCTTATAACGCAGCAACTGGTTTATTTGAATCTGTTGTTCAACTTGCTAGAGGAACGAATACATTCGAGTTGTTTGCAAGTAATGATTGTGGATCAGATTCAGAAACAACTACAGTTGAGTACGTTCCTTGCTCATTACCAAAAATTTCAAGAATTGCACCGACCATTAGTAGCACCGAAACAGAGACAATACTCGTAAAAGTTGGTTTGCAAGAAATAACGTCAAGCAGTCAAATCAAGTTGTTGGTTAATGGTGTTTATGTTACAACGGGCAATTTTAATGCTGTTACGATGACATTTGAAGCAAATGTAAAATTAATTCATGGTCAGAATGTAATAAAAATAATTGTTTCTAATGATTGCGGGAGTGATGAAGAAATAATCAATATTTTACACGCAGATTGTAAAGCACCGATTGTTAATTTGATTTTACCGACAGACAGATCAACAGAAAACAGCATGCAATTAGTTAAAGCGAGTTTACAAAATGTTACGAGTAGTTCTCAAATTCAATTAATTGTAAACGGAGTTGCTATAAGCGGAGGAACGTTTAATCCTTCTACTAATATTTTTCAGGCAAATGTTAAATTGCAAAATGGAAGTAATACAATTAAAATAGTAGCAACCAATGATTGTGGTACATCCCAAGCAACAACAACAATTTCTTTTACTCCATGTGAGGAGGTAAAAGCAAATTTTATTGAACCTACCGTTAATTCTACAACGTCAGGCACCATTCTTGTTAAAGCTAGCGTAACAAATATAACAAATGAGAGCCAAGTGCAGTTAATTGTTAATAATGTGACAGTTGGTGGAGGCACATACAACTCATCCACGAATGTTTTTCAAGCAAATGTTACGTTGCAGAATGGTTTAAATACAATTGAAATTCTAGCTACAAATGATTGCTCATCTAAATCAATTAAGGTAGAGGTCCTTAAAACAATAGAAAGTACAGGTAAATTAACTATCTGTCATTATTCTTCAGCAGATGATAAATGGACGGAAATGACTATTGTTTCTTCAGACTGGGTAGCGCATCAAGCGCACGGAGACAGACTAGGACCTTGTGCAATTGATGACAATAATGACGATGGTCAGGATGAAAAAATCACTATTTGTCACATTCCTCCAGGGAACAATCAAAACCCACAAGAAATTACTATCCCTCTCTCTGCGTGGCCTGCTCATCAGGCTCATGGAGATAACTTAGGACCTTGTCCAATTGATGACAATAATGACGATGATCAGGGAGGGAATGACACCAACCAATCAGCTATAACTATTTGTCATAAAAATCCAAAAACGGGTAAAACAACGGAAATTAAAATACCTTTATCTGAATGGGCAACACATCAGTCTCACGGGGATAAACTAGGTCCATGTTCAACGACGATTACAGGGAATGGTACAGATCACTCTAACAACCCTTCTACACAAGTAAATATTACGATTTGCCACAAAAATCTGAAAACAGGAGAAAAGTCACAAATAGTAATCTCGGAAAAAGATTGGCTAAAACATAAAGCGCATGGGGATACAAAAGGCGCATGTGTGCTTGTTGTTGATGATGTTGAAGAGATGATTACGATCTGTCATTCTCCAACGGGAACATCAATAAAACAGCAGATGGAAATACCGGCTTCAGAATGGCAAATACACAAAGCACATGGTGATACTCAAGGACCTTGTCCAGTGGTAGTTGATCCGAACGCTAAATTCACAATTTGTCATAAAGTACCTGGAAGCAATGAAACGCAAGAAATGGAAGTTACTGCAGTACAGTGGTTATTACACAAGTCTCATGGCGACACTTTAGGCGCTTGCCCAGAGCAAAAGTCTGGAGCCAACAAAAAGAAAGGGAGCACTATTGGGAAACCATAGTTGATAGAGAAAAAAACTGTTTTTGATGAAGAAAAAAAGCAGTTTTTTTTTTTTGTTGCTAATGTTCTCGATTATTTAGTTGAAATAATCGTTTGAACTACCTATATTCGCAGACTCATTACGAAACTAGAAAAAGAACAAATGGCGATTATAGGAAAGATTAGAGAAAAATCATGGTTAATGTTAATCATTGTTGGGTTAGCACTGTTAGCTTTTATATTTACTGATGCGAGTAAAATGACCGGTAATTCTGATTCCGTTTATGGTATTGGAACTATAAAAGGCGAAAAAGTTGATTTTGACGCTTTTAACAAGGCAGTTGAAGCAGCTCAACTTAACGCTGACAGACAAGCTCAACAGCAACAACCCCCTCAAAGACAAGCAGAACCAGTGGATAGAGATCAAGTTTGGAAAGCTTACACTGACAAGTTATTGTTAGACTCGGAATATGAAGCATTAGGAATAGAAGTGAGTGCAGCAGAATTTGATTCTTACCTATACGGAAAGGATGGCTTTGAAGTTTTACCAGAATTTTTACAAGGGTTTACAGATGAAAAAACAGGAATGTTTAATGAGAAATTACTTCAGTCTAGAATTGAGGAAATGGAGACGTCTGAGAAACCAGAAGTTCAGCAACAATGGGCGGATAGTAAAGAGTATTATAATGATAAAAGAAAACGCGAAAAGTACTTTGCAATCTTAGAACAAGGACTCTACGTAACAACCCTCGAGGCAAAGAATGAATACAATGCTCAAAAAGAGAAAAAAACGATTTCTTATGTTATGCAACGCTTTAACAGCATAAAAGATGAAGAAATTGAAGTAACAGATGAAAAGTTAATGGCTTTTTATGAAGAACATAAGAATGAGAGCAAGTACGCAAATAAATCTACAACAAGAGATGTTAAGTTTTTTGACATTGCTGTTTTACCTTCAGGGAAAGATTCAAGTAACTTTGATTCAATCATGTCGAATTTAAAAAATGAATTTGCAGCAACAACCAATGATTCCCTTTTTGTAACGAATAGAAAAAAAAGTGAGTGGAATTTTTACGGAAGCGGTCATGAATTTACCTTTAAAATAGAGTCTGATGCAAAAGCCAAAGAAAGAGGGTTAACATACCCAACCTACTTAGACACTGTTTTTAAAACAGCATCAATTGGACAATTAGTTGGTCCTTATCAAGAAAATGGGTCAATGAGGTTGGCAAAAGTGATAGGCTTTAATACGGACTTATTGAGTGTTCGACACATTTTAATTGCAGCACAAAGAGGAGATACTTTAGCCGTTGAAAGAGGACAGGTGAAAGTTGATTCATTAATGCCACTAATTAATAAAGACAATTTTGGAGAATACGTTATCACACATTCTGAAGACCCAGGATCTAAAGAAACGGGTGGAAAATACGAAGATTTCATGGACTACGAAATGGTCCCTGAGTTTAGTAATTTTGCAAAAAACGAGAGCATAGGAAAAATAGGATATGTGCAAACCGACTATGGTTTTCACATCATAGAGGTTCTAAATAAAAAGGAAGTTAAAGCTCCAATTTTGGCAATTGTTCAAAAGACACTAAAACCAAGTCAAGAGTCTATTGATAACAAAAACACAGAGGTAGATAATATCATTTACTTATTAGATGGGAAAATTAGCCCGATTGATGATGAAACTAAACGTGTGGCTATGTTTGATACGATTGCAGCGAAAGAAGGATACTCGGTTAGACCGATAACAATTCAAGAGAATGGACCGAGAATCTATGGATTTGAAACATCTTTTGCGGAAGATAAAATTCTGAAATTAGCATATACTGATGGAGCTAGAGTTGGAGATCTAATTGATTCTCCTATTAAAGAAAAAAACAGATATGTAATTGCAATACTTGCTGGAATTAAAACCGAAGGAGTTCCTGATTTTGAGGACGCTAAAGCAAGAATGGAAAGAGACTTTATTCAAGAAGAGAAAGCAAAAAAGATAACCAATCAAATGCTTAAGGCAAAAAGTCTTGAAGAGATAACAAAAATGATGGAAGGAACCGTCATTCAGAAAGCAGATGTAACATTTGCGAACCCTCAAATTCAAGGTTCAGGAAATGAGCCAGAAGTTGTAGGCACTCTATTCTCAGCTCTTAAAGATGGACAAAAAACACTCCCTTTGACTGGAAACTCAGGTGTTTACGTTATTCAAATTGATAAAACAATAAAAGCACCAGTCGTTGCTAATTTTGATGAAGAAAGGAAAAGCCTTCTTACTGGAATGGTTGGTCAATTACAAGGAGGAGTTTCATCTTCCTTGTCTAAATTTGTCGAAGTAGTTGATAACCGAAGATTCTTCAACACAAATATCAGAAGATAAAGAATACTATTAAAACTAAAAAAGACGAACAGGCTATGCTTGTTCGTCTTTTTTATATGATAGAGAACATTTTTCCGGGTAAAGAACGAATAACACCTTCCATTTCTAAAGAAAACAATTCTTGATTTAATTTCGATATAGGAATTTGAGAGCGTATTGAAAGGACATCTACTTGTATCTTTTTTTCTAATGAAACATGTTTGACAATTTCTTTCTGGATACTTGTTAGTGAACTGAAAAGTTGTCGTTGAACAACTGTTTGGGCCTTTTTCTGCCGCCAACCCATCATTCGGTGAAAATCACTTGAATTTTGGATGAGGTGTGCTTTTTGATTGGCTATTAGGTGGTTACATCCCTGTGAGGTTTCCATATGAACAGACCCAGGAAAAGCAAATACATCTCGATTATAATCATTAGCGAGGTTCGCGGTAATTAATGACCCTCCTCTCTTTTTGCTTTCTATAACGATTGTAGCATCTGTCATACCGGCTACTATTCTGTTCCTCTTTGGAAAATTTTCTCTGTCAGGAGAAACTCCAGGTATAAATTCACTTATTACGGCACCGCTTAATAGCATTTTATTAGCCAACTCTCGATGAGTGGCAGGATAAACTCTATCTAAACCATGCCCTAGAACTCCAACAGTAGGCACATCATATTTTAAACAAAACTGATGAACAGCAGCATCTATTCCATGAGCAAGCCCACTAACAACAATGATGTTTTCTCCATGAAGGGATTTAATTAGTTCTCGACAAATTTCTTTTCCATATTCTGTTGCGTTTCTGGTTCCGACAATTGCAATTGATTTAGGAGGATTGAAACAAGCCACTCCTTTTTTAAACAATAGGACAGGCGCATCCACGCAGTTTCTTAAACGATGAGGGTAAAGGTCATCTGTAATAAAGATTGACTGTAACTTGTTTTGAGAAATTGTTGAATAAATGGCTTCAGATTTTTTTAGCGCATTTTTTCGGTCCATTCTTCGAATAAACTCTCTATTAAAACTTGTTTTTTCTGATAGCTGCTGTGGCGAGAATTCAAAAATTTCTTCAACATTTGCGGCGGCATCTATTAATTCTTTGGACTTAATTGAGCCCACTCCATTCAATAATGTTAGAGCAATTTGATAATGTAAAGGTGTGTATTTCAAAATAATTGGTATTTTAGGCTTCTTGAATATAAGAAAATATTAGATGAAAAACATACTATTACTATTATTTAATATTCCGTTTTGGATGTTTTCTCAGATCACAGGAACCGTTGTTGATAAAGAATCGAAAGAACCGATTTATGGGGCTAAAATAATAGCTTCTGATGGTAATAAGGTGCTGAGTGATTTTGACGGAAACTTCGTTATTAACACAAAAGAATACCCAGTTACTCTTATAATTACCGTTCAAACATACTTGCCAGACACCTTAAATGTTGAAAAAGCAGGAAAATTGCTCGTTAAAATGGTCGAAGCTGTCCAAGTTATAAAGACCGTTGTTGTTACAGCCGGACGTAGGGATCAAAACATAGAAGAGGTCGCAATTTCAATGGAAATTATTCGACCAAAACTGTTTGAAAACAAATGTATTGTTGACCTTGAACAAGCTGTAGACCAGAGTCCAGGGGTTTTTGCAATGGATGGACAGGTGAGTATTCGTGGTGGGTCTGGTTTTGCTTATGGAGCAGGAAGTCGTGTTCTACTCCTTTGGAATGGAATACCAATTATATCGGGAGATGCTGGAGACACAAAGTGGAACACAATACCAATAGAACAGGCTTCACAAATCGAAGTAATTAAAGGAGCATCTTCTGTTTTATATGGAAGTGGAGCCTTAAATGGCATTATTTCGCTAACAGAAAGAGAGCCGGGAACCAAAGGAGAGTTTAGAGCAAAAATACAAGCAGGAATTTATGACAACCCAAAAAGATCAACTTTAAAATGGTGGTCAACAAACCCGATGTTGTACACGGGAGATGTGTATTATGGTAAAATGAACAAACGCTTCGGATATACTGTTGCAGTGAACGGATTTACTTCTCCAGGATTTAAAGAAGGACAAAAAGAGGAAAGAGGTAGAATTTCAGGGACACTATTCTTTAGGTCTGAGAAGGTTAAAAAACTAAAAATGGGAGTAGGGTACAACGCACAACTTCAAAAAACAGGTAATTTCATTATTTGGCAGAGTGACACTTTTGCTTACACGCCAAGTGGAGGAGCTGACTTAAACGATCCAGCATCTACTTTAACTGTTAATACTGGAACTTCCGTTAGCGTTGATCCTTATATTAAGATATTCGACAAGAAAAACAATCTACATACGCTTAAAACAAGGTATTACTTTTTGGACAGAACGAACTTAACGAATGCTTCGCAGTCAACGCGATCTGGAATTTTATATGGTGATTATCAGTTTCAGCGAAAGTTTATTCAGGGAACCGTGATGACAGCTGGAGCAACAGCAATAAGAACAGATGTTAAGTCGAACCTGTTTGGAGACCATTTTTCCAACAACTATGCTATTTATTCTCAATTTGAGAAGAAAATAGGGAAGCTTGACTTGACGGGTGGAGTTCGAGTCGAATATTTTGAACAGGACAATCAAAGAGGAGATTCAGATTTTACTTTTGGGGACGATACGAGTTCGTTAACAACACTGCCTGTTTATCCAATATTCAGAGTTGGAGCGCATTATCAAGTTGCTAAATACACGCACTTAAGAACATCATTTGGACAAGGAATTAGATATCCCTCAGTCGCAGAAAGATATACACAAACTTCAGTTGGAGCGCTTAACGTTTTTCCAAATTTAAACTTAAGACCGGAGACTGGATGGGCTGCAGAATTGGGTGTCAAGCAAGTGATTAAAATTGGAAAAAATTGGAAGGGAATCATAGATGTTGCTGGATTTATTAACGAATATAGCAACATGATGGAGTTCACATTCGGTCAATATAAACCAGATTCTATCGCATGGAGTTTAGACCCCACGAATGTTGGGTACGTTGAGAATTGGTTTGGTTTTCAAGCACAAAACGCTGAGAAAGCAAGAATTACAGGAATTGAACTTTCATTCAATAGCATAGGTTCAATAGGAGACGTAGAATTAACCTCTTTGATAGGATATACTTACATGAATCCAGTTAGTTTAAATTCTGATTCTGCCTATTTATCAACCTTTTCTGACACAAATACAAGGATGCTAAAGTATCGATTTAATCATTTAGCGAAAGCAGATATTGAGGCAGAGTGGAAAGGAATGAGTATCGGGTTTTCTGCACGGTATAATAGCTTTATGACCAACATCGATAGAACTTTTGTTGAAGGGATAGAGGTTTTAGGAGAGACGACTCCTATTCTTGCAGGACTGAAAGAATACCGAGAGAAAAACAACGCAGGGAGTTTGGTCTTCGATTTTAGAATGGGATATAAATTCAAAGAACATTATCGATTAGGCTTTGTAATAAACAACATTCTAAATACAGAATACGTTACCCGACCTGGAGACGTTAGAGCTCCCAGAACATTTATGTTGCAACTTCAAATTAAGATGTAATGAAAATTGTTGGAATTATTCCTGCTAGATTTGAATCTTCTCGCTTCCCTGGAAAACCCTTGATTGATTTAAAGGGAAAAACCATGATTCAGCGAGTTTATGAGGGAGCGAGTAAATCCACGATAATTACAGAAGTTATAGTTGCAACAGATGACCTAAGAATCTTTGATGAGGTTAAACGATTTGGAGGAAAGGTCGAACTAACCAACCCCAACCATTCAACGGGTTCAGATCGATGTGGCGAAGTTGCTGAAGGTATTGATGCTGACGTTATAATTAACATTCAAGGAGACGAGCCTCTTATCGATTTTCGTCAATTAGACCAATTAGTGACTGTTTTTAGTGATAAAAGTGTACAAATCGCAACACTCGGAATAAAAGGAGTCAGTACAGAAGATCAAAATAACCCGAATAGAGTAAAAATAGTTCTAAACGAAAAACAAGACGCACTTTATTTTTCAAGAAGCCCGCTTCCAAATTCCGCGAATGCTAAGCAAGAAGCCTTGGCTAATTTTGATTTTTATCGACATATTGGAGTGTACGCATATAGAAAAGACACGCTGTTGGAATTGGTTAATCTTCAGAAAACAGAACTGGAGAAAATAGAATCTTTAGAACAATTAAGGTGGTTATTTTATGACTTTAATATAAGGGTAGTAACCACAGATATTGAAACTCCGAATATTGATGTGCCAGAAGATGTTCAGAAAGTCCTTTCTCTGTTGTAATCCCGAGTTCATTAACAAAACAACTAAAAGAAAAAAAGCAGGATGGATAATCAGCCTAGATACTTTGCCTAGATTAAAATGCTAATGCAAGTTTTAGTTTAAAAAATATTCC
>TARA_R110002072_G_scaffold174303_9_pt1 | contig 17607 bp, 19 predicted proteins | sample TARA_R110002072 | Tara Oceans TARA_R110002072 (sample SAMEA4397118) | marine metagenome | biome: Polar Biome; feature: [SRF] surface water layer (ENVO:00010504); material: water (ENVO:00002006), including particulate matter (ENVO:01000060) such as... | depth 5 m | reverse complement strand
GCGGCGACACCGGTAGCGCCTGGCCACTTGTACGTTCTTGAACTTGCACTCGACCGCCCGCATCCATGGGTGCCACGCAGTATCGCCGGACTCGAGCCCTATCTGGACCAGCCCTGGTCGGCCCCGACGATCCTCTGGGGGGATTGGCGTAACAGCTTGGGAAGCAATGTTATCGGAGAGATCGGTGTCGGCGGAACGCTCACCTGCGAGCTCGTGCTCCCCGACCTGCCAGCGCTTCGATTGCATTCGGCGCTCGCCCGCGCCTTGCTGGTGACTCCTGGCGGCGAAGCGATCGTGGGGGTCACACCCTCGGTCCGCGTCGCGTTTTAGGGGCGCCGCCATCTGCAGAATCTGACCAGATCGGAAAGAAGTGTGCGTTACCGCTCACTTGGGCCGGGACTACAGTCCTCACACGTCATGGCTCAATACCTTCCACAGCTATCGCTGGTCTCGCTGCTGCTGACTGCCAGCCTCGCCGCACACGGTGGGCAATATCGAGGGCCCGCGCCGGCGCGATTGGGGCCGGCACCCGTTCTTGTGCCGGGCCAGTTGCCGCCGAGCTTGACTGCGCCGCGCGGCGCCCCGACTCCGGCGCCAACGACTGGCGCTCGCGATATCGTCGCGTTCTCGCGCACGTGGCAAACCTGGTGGGAGTTCAACAAGGAGCCCTATCTGAAGTCGCGCGTCACGGGTATCACGCCGCCAGTCACCGGTTCGGATGACTTCTATCTCGGCACCCGCCGCGGCAGCCTGTTGATCGACGTGCTGCAGGCGACCAAGAAGGATCGCCAAGAACGCATTGTGCCGGCGTTGGTCGCGTTGCTTGAGAAGGATCGCAACCGCGACGTGCAAAGCGCCTGCGTCATCGCGCTCGGTAAGGTTGGTGTCGATAGTGCCGGTATCGAGCTGGAGAAGGTCATCTCGGAGCGCATCTCGCGAGACGACCAAGAGGTTCGCGAAAGCGCCGTTCTCGCCCTCGGCATCATCGGCCGCCGCCAGACGTTCCCGATCCTCGCGGACCTGCTGATTGACGGCAAACTCGCGCGCAAGTTGGCGGGTCGCGAGAAGCTCCGCAAGCGCACGCGTGCGTATGCCGCCTACGGCCTTGGCCTATTGGCACGTCGCGTTGCCGATCCCGCGTTGTCGCAGCAGGTTCACGATCTGTTGTGGAAGACGCTTCAGGACAAGAGCCTCAAGGATCGCGACATGCGCACGGCCATCGTCAGCGGCCTCGGTGTGATGCGCAGCGACACCAAGCGTTCGGCGGACAAACGACTCGCCTGGCAGACAGTAGAAGAGCTACTGGACTGGTTCTCGCAGGACCTGGGCGCAACCAGTGAGAGTGTGCAGGCGCACGCGCCCGTCGCGATTGGTCGGTTGCTGGGCCGAGGCGATACGAGTCTCCACCGTCGCTGCAAGGACACGTTTTCGCGCACGCTCAATTCCAGGAAGCGGCGGGGCAATTCGATTCTGCAGTCGAGCGCGATCGCGTTGGGCATGCTGACGGTTCCCGAGGAAGCCAACGCCGATGACGAGACCTACAGCAAGGCGCTCCGCTACCATTGGGAAAAGGGCCGCGATCAAACCGCACGGCAGTTGAGTGTCATGGCACTGGGTCGCATCGGCGGCAAGACCAACCGCGACTGGTTGGCGAAGGCCTACACCCGCGCCAACAAAGGCAGCGAGCGTCCGTGGCTCGCGCTTTCACTGGGGCTCCTGACCGAACCGGCAGCCGCCAGTGGCAAGCCCGACGAGATCATCGGCGACATGTTGCTCGAAGACCTGTTGTCGGCCTCCACTGACGAAACCCGTGCTTCGCTGGCGCTTGCCGTAGGCCTCAACGGCCACTTGGAAGCCGCGCCCAAGATGCTGCGGATGCTGCGCGAGCACGAAGGCGACAGTCGAACCGCTGGCTACCTATGCATCGGCCTCGGCTTGCTGCGCGACGATGGTGCGACGCAGATGTTGACCGAAGTGATGCAGCGATCTACACGCCGTCCGTTCTTGCTGCAACAAGCCGCTGTCGCCCTCGGTTGCCTAGGCGACCGTCACGCCAACGAGCGTCTCGTGCAACTGATCAAAGAGAGCGACAGCGTCGCCGTTCTCGCCGCGATCGCCTCCGCCATCAGCCGCATCGGCGACCGCCGCGCAATCGATTCATTGATCGCACTAAGCAAGGATCGCTCCATGTCCAAGCTCGGCCGAGCGTTCGTAGCAGCCGCCCTCGGCGGAGTCGGCGACAAAGACGAACTCCCATGGAACGTGCCACTGAGCGTCGACACCAACTACGCAACCGGCATCGACACCCTGACCAACGGCTCCACCGGCGTCCTAGACATCCTCTGACACGTACGGTGCCAGGCACAGAAGTAACATGCCAACGTACGGTGCCAGGCACAGAAGTAACACGTTCGATCCTGGCACCTGGCCGAAGGCTGTTTCGTGCGTAGATCTCACAAGACGTCACGAACGTCAGCCGCCTTGAATCAGAACCTGCTGGAAGCCGTGCGTCGCTTCATCCAGCGCGCCAGGGATGACGGTCAGGCGGGCACCCTCATGACCGATGCCGAGGCAGTTGATCTTCTTCGTGAGGCCGGTGGTCACATTCCTCGGTGGTATCCAGACTTGTTGACGAAGGCGCCTTTGATTGGGCTGAACTTCTCGTTTGGGGAAATCGAAGATGGCTTCCGGCAATGCGATTGGAATTGGAGCGGAGCTGCAGGGATCAAGAGCGAGTGTGAGTGCTATCCAGGGCTGCCGCTTCTCGAACGCGGCTACTTCGGTTTCGCGTCGGATGTCACTGGCAGCGGAGGTTCGTTGTTCTTGCAGCCACAACCGGATGGTGAGGCAGTCATCTACCAAGTGCTCCACGATGTGAATATCGACGCGGATGAGATCCTGGCAGGCGCGCGCAATCAGCTTGCGCCAACTCTAGCGGCGTTCTTGGATGCGGCTTGCTTCGATGAATAGTGTTCCGCGCGAGCCGGCAGTGAAGGTGGCGTGATCGATGGCTACACCGCCAACCAAGCAGCAAGTGCATCGCTTGCTTCAGATGCGCGAAGCCGGATTGGTTTCTTGGAAGCATTTGCAGCCTTGGGCGGCCAAGCAAATCGCAGCGCTCGAAACGCCGCCCGCGTGGCTATGCGAGTTGCTGTCGTTGACCTTCGCGGGCGACATCGATCGGTGCCTGCGTGAGGTCCTCATCGCCCCTCCCTTCGAGCCGTTTGATCAAGCGATGCTCAGCGACTACTCCGTGTCCTGCCTCATGGTTCGATACGAACGGCGAGAACTGGCGTGGCGCACGGTGCTGCAGGAGTCTGGCGAGCTTGTCGACAACATGAACTGTGGGGCTGAGTCGTGCGAGTTCTACTTCGAGCTCCTCAATGAGCTGGAGGACTCGGAGTGCGATCCGGCAGTAGAAGAACGGCAAGTCCGCGCGGTTCGGCAGTTGCTGACGGCATCGATTGCCCTAGTCATTGCGGACTTCGAGCCGTTCGCAAGGGCGTTTCGTGAGGGAGTTGCGACTCGGCGCTCACCCTAGGGATCGTCAGTCGCGTACCGTGCGGCGATGAAGCCCGAGAACCTGATTGTCTATGTTGACGTCGATGACACGCTCGTGCGGTCAACGGGTTCGACGCGCATTCCCATCCCTTCAGCGATCAAGCACATTCGCAGGCTGCATGAGGCCGGAGTTGCGTTGTTCTGCTGGAGTGCTGGCGGTGGCGACTACGCGCGCAGCTCCGCCTGCGAACTCGGCATCGAAGATCTGTTCCAGGCGTTCTTGCCAAAGCCGCACGTGATGATCGATGACCAGCCGCCGAGTGCTTGGCCGCATCTGGTCGTGGCTGGCCCGATGGACTTGGCGAGTCAGTCTGTTGCGGATCACATCGATGCCGTGGCGCGCCGGCGCAGGAGTGATTAGACGCGCACAATGAACTCCGCAAGACTGAGTCGCGGTCAGCAACAATGCATGCGAAGTAGATTCCATTGGTCATCGGTAGTTCTCGTTCTTGCCGTGTGTGGTTGCACCCAGCTAGCACCTCCGGGTGCGATTTTCGAACAAGCGAGCATGCCTGCGGTGCTGACTGGGGAGCGCGTCAGGCTGAGGCTCGGCGAAGCGTCCGGGAAGTTCGAGGACAAGCTGCACTTCCGCGTGTTCGAGAACGATGCCAATGACCTGGTCTACGTTGGGGTCAACCATGGCATGTGGTCGAACGGCGAGTTTGATCTCACGTTCCGCGGAGAAGTCATCTACACGGGCAAGGTCCCGCACTTGGTCTACGCCGGCGCACTGATCAACATGGGCGATGTGTTGGATCGTGACCCGAAGGACGGATTGTCCATCACGCGTATCGGTGGGCGGCACAAGTGAGCGGCGTGCTCAGGCGCCCAAGCGGCTCAATGCGGCCAGTTAGCCCCGTGCGGCCCGGCGCCAGTGCATCACAACAGGGTGCTTGCGAATTGGTGTAGAGTGCGCGCAACGAGTCGGCAATAACGGCGCTCGCGCCGCCTTGCGAACTCGATCCCCCTCAGGAAAACAGATCATGCAGGCACGCTTCCCCGTTCTCTCTCTCGCCTTCGCTTCTTGCTGCCTCATAAGTTGCGCGACGCCCCGAACGTCGCAAGGGCTCATCGATATCGATGGAGATGGGCTTGCCGAGTCCGTCGCCGTGCTCAACTTGATGGAGGACAAGCAGGCGGTTCTGATTCATCTGAAGAAGATCGAGGTGTGCAAGAAGGTTCATGCGCTTGCCGATCAGAGTTACGCGAGTGTCAAGCAACTGCATTTGGCTGGCCGGCTTGGGCCACTCGAGCTACTTGAGAGCGAAGCGCAACTCGCGAGCGCAAGCATCGCGCTCATTGATGCCAAGTTGGCGTTGGCGCAAACGGGTCTGCTGGCCGTGTCGGAGACGACGTTTATCGACACCGACGACGATGGTCTACCAGACATGCTGCATGCTCCCATCCATGTCGACGAACTGCTCGACGAGAAGGTCTCGCTGAGTCGCAAGCTGTTTGAACAGAGGTCCCACGGATACGAGCGTGCCAAGACCTTGCATGAGAGTGGTGTTGCCTCCGACGGCGATGTGCGGACGGCGGCACAGCACATGTACGAAGCAGAGATCGACTGGCTCAACGCGCGGTTGCAGCGCGATTCGAAGTAGAGCTGCGGTGGCCGTTGGTTTCGCGATTGCCGACCGTTATCCCGCTTCGGCAAATAGTTCTCCGTCGGCGCGTATGCTCCCATTGTGACCTGCGAGAGCTCGCGGGACACAGGAGAGCCACATCATGCCAACGAACAACAGTCTGACTGCGGAGAAAGTCATCGCCCTTCTGATCATGGCTTGGGGTGTCGGGTGGTTGGGCCGCTACTCGAGTACGGCTTCGGATGCCTTGGTGCCGGTCGCCATCGCGGGCGTGCTCGGGATCACCGCGATTGCCGTTGGGCTCTCGGTGTGGAAGGCCAGTCCTCGTGCCATTGCTGCTTACGCCGCCTGGGCGGTTGCCGATGTTGTTGGCCTCGTTTCGATCGACGCGCTCGCAGGGGAGGGGCTGTGGAAGTCCGCCCAAGGCGGCGCGCTTGCTGCCGCGGTGCTCTCAGTGTTTGGCTTCGCACTGGTTGTCGCACGCCGTCCTCGCTTGCTGGTTTCCTGATTGAGTTTATTCGGCCGCAGTGAGTAGATACCTGCCATGAACGTCGTTCGCGGGGATCTTATCCGGCTGGCACAACAAGGCGTGTTTGACGTCATTGTTCACGGCTGCAACTGTCGGTGCGCAATGGCGCGGGGGATTGCGAAGAGCATTCGCAGTGCGTTCCCCAAGGCCTACCAGATCGATCAGGCAACGGAGCCTGGAGATCGCAGCAAACTAGGAACGATCCGCGTTGCCGACGTCGATGTCGACGGGCACTCGCTAGCGGTCGTCAATGCCTACACGCAGTTTGACTACCGCGGTCCGATGCCGCTAGCGGACTACGACGCGATCCGCAGCGCATTCGCCGCGATCAAGAGGCAGTTCGCGGGGCGACGCATTGGCTACCCGATGATCGGCGCGGGTCTCGCCGGCGGCGATTGGAGCGTGATCTTGGCCATCATCGAGGAAGAGCTCGCGGGCGAAGATCATACGTTGGTCGAGTTCGATGGTTAGGCGCGGCATCGGTGTGCTGGCCTCCAGTGCACCCAAACAATGATGCGCGGCTGGCATCGCTTGCGAGGAGTTGTTCGAAGCACTCGTGCAGCAGTCGTCGGTCTGCTTCGTGTTGGGCAGCATTCTAGCAGTCATCGAACTCATCTGCATCGAACGAGTCTTCGCTTTCCGCCTCGCCGGGGTCCTCAGCAACATCCCGCCGAACGGCAATCCACATGCCGACCAAATAGAAGGCAAGCGAGACGGCCGTGGCGGGGCTATCCCATCCAGCGACCAAGCCGAACAAGATGACTACCCCGAAGCCCACCACGGCAACAATGGCGACGCGTTGCTTACGTTGAGAGCTGGAGGGGCGCGCCATGTCAGCAACGAGTCGCTCAGGATCACGGGCGGAGTCCGGCGGCCAGCCCGAGGTCATTGGATGATCAGCTGCGATGCGAAGCGTCGTCAGTCTGTATCGTCTTGGAAGGTCATCCTACCGGGGATTGTCGCTGCCCGCCTGCCCCTGAGCGCGTCGCCGATTGATCCAGTCAACAACGAGGCGCTGACTCGCCAAGAATAAGAGCGCGTAACCAACCAAGCTGACCGGGCCGAACACGAATGCCCAACCACCAATCAAGTTGGATTTGGGCCACAAGTAATGGCCAACCAGGAAGCCCGCCAATCCAATCGCAATCAACAGGATGGAGAGCAGCAGATGCTTGTGTGGCTTGCTCATCTTTCGCAAAGACCGGCCGCTGATCCGTCCAGCGTCTCTCACGATCTCATCTCGTCAGCCTGTCCACAGTCGCATTGCGAACTCTATTCCGTCAAGCCCAAGCACGAAGCCAAGCACAAAGCCGACTTGAGCGCCGTACAGCGCACCACTGCCAATGCTCGCATCCAACAGACCAGCCACAACCATGCCGAGTATTGCACCGATGAAGGCACCGAAGCCACCCGGCCAAAACCGGCGACTCCATTTGCCCGGACTCTTCTGGTCAGCGTCACTCATCAAAGGAGAGCTAGATCCGGCTTTGGATGATCAGCTTCGATGCGAAGCATCGTCAGTCTGCATCATCTAGTTAGGCGGCAAGTTACCACCGGGCAACGCCATATCGCGACCCTGTTGGTCAAACCCGGGCTTGGCAGAATCAACCGCCGTCAACCTCGTAGGCCCTCACGAACGCGACGAACTTGCGGAGGTCTCGCAGCCACCGCGCCTGGCAATCGTCAGTCGCAATCTCGATCTCTTGCTCGAATTCTTCCGGGCACCCAAGCAGCTTTTGCAGCATGGCCCTCTGCAGCCTCGCGTAAACCTCATTGTAGGACGTCGCGCGGGCACGGCAGAAGTCGGACACTGCAAAGTGTATGAGCCTCTCGATCGAACTCGTTCGTTCGAAGAAGTCGACGCCCACGTGCTGAAGCTCGCGGCTCATCGATCGCAACCACTCCTCGACCTGCTGCTCGGAGCAACCCTCGGCTTGCTGCAACTCACACTCAATTTGTGGGTTAGCAACGATCGCATCCATCGTGAAAGTCCAATCCAACCCAGGCCCGTAAAGACCCGGAGAGCCCCTGAACGCATCAATACACGTGCCCAGAAACAGGCTCAGCACGTTGCCTCCTGAATGCGAACGACTGGATACGAGCTCAACACGCTGCTCAATCCTCGGGCCGAAACGACGGATGGATACGGACTTCCCCGCCACTAGATCGAAACCGATCCGGCTCAGGTCCTCACCGACCACTCGCTGGAAGATCGATCGAATGCTCACTGGCTTGCTACCCAATCAGCAGTCCGCCTTCGAACGTCTATGGCCGCTCAGCAGATCGCGCGCAGCGCGATCTGCTGCAGTGGCTAGTTGGGCATCCACCCTAAACCACTCCACATCCCAATCCACAAATCCAGGCGTCGCTGGCAAAACATCGCCGAGCAAGTCGATCAACCGGGCCTGCAGCTTTACTGACTCACCTAGCACCTCTAGCGGCGGAGTCCAATTGATCCAATACGAGCCGACAACGAACTTGTCGGGCGTCGCATACAGCATCGCCCAGGCATCCCCTACGCCAACGACAACTAGGACATCACCATTGGCCTCAACCCGGCACACCTCGAGCTTCAAGTCTGAACGGGCATCGGCCAGGCGATCGGCCAGAGTCTCGTCAAAGCCGCTCGGCGTCGGGACCGCCCTCGCGACACCGTGCATGAAATCACACGACTGAAGCAGAGGCACCAACAAGATGATCAGTAACTGCCGCACTGGTATGCCCAACTTGGAATCCGGCAGAACTACGTTCGACACCCGAAAGCAGTGGCCTCGCTATCCATCGTACCCCGAGTGGTCTCCTTGCCAACCGGGTCGTCGCGTGAGACTCAGCCCTTACCGCCAAGCTGATCCGGTCGGCGTTGCGTGATAGGCAGACCCGTCTCATGCCGGCGGCTCGATCTCCCGTCAGAGTAGGACCAGGGACCTGGTGCATTCTGGCAAGCCGGCTCAGGCTCCATGCGACAGGACTTCGCTGCCACTACTCTGCGAGGCTTACACCCAGCGAACGTCAGTCTTGGTAGAAGTCGTGCGCGTTGCTCAGCGCGAACAAACCGTTCGCCGGGTTCGACGTCAGCATCAATGCTTGCCAGCGGAACATCTGGCTGCCGAGGCCGGCGGGCAGGGTCACGTTGAGCGAGTAGCCGGTGATCGGAAGGCCTGGGATGATCACCGACGCGTTGCTGTTGTCGAGCCACAAGCCGGGGATGAGGCCGGCGGTTGGCGGTGCCCATGGGTTGTGGATCTGCAAGAACAGGCCGCCGATGTTCGCTGTGTGCGAGTTGCCGGGGCTGATGACTTGTACGTTGAGCACGTCACCGGCGGCGACCCGCTTGGCGCAGGTGTCGTCGAATGGCGCGCCGTTGACCGCCGTCTTGACCACGAGGTCTTCGTTCGTGCCGGGCATGTTGCACCAGCGCGCGCTGGTCATGACTTCGGGGGCCGAACCGCCGGTCGCCATGTAGGCGTCGAACAAGTCTTGGCCGGCGGATGCCAGGAACGGGCTCGTGCCGGGGTTTGCCAGCAGCAAGAACTGGATGTACTCCCAGCTCGACGTCTGATACATCAACTCGAACTCAGCGCGGGTGGCACCCGGCGGTGGCGAGAGCGGCACGTCGTCAAAGTAGTCGTAGACGCCACCGGGACCCGGGTTGCCGAACTGCGTTTCCGGGATCGGCAAGGCGTTGCGGGTCTCGGCGTCATCGCGCGAGAAGCCGTATGGTGGGATGCGGTTATCGGAGACCAGCTTGTTGTTGAGCACGAAATGGAACGTCTCGACTTCGGTGCCGGGCGGGCTCACCGCGAGTTGTGCCAGCGTCATCGTCGGTTGACCGGTGATGCGATCGAAGGTCAGTGGCAGGACCGGGTTGATACCTAGGCCGAGCATCTGGAAGGCCCAGTCTTGCGTGATCGCCAACTTTGCTTGGTAGATGCGCGCGTTGGGATCGGTGATCGTGTGGACCTGGTGGTTGGTGCCGTTGACCGTCGTCGTGATCTGGTCGTAGCCACCATCCTCTTGGATGACTTGTAGCTGGTCATTGAGCCAGCGAACGCGCAACCACATGCGCCGGCCTTCGGGGTAGCCGGTGATCAGCTTGTGGCCGGTCAGGTTGGTGACGCGCATCGTCGTGTTGTCGTTGATGCCATCGAGCGCGCCGGCGCGTTGCAGAGAGGCGCGTGCGCGAATGACACCGCGGTTCATCGCGGCGCCCATCACCGGAGTGATGCCCTGGCCGAGACGCAGGCGGCTCGGCACCTGGTTGTCGAGCCATTGGATTGCGTTGGGCACCCACGTGTTGCCGCCTGTCAGATCGTGGCGCGGCAGGTCGTAGCGCAACGGCGCGATACCAAAGGCTGCACCTTCGCCAACGACAGGTTCCATGTGGCACGACTGGCAGCTGAACGTTCGGTCGGTGCCGTCTTCGTGGTTGCCGCCGGTTTGCGCGAGCAACGCCTGGTCGTAGGCGCGCTTGATGGCGCCGCGTTGCAGGTCTTGAGGCAGCGTGCTGTAGTTGCTGACCAGCATCGTCGACAGCGAACTCGCGGCGTGCTCACTGAACGTGCGCTCGACGGTTCCGTATGCGTACGGCGGGTTGTTGAACGCGGCCTTCTGCGTGACCGGTGCGCCGGATACCCCGCTGAATTGGCCCATCGGCAGCGGCGTGTGCGCGCCGTTGTTTGGCGCCAGGTCGCCGGTTACCGGGTTGGAGACTTCGTGGCACGTGCCACAGAGCTGCGCCGACCGGTGGAACTCCGACTGCACGAACGGGTGGCCTGCGGTGGTCGATGCGTACGGTCCGTAGCGCGTCTGGTCGCCGGCGAGCACCGCCATGCCGCTGCCGTAGAACCCTTCCGGATTGGCTCCGCCCGAATGCGCGATGTAGGGAGAGAACTGTTTTCCGGCGTGTTCGCTGGCATCGGGGTTGGTGAGTTGGTGGCAGATGCCACACTCGATGCCGTTGTGATCGGTGGTTGGGTTGAGGCCCGATCCGTCGGTCGGTGTGGTGCGGCCTTCGTTCCAACCGCGCGGCGAGTGGCAGCGAATGCAGTAGTCACCAGCGCCGGGGAAGTCGCTGTCGGCAACGGCGAGTGCCGCCCAGAACACCGGGTCGCGGCCGGCTTGCGCCATCATACTGCCCATCCAGTTCTCAACCGGCTCGACATCTGGGTCGTAGTAGCCGTGGCAGCCATCACACTGCGGCAGGCTGCCGAGGATCGCTGCTTCGCCTGGCTGGGTGCCAGGTTGTTGCACGTCGGTTGACGCGACGAAGAAGGGTGCGGTGTTCGCGGCGATCAGTGCCAGCGATGCGGTGGCAAGGAGGATGAAGTTGGTGATCGAGACTGCGCGCATGAAGTCGTTGCGATTGCGGGCCAGGTAGTTAGGCCACAGGCTACCAAATGGTACGGCACGCTGGCGTGCGTGCCGCGCGATCTACCTCGTGCGGCACCCGTAGTTACCTTGCGATTGCGAGTTCACGTGCATACGCCCGACAGTTTTTTTGGCGGGCGTTTTGGGGTGCTGTTGGCGCTCAGCGTTCGGCGCCATCGCGCAGTTCGTCGACAATACGCGACATGCCGTAGACGTGCTGCAGCGCGGTGATGATTGCATCGGTGTGCACGTTGACGGCGCGCGCGATCTGCTGGCTGAAGTAGAAGTCGTTTGGCAGCGACTCGATGTTGCCGTCGAAGACGAGGCCGACGATACGCAGTTGTTCGTCGACGATGCACGAGCCGGAATTGCCGCCGACGATGTCGTTGGTGCTCGCAAAGCAGACCTTCTTCGACAAGTCGATCTTGGCTTCGTTTTCCAACCAGGCATCTGGGATGTCGAATGGGTAGGCGTTGCCAAACTCGATGCCGCGGCCATACAGCCCGTAAAACGTCGTAGCCCACGGTGCCAGCGTGCCGTTGTATTCGTAGCCCTTGACGCGGCCGTCGGAGAAGCGCAGCGTCATCGTTGCATCGGGGCTGATGTTGCTGCCGTAGACCTTATGCAGCGCCCGGCCGAGGCGGGTGCCTTGCTTCGCCAGGCCATCGTCGAGCACCTTCTGCTGTTGTTCGGTGGCTTGCATGAGCGGCCACAAAGCGCGCGCTGCGCGCACGCCAGCGTCGTCGCTCTTTAGCCACTGCTCCCTGCCGTTGGGTTCGGTGAGCATCAGCCGCGCAAACTGGTCGCGGGTCAGCTTGCTCTGGTTGAGGCTGCCGATCGCCGCCGCCCAATCGGTGCCGCGACCGCTGCGGTGCTCGCCGCCAACTGCGACCAAGAACGCGTCGTCCGGTCGCAACCACTTGGTTGCGCGTTCGAACTGATCAATCAACAGCGCGTGCGTCAGTGGGCTGCTGCCACCCGCAAACTCAAGCGCTTGCTGCTTGGCTATTTCGCGATCCTTGGCGTCGACGGTTTCGTCGAGGCTTTCGGCGATCAATAGGCCGCGCTGGATCACGCCCGAGAACCCCGGCTGATAGAACATCGCCTTCGGTAGCAGTTCGCGCTGCTTGCCGACCAGTTTGTTGATCTCGCGCCACAGGTCGCCGTACTGCTTGCCGAGCTCTGGGTCTTCTGCAATCACGCCGCGGAAGTGCTGCTCGTGGTCCTGCTTCTTCATCATCAGTTCGGGATCTTCGAGCCCGGCGAGCATGCCCTTGATGGCTTTGTAGCTGTTTTGCCAACCAAGCAGTGTGGTCAGCAGTTGCGGCGCACGATCCTTGAACGGCTCGAGGATGTTGATGCTGTTCTGAAACTGCTCAAGCACCATCGGGTAGTCGACCTCACGTTGCAGATGCAGCTGCTGCATCGTCATCTGCCGGTTGGTGTTGCCAGGGTTGCCCGGCACGAACACCAGATCGTTTTCCTTCGCGCCTTCTTTGCGCCAGCGAAAGTAGTGTGCCGAAGTGTCTGCGGGCTTGTCGTCGATGTAGGCGCGGATGAACGCGAAGTCGATGCTCCAGCGGGGAAACGTGAAGTTGTCCGGGTCGCCGCCAAAGTGTGCCGTCTGCAGGTGCGGCGCGACCACCAACCGCAGGTCGTCCCAAACGCGGTAGCGATACAGCTGGTAGACCGCGCCCTGATACAGCGACACGACTTGATGCATTGAGTCGGCGTGTGCCGCGTCGGCGGCCTTCGTGATCGCGTCGATGTTGGCCCTTCGCTTGTCGGCGATGGTGGCGTCCGCGTCGGTTGCTTCGATGCCCGCTTCGACCCTCGCGGTCACGTCTTCTTGCGCGATCAACTGCTGCACCGTTAGACCGGGAATGCGCACCTCGTCTTCGAGCGCCGTCGCCGCAAAGCCGTTCTGGACCCACTTGTTCGTGCCCTGCACTTGCGCGATCTGATCCCGCACGCAGTGATGGTTGGTCATGATCAAGCCCCGCGGCGATACGAACGACGCGGAGCACCAAGGGTTGTCCTGTTCGCCAAGGCGAAGCGCGCCAAGGCGAAGCGAGTCGAGCCACTTCTGATCCGGCCTGAACCCGTATTCCTTTTCGAGGTAGGCGAGCGGCGGATTCTCAAACGTCCACATCTTGCCGAGGGCAAGGTGATCAACAGGACGCTGCGCAAAGACAGAAGGGCTCAGCAGCAGGGCTGCGAGCAACGACATGGCCAATCGGTTCATCGGTGCAGAACTTCGGATCTGATGGGGCACTCGATGTTAGTACGGCGCCGCAACAAGAAGCAACCAATTGCGCGGCGGTCGTGCGCTAGGAGCCAGAGGTTAGTTGCTCGCCCGACTTGCACCCGTTCGCGGTCGCATCAAGTAGTGGGACACCAACCATTCACGGCCGTTGTCAAAGCCCCACAGTTCGGCGCAGGACATGAAGAAGACGCGCCACAGGTTGGTCATCTTGGCGGCGCCTTCGCCGTAGACGCGCCGCAGGCTGGCGGTCGCCTCATCGCGGTGCTTGTCGAGATTGCGCAGCCACGCCTCGGCCGTCCGTTGGTAGTGCCGGCCGCTGACACGCCAGTGCGACTCAACCTGCAGGTGGTCTTGGAAGTGCAGTAGCTGGGAGTCCGCTGGCATTTGGCCGCCAGTAAAGAAGTGGCGCGCCATCCAGTCGTCGTCATCGCGCGTCACGAACTCGTAGCCAACGGAGCGATGAGTGAACACGTGCACGAACATCCGGCCATCGGGGTGCAGCCAGCCAGCGGCGCGTTCGAGTAGTTGTCGCCAGTTGCGCGTGTGCTCCATCATCTCGATCGAGACGATGCGATCGAAGGGCTGTTCTTTCGCTTCTGGCAGCTCAAGCTCGTTGACGTCGGCGGTGACGATTTCGACGTTGGTCAAGCCGCGATCCTTGGCATTCGCAAGGATGGACTCGCGTTGGCTCGCAGAGTTGCTGACGCCAACGACGTGACAGTTGGGATAGTGCTCCGCGACCCACAGCGACATCGATCCCCAGCCGCAGCCGAGGTCCAGGACGCGCATGCCATCTTCGATGCCCGCTCGCTCACAGGTTTTGGCAAGCATGGCCGCTTCCGCGTCATCGAGGGTCATGGCTTTGGCGTTCCAGAGCCCGCAGCTGTATTTGCGGTACTTGCCGAGAACGGCTTGGAAGAACGCTGCCGGGACTTCGTAGTGCTGCTGGTTTGCCGCATCCGTCGCCACGGCGATGACGCTGGTGTCACACTGGCGAATCCACTCGCTCAGTCGACGCGCAGAGATTTCGGGGTCGTGAGCCATCTCGCTGCGCAGACGCTTGCGCAACAGCCGACGGATGCCGGCGCGAACGATGGTGTCCGGGAGAAGGCCGCGTTCGAGGCAGCGTTCGATCACTTTACTCATGATTGCGTGGAGGGTGTCGGAAGGGTATGTGGCGGCGGCCCAGGGAAGAACTCGTTGGTCTCCGCCATGTAGCGTCGGTAGTCATCGCCGCGCGAAACCAGCGCACGCTTTTCCGTGAATGGCACGCCGATGAAGAAGCGGATCGAGAGCCACATTGCGAGTGGTGCAATCGCAGCCAACCAGCCGAGTGCGGGGAGCTGGGCAATGCCGAACCCACACCAAGTCAGCCATTCGAAGAAGTAGTTGGGGTGACGGCTATAGCGCCCGAGGCCGCTGCGGCACGTCGTGCCGCGCATGCTTGGATTGGCCCGGTGCTCGGCCCGTTGTCGGTCGGCGGTGGCGACGAACAGCTGGCTGACGATCACCAGCGCGACGCCGCCGGATTGCACCGGCGCGATCGTCAGCTCGGACGAGTATGCGAGCAGCACGAATGGCGTCGCCAAGCCGACGGCCAGTAGTGCCTGAAGTTGGTAGACGAAGAAGAATCCGACGGCTTCACGTTTGCCGAGCAGCCGGCGCAGCGTTTGATAGCGGCCGTCTTCGGCTTTGTCGGTCTGGACGCGGTCGACCAGCAAGTGCCAGCTGAGCCTCGCGCTCCAGGAGCCAGCCAGAACCGCCGCCAGCAGGCGCTGTGGCCCGCTGCCGGTTGCTACAATCGCGGCGACGACAGCGACCATGCCGATGGACGCTGCCCAGGCGAGGTCGACCGAGGTGGCGTTCTTGCTGCGCAGCTGGAGCAGCCACAGCACGGCGAAGAGTGCCGCCAGCGTGGACCAGGCCCAGAGCATCAGGGGCGCAGCAAGTTCGAGCAGGTTCATTGTCGCAACGTTTCCTAGTGTAGGGTTCGCCTGGGATAGTCAACGGATGCGAGTTTGTGCATCCAGCGGGTCTAAAATCGCGAACTTTCCTAAGTGGAGCTTCATACGTGACAACTAGCACTCTCGGGGTCCCGGTCGCCTCATCGGACGACCGTCAAATCGAGTGGCGGCGTATTGCGCCATGGCTGGCCATGCAGGCGGGCTGCCTGTTTGTCTTCGTCGTGGGCTGGAGCCCGGTTGCGGTGCTGGTGGCGGTTGCGCTCTACCTGATCCGGATGTTTGCGGTGACGGCGTTCTATCATCGCTACTTCGGCCATCGCAGTTACACGATGTCCCGGACGATGCAGTTTCTTGGAGCCCTGCTCGGCGCTACGGCTGTGCAGCGAGGCGCATTATGGTGGGCGGCCCACCATCGTAATCACCACCGGACTTCGGACGGTGAGGGCGACCGGCATTCGCCGCACACGCACAGTTTCTGGTGGGCGCAGGTCGGTTGGTTTGTGACTCGCGGCGCCTGGCAGACCGACATGTCGCAAGTCAGGGACTTTGCGAAGTATCCCGAACTCGTTTGGCTGGATCGTCACGATCGAGTCGTTCCCGCCGTGCTGCTGGTTGCGCTAGCAGCGCTAGGCGGGGTGTTGCAGCGATTCTATCCCGAGCTTGGCACCAGCATGGCGCAGATGGTGGTTTGGGGTTTCTGCATTTCGACGACGGTGCTCTTCCACGTCACGGCGTCGATCAACACGTTAGCGCATCTGTTCGGACGGCGTGATTGGCCGACCCGGGATCACAGCCGTAACTCGTTCTGGCTTGCAGTCCTGACGCTCGGCGAGGGTTGGCACAACAACCACCACTGGCATCCCGGTTCGGTGCAGCAGGGTTTCCGCTGGTGGCAGATTGATATCACCTACTACGTGCTGCGCGCGATGTCGTTGGTGGGTCTTGTGTCTGGCATTCGACCACTTCCGGAGCGAGTTCGTAGATGACCCGCGCCGCCGCATTGCTCGGGCATGGGCGCAAACGCCTTGCGGTGGTCGGCACCGGCATTTCGGGGCTGTTGGCCGCCGAGCGCCTGGCCACCAAGCACGATGTGGTCGTGTTTGAAGCGGATGAAAGAATCGGCGGCCATACCCACACGGTCGACGTCCAGACAGGCGATGGCACCGTTGCGGTGGATACCGGCTTCATCGTTTGCAACGATCGCACCTACCCTGAGTTCTTGGCTCTGATGTCGCGGTTGGGCGTTGGCCTGCGCGATTCGGACATGAGCTTCAGCATGCACTGCGAGGCTTCAGGTGTCGAATACTGCGGTTCCTCGGTGGATGGCTTGTTCGCGCAGCGTCGCAACCTACTGCGCCCGAAGTTCTGGTCGATGTTGCATGGCATCACGCGCTTTCATCGCCTCGCGGAGTCGTATCTCGACAGCGATCTAACCCTCGGCGAAGTGCTGCGCGAAGCTCGTCTAGAAGGTGCGTTCGCGCGCTGGTACTTGCTGCCGATGATGGCGGCGATCTGGTCGGCGAAGCCCGAGGTCTTGTCCTCCATGCCGGCGCGGTTCTTCATCCGGTTCTTCCGCAATCACGGCATGCTGCAGGTCAAGAACCGACCGCAGTGGCGCACCGTGGTCGGTGGTTCTCGAAGCTACTTGGGCCCGCTTTCGCGCACGTTCTCTGATCGCATTCGGCTCAACGCGTCGGTGGTGGAGATCCGCCGCCAGGCGGCTGGGGTCACCGTGCGTACTAAGGGCGGTGAGCCGGAAGTGTTCGATGGCGTGGTGTTGGCGACCCATAGCGACCAAGCGGCCCGAATGTTGGCCGATGCTTCGGACGCCGAACGTGCGGTTCTGACGGCGATCCCGTACCAAGCCAACGACGTGGTGCTGCACACCGACACCAGTCTGCTGCCGAACCGTCGGAAGACCTGGTCGGCATGGAATTATCGCTTGCCCGCCAGTCCAAGCGAGCATGCCACAGTGACGTATGACATGAACACGCTGCAGGGGCTCGAGACAGTGGAGCGCTACCTCGTGAGCTTGAACAGTTCGGCGAGGATCGACCCTGCGAAGGTGCTGCGGCGGTTTTCTTACGATCATCCAGTTTTCGATGAGCGCTGTGTGCAAGCGCAGGCACAGGTTGCCGAATTGAGCGGCACCGGCAGGGTTTGGTTCTGTGGCGCCTGGTGTGGCTTTGGCTTCCACGAAGACGGCGTGCAATCGGCGCTGCGCGTCGCGAACGACTTCGGCATCGACAATGGGTTAGGCGTTGCGTCACGAGTGTCGAAACCATCGTTTGGAGTGGCGTTGTGAGTGCTAGCGGCGTTGCGAACGGCAGCGGC
>TARA_R110002072_G_scaffold48716_7_pt1 | contig 17608 bp, 14 predicted proteins | sample TARA_R110002072 | Tara Oceans TARA_R110002072 (sample SAMEA4397118) | marine metagenome | biome: Polar Biome; feature: [SRF] surface water layer (ENVO:00010504); material: water (ENVO:00002006), including particulate matter (ENVO:01000060) such as... | depth 5 m | reverse complement strand
GTTTTATATTTTATTTTTAATTAGCAAATTGTAGAGGGCAATATACAGCTTTTGAGGCTTTTTTTGATACTAATCAAGGTGTGTTTTACACTATTTTATTAACAAAAAGCACCCCAAAAACAGTTAATAAATAGCCATTAAATAATTTTTATTTTGGAAAGTTTTTTTGTCTTTTTACTACAACAGGTTTAAGTAGGAATAGTTTTTGTACATTACTTGCTTATTTCGTAAATTTATACTCAAAGAAAATACTATGGACGATAATTTTTCCCCAAGAGTTAAAGATGTAATTGCTTACAGTAAAGAAGAAGCATTGCGGCTGGGACACGACTTCATTGGCACTGAGCACCTGATGTTGGGTTTGCTTCGCGATGGAAATGGAAAAGCAATAAACATACTTAACGCCCTCGATATAGACTTAAATCAACTTAGAAGAAAAGTTGAAATATTAAGCCCTGCAAATCCAAATACTGCTACTCTGGCAAATGATAAAAAGAATTTGCATCTCACAAGACAAGCAGAACGTGCACTTAAAACTACTTTTTTGGAAGCAAAACTATTCCAAAGTTCTTCAATAAATACAGCACATCTTTTGTTGTGTATTTTGAGGAATGAAAATGACCCAACAACAAAATTGCTCAACAAATTAAAATTAGACTACGATAGTGTGAAAGACCAATTTAAATTTATGATTGCAAATGATGAAAATTCTTTCCAATCACCCACATCAGAATCGTTTCCTAATGATGATGATGAAGCAGGTACTTCAAATGAGGGTTCAAAGGATACCCCATTTGGCACATCCGGTACTGCAAAACAAAATAAAAAATCAAAAACCCCCGTATTAGATAATTTTGGACGTGATTTAACCGCCCTGGCAGATGAAGGAAAACTCGATCCCGTTGTAGGCCGTGAAAAAGAAATTCAGAGAGTCTCACAAATCCTAAGCAGAAGAAAGAAAAACAACCCCCTTCTTATAGGTGAGCCCGGTGTGGGTAAATCTGCTATAGCTGAAGGTCTCGCATTACGCATCATTCAAAGAAAAGTTTCAAGGATTCTTTTTGACAAACGCGTCGTAACTCTTGACCTCGCAAGCCTAGTTGCAGGAACCAAATACCGTGGACAATTTGAAGAGCGCATGAAAGCCGTAATGAATGAACTCGAAAAAAATGACGACATCATTCTTTTTATTGATGAAATTCATACCATAGTTGGTGCAGGTGGTGCAACCGGTTCGCTTGATGCCTCTAATATGTTTAAACCTGCCCTCGCTCGTGGCGAAATACAATGTATTGGTGCAACAACACTCGATGAATACAGACAGTACATAGAAAAAGACGGCGCACTTGAAAGAAGATTTCAAAAAGTAATCATCGAGCCAACTAATGTTGAAGAAACTGTTGAGATTTTAAACAACATCAAAGACAAATATGAATCGCATCACAATGTGACTTATACAGATGAAGCAATTAATGCTTGTGTAGTATTGACAAACAGATATATGACAGACCGTTTCCTTCCAGATAAAGCTATCGACGCTTTGGATGAAGCAGGCTCCAGAGTACACATCACAAATATCAACGTGCCCGATAAAATAGTTGAAATTGAAGCACAACTGGAAGAAGTAAGAGAACAAAAAAATTCTGTTGTCAAAAAACAAAAATACGAAGAAGCTGCTAAACTGCGGGATGATGAGAAAAAACTTGAAAAAGAATTGGCAATAGCTCAAGAAGAATGGGAAAATGAATCAAAACTCCACAGAGAAACCGTCACAGAAGAAAACGTAGCTGAGGTTGTTTCTATGATTACAGGAGTACCAGTCAACAGAATTGCGCAAACAGAAATTAAAAAACTATCAGAGTTACCTAAACAAATTAAAGGAAAAGTTATTGGTCAAGATGAGGCAGTTAATAAAGTTGTAAAGGCAATTCAGAGAAATCGTGCCGGGCTAAAAGATCCAAACAAACCCATAGGTTCCTTTATCTTTTTAGGGCAAACAGGAGTTGGAAAAACTCAGCTTGCGAAAGTTTTGGCTCGTGACCTTTTTGATTCAGAAAATGCATTGATTCGCATTGATATGAGTGAATATATGGAGAAATTTTCCATATCCAGACTTGTTGGCGCGCCTCCGGGGTATGTGGGCTATGAAGAAGGTGGTCAACTCACAGAAAAAATAAGACGCAAGCCTTATGCTGTGGTATTGCTAGACGAAATTGAAAAAGCCCACCCTGATGTTTTTAATATGTTACTTCAAGTTCTTGACGACGGCTATTTAACAGATAGCCTTGGTAGAAAAATAGACTTTAGAAACACAATTATCATTATGACATCAAATATTGGTGCAAGAAAACTAAAAGATTTTGGTCAAGGAGTTGGTTTTGGTACTGCTGCAAAAACAAGCCAGGCTGATGACAATGCAAAAAGTATTATTCAAAATGCACTCAAAAAAGCTTTTGCCCCTGAGTTTCTAAATCGGGTTGATGATGTCGTTGTTTTTAATGCTTTGGAAAAAGAAGATATCAATAAAATCATAGACATTGAGTTATCAAAACTTTTCCTTAGAATAAAAGATTTAGGGTATTCCCTCTCACTTACCAAAAATGCTAAAGACTATATCGCAGACAAAGGTTTTGACAAAGAATATGGGGCCAGACCATTAAATAGAGCCATACAAAAATACATTGAAGATGCGCTTGCAGAAGAAATAATTACTTCTAAACTAGTTGAAGGTGACCTTATAACTATGGACTTGGATAAAAAAACAAACGAATTGGTAATCAAAATCGAAAAAGAGAAAAAGACAACTGAATCCTAATGACTTGTAGAAAGAAAATCAAAATCAAGTATGCGTGCAGCTTTAAAATATGAGTTCTGTGACTTTTCAATTTTTGAAAATTTCATAATTGCAGTTATGCACGAGGGAGTTACAGTTCTTCCCAAACATAATTCTATTTTATTAGACCTTGTTGAAAAATACTTTAAAGACAGGCCTTTTGCATACATAACAAATAGAATAAATTCTTATTCTGTTGACCCAAAAGTTTTTGAAGAAACTTCAAAAATTAAAAATTTAGTTGCTTTTGCTGTCGTTTCTCAATCTGATGTAAGAATTGCAAACGCTTCATTTGAAAAACAGTTCCTGTCTAAACCCCATAAAAGTTTTACAAAACTTATTGATGCAATAGCCTGGTGTGAACAACTTGTTGAAGTATCAAAAAACAAATTTTAAAGAAGCAATAAATCAGCATCAATGCGAAAACTTTTCAAAAAAGAAACACTCGCTTTAATATCTATAGCAAGAACACGGTCCTCTTCTACAAAATTCACTTCATTTTGATACATCTCCAGAAATTTCTCTAGAAATGGAGAGGTTTTTTTGGGTGCTCTAAAATGAATTGCTTGCGACGCATTAAAGAGTTCAATAGACAATATTGTTTCCACATTATTTAAAATACGTAAACATTTTGTGGCAGCATTAGCCCCCATACTCACGTGATCCTCTTGTCCGTTTGAGGAAACAATTGAATCAACACTTGCCGGAGAAGCAAGTTGTTTGTTTTGGCTCACAATAGAGGCTGCAGTATATTGAGGAATCATAAAGCCGGAATTTAACCCGGGGTTTTTTACCAAAAAATGTGGTAAATCTCTGCTGCCGGAAATCAACTGGTAGGTACGCCTTTCAGATATACTACCCAATTCAGATAATGCAATCCCAAGATAATCTAATGCTAAGGCAAGGGGTTGCCCGTGAAAATTTCCACCGGATATTATTTTATCTTCTTCAATGAAAATATTAGGGTTGTCTGTAACCGAATTAATTTCTGTTTTAAACGTTTTTCTTACAAACTCAAGTGTATCTTTTGTAGCACCATGTACTTGTGGAATGCATCTAAAAGAATAAGGATCCTGAACATTTTGCTTTTCGTTTAAACTTATTTCACTTCCATTTAGAAAGTTTCTTATGTTTTCTGCAGTTTTAATTTGACCACTATGAGGTCGCAGCTCGTGAACTAGTGAATCAAACGGTGAAAGATTACAATCAAAAGCATCGATAGAGATTGAACCAATTAGATCTGCCAAATAAGATAATCTAAAAGCTTTTATTAATATAAAAATGCCATAAGCACTCATAAACTGTGTGCCGTTTAATAGAGCAAGACCCTCTTTCGCTTGAAGCAAAATGGGCTCCCATCCATACTTTATTAAAATATCATTTGTTGAAACAATTTCATCTTCAACATAAACCTCCCCCAAACCTAGTAGTGGTAAAGACAAATGAGCCAATGGTGCCAGATCACCTGATGCACCTAAACTTCCTTGAGTATAAATTACCGGTAAAATATTTTGATTGTAGAATTCAATAAGTCGTTCTACAGTTTGCAATTGAACGCCACTGTTTCCATAACTTAATGATTGAACTTTTAAAAGTATCATTAACTTTATAATCTCCTTTGGAACAAGTTCTCCCGTACCACATGCGTGTGATTTTACAAGATTACTTTGAAGATTTGTTAAATCAGATTTTGAAATTTTGATATTACAAAGCGATCCAAATCCTGTATTTATTCCATATACTGGAGACTCATCGTTTTGTATTTTTTTATCTAGATAATCTCTTGATTTTTTAATATTTAATACCGCTTCATCTGAAAGAGCCAGTAGTTTATTATTGTCAACAATATCGATAATAGTTTTTAAGTCAAGTATTTGACTGCTTATATAATGAAAGATGGACATTAAAAGAGTACATTATTTATTGGTGTCCCAAATGTAAAAATTATAAGATAAAATTTACCTTTTTTTATTTAAAGTTATTAAGAAGCAATCTTTCTTGTTTTTATAATAGAATTTTATAAAATACTATTCATACTCTCAAAAAGAACTATTAATAATTTATTGCAAAACAATAGGTTATCTAATTTATTAATTCTACATTTGCGCCTTATTAAAACAAATTTTTATTTTTATTATTATGCAAACAGGAACAGTAAAATTCTTCAATGATTCAAAAGGTTTTGGATTTATTAAAGACAACCAATCAAATGAAGAAATCTTCGTACACATTTCAGGTCTTATTGACGACATTAGAGAAGATGACGAAGTAACCTTTGAAACAGCTCAAGGTAAAAAAGGATTAAATGCAGTAAATGTTAAACTTGCGTAAGCAAAGTTTTTAATATATACCCTTTAAACTTTAAAAGCTCTCCAATATGGAGGGCTTTTTTGTTATATAATTTAAACACGTTCATATTTTTATATCGCTGGTTTTTAAACTCTTAAGTGTCTCTACCCAGTTTTGGCACGACCTTTGGTATTTATATAGCAACAAGTAATGCTAACCAAAACACAAGGCTATTACTAATTTTAAAACCCGCTATTATGAAAAATCTAATTTTAACATTCGCAAGCATCTGCTTCAGTTTTTTTGCGATGCAAAGTTCAGCAAATGATTCTGGATACTACACTTCCTATGATGGAAACAAATTCATTTTTGTGGAGGGTGGTATTAAGTTTTCAGTTTTCCCTGATGGACAATTTGACTTTGTTTACCTGGGTCACCAAGGCACAGAAATATCAATAAGCACTCCCAATGTAGCGGTAAATTTTAATTCAGGTTATAATTATGATGCCTACATTCAATATGATAGTTATGGAGCCGTTATTCAAATTGAGGATACCCCTATCTATTATGACCATTATGGTCGTATTGTTAGAGCCGGTGGTGTAACCATAAGATACAATAACAGAAGACTTGTACAAGTTGGCGGTTTATATGTACACTACAATCCATATGGATATTATTCTCATTACACAGGCTATATTAATTATTACAACAGATATTATGTCTACAGGCCTTGGCACGTTTACTATGCTATACCTTATTATACATATTGTGTAGTTTACACTACTCCATATAGAAGATATTATTCTCCTGTAAGGTATAGCTACAGCTACCACAGGCAACACTACCGAAATGGTTATGCTTATATGAATGGAAGACGGGAGTTTTACAGACCCGGAAGTAGAATTCACTATCGTGATGGCCGTGTTGCTGAAAATAGTAACTTCAGAAGTTCAGGAAGACAGAAAAGTGTTGCTTCTACAACTTATAGAAGAGATGATAACGTTGTTAGAAATAACTTTAATTCAAGAACAGATAGAGTTCAGCAAAGAGGTACACCAAATAGCTCTGCTGTATCAAGAACAGATAGAATCCAGCAAAGAGGTACACCAAATAGTTCTACTGTATCAAGAACAGACAGAGTTCAGCAAAGAGGTACACCAAACAGCTCAACCGTTTCAAAAACAGACAGAGTTCAGCAAAGAGGTACATCAAAGAGCTCTCAAGTAGTTAATAAGCAACGTTCTCAAAGACCTGCCGCAAGTAAGAGTAGTAAAACTCAAGCAAACAGAGCTACTACAAAACCGCAGATTAAAAGCGGTTCTAGTAGAGCATCAAGCTCAAACAGAAACTCAGGTAGCAGAGGCGGAAGAGGATAATATTAAGTTAAGTTTTGGTTGGTTAGGAGCCCTTTTGAATGTGTAAAGACAGGAGAAAGGGTTTCTTTTTTATTTAATTTTTAATTTTTCAAAACCTGTTTTTATCAATTCACTAACATCTTCAGATAAGTTTCCTTTTAAAACAAAAATAAAATAAATCAAACTCAATAGTAATGACTTAAGAGCAATGTTAATAAGAGGATGAAACATAAAATCCCAGAAATAAAAAAATAGGCTCACTAAAAGTATTCCTATAAAAGTAAGTCCGGTCTTTTTAGTAAACGGATGCATTTTAAACTTCCAGTTTACAACAATTATTTTTGAAAAACTGTATATAAAAAGGGATACCACAGTTGCAATTGCAGCTCCGTCAATACCATAAAGAGGAATAAAAACTACATTAAGTGTAATGGTTAAAAGAGCTAAAAAAACACCCAAAACAACCGTCCAGCGATAGTAATCTGAATTATACAAGATGGCATTATTAATACCCAACAAATTATCCAAAAGTTTTGAAAGAGAAATAAGTAACACCACAAACAATCCACTACTATACTCCTCCGGAATTATAAAATATAACTGTTTAATATTGAGTACTATTAAAAGAAAAATCCATCCGGAAATGATAAACAATGTCAGTGAACTTTTTTGATACAATCTTTTTAACTCATCCCATTTTTTTGAATTAATCAATTGAGCCGTTAATGGATATGTGATTTGATGCATTGCCCTTGCCGGAACAACAATAACCATCGCAATAAAAATAGCAACATTGTAATATGCAACATTTTCAATGGGTATATACTTTCCTATCATCACCTTGTCAATATCAAGTAAGATGAGTGAAACTGAACCCGCAACAATAATTAGTAAAGAATATTTTAATATAGAAATTGTGTTTTTTGGAAATGAAAAAATAAAGTTTGGGAATTTGAAGCTAACGGCATACAACTTCATAAATAGAAGTCTTGAAAAATACACAAACACCAAAGACCATATAAAATGCTCTACAGTTAACCATTCAAAATAAACAGCTATAAGCAATCCCATAATTAAAACCCTATGAAAAACCTCTTTCATAAAGTTTCCAAAAGCACTTTTCATATGTACTTTCACCCACGCATAGTAGATTTCAAAGTAAGCCATGGCAATGGCAATCAGGAAAATACACCACACATATTCTTCAATAATATCATTTTCATTAGAAAGAAAGTGAACAATACTTCCATAACCAATATACCCTAAAATTCCAACCGGAATGATAATTAATAACGGCAGATAAAGCATAAAACTCAAAAAATCATTTCTATCAGATAGTTGTTTATAAGAAGAATAAAACTTGATCAAAGTATTATGTACACCAAATGCCATTAAAGGAGTCATTATAGTCGCTGCCGAAAGTAAAAACCCCACCAAACCATAGTACTCATCTGTAAGAAAATTGGTGTAAAGAAATAGGGTGTTCACTGCACCAATGGCAAAACCAATATAGGTAGTTAGGGTGTTTTGGATGGACTGTTTTATGACAATTCCCATGAAAAGAAATTTCTGTTTTAATGCAACTGTTGTAAAACTTCAGCCAGTTTTTTTGTGAGATTTTTTCTACTGAAAGCTTCTATACCTTGCGAATGAATCACTAACTTTTTATTTTTATAGAGTTCAAACCAGCTGTATATCTTTTTTTTAATTTCCTTTTCTTGAGAATAATCAAAAAAAGTTCCGGTCTGTGTTGAGTTAATCAAAGGCACAAAGTCACTATCTTTAGGCCCTAAAGCTAAAATGGGTCTGCCTGAAGCCATATAATCAAAAAGCTTCCCCGGAATTATAGCTTGGGTTTCCTTACTATCAATTTCAATCATTAATAAAACCTGTGATTTCTTTTGTAAGTCCACAGATTCTGAATGAGAAACATAACCAAACTTTTTCAAATGATTCTTTAATCCATAATTTTCAATGCTTGCAACCACCTCGTCACTTATCGTTCCGGCGAGTTGTAACTTAAATTTGGAAGCAAAAATTTCATTTTCTAAAACCATTTCTGAAAGCACTTTCCAAAGAATTATGGGATTTCGCTCAGAAAGCAAAGAACCAATATGAGAAATTGTAAAGTCATCATCAAGTTGTTCTGCCGGTTTTAATGCAACATCAAAACCATTCGTAATAACAGTGATTGGTTTTGCTGTTATATTTTCAAACTGCCTTTTTGTGGATGGGCTTGTCACAATAACGGCATCACAATTAGTTAACACATTTAATTCAAATTGCTTGTGTTTCATTTGTGAACGTTTTGAAAGACGAAGTTTTTTATGATACCCTATCGTTGTCCAAGGATCTCTAAAATCAGTTAGCCAGGGAATTCCTGTTTCATTTTTCAATCCCATTCCAATCAAATGTAAACTATGTGGCGGACCGCTAGTCACAATTACATCAACCGGATTTGCTTTTAAATATGCTTTCAGAAATTTGACAGATGGTTTTACCCAGCCCACTCTGGCATCCGGAATAAAAAAGTTACCTCTCACCCAAAGCATTATCTTTTCAAGGATTCCTTGCTTCTTTTTAGTAATAATACCACTGCTTATTTTTTGAGTTTTCTTTTTTGAAAAAATTTTTGCCACTCCATAAGGTTCCTTGATGGGTTGCTTTAAAATTCTAACGTTTTCAGGAATTTCATTAACCAGGGAGTCATCTCTTAAAGGGTAATGTGGATTTTCAGGCACATAAACAGTAGGCTCAATGTTGAATTGATTAAGGTATTTTACAAATTTCAACCATCGCTGTACACCCGGTCCTCCGGCTGGTGGCCAATAATAAGTGATGATTAATACTTTTTTCATACCCACATTCCCGTGAAGGCGGAAATCTCGTTAATTAAACCTCTTTATGATTCTGGCTTATATCTTAATCGGCTTTAGATTTAATTCCGAAAAGTATACCTCCTATGAGTAAAAGCAATAACAATATTGAACTCGCTAAAGCAACCTTACTCCCTTTTTGAACAACTTCAGGTTCAAATTTAAACTCAATTTTGTTGAAGCCTCCCGGAACAACTAAAGCTCTCAATGCATAATTTGCTCTGAACTGTTCTACAGGCTTATCATTAATATAAACCTTCCACCCATAAGGATAATAAAGTTCTGAAAACACCGCAAGGCCTTTGTTTTCGTTTTCAGTTTCATAATACATATAATTGGGCTGTGCCTCTACAAGTTTGATAGAAGCGCTTGAATCTTCAACAAACTTGTTTTGATTGATTTGTGTTTGAAAATCTTTGTGAATCACAGCGGTTTGTTTTGTATTTAAGGTGTCAAGACTTAAAAGCTCTTCATCTGAAGTTTCAACAATTGCTGTATTTTGAACAAACCAGGCATTTCCATTAGCATCAGGATTCACAGAAGCCAATACTCTTCCTTCTTCATCTTGTTCAAAAAAGTACTTGACATTAAACATATTAAACACCTCCAACTTTCCTTTTTGCATATAAAAATCATACAAATCCTGCACACGTCCCGGTTTTGCAGCATGGTATCCACCCAAAGCATTGTGAAAAAAACTGGCGCGACCACTGCTAAAAGGGTTGGTTGTTAAATCATAGACTCTATAATGACTCTCGTCTTGAGCTACTTCTATATCTGCAGGAGTTTGCGGGAAAGGCTGTGTCACTTGTCTTGCGGCAACAAAATTTTCATTGTTTACATAACGTCTGTCAACAGGAACTAAATCAAGTAGAAACAATAATCCAATACATACATATAGTGTGTTTCTCTTTAATTTTTCCTTTAAAAACAGCCATAAAAGCAAAGCACCCACCAGAACAAAAGCCAAACTGCGAAGGGTATCTTTTACAAAAATGGATTTTCGGTCTTCCTTAATAGCATCAACTAACTCTTGTCCGAAAGCTTGAATATAATATCCATCACTGGCACCAGAAAAATTGAACAAACTATTTTTAAAAAAGAGGAATAGAATGCAAAATCCTGCAAGAATTCCTGTCGAATATTTAAGTGCATTTGTTTTTTCTTCTTTCGTGAGTTTAGATGATACCATCTTATATATTCCAAAAATGGCCAGTACAGGCATACACAATTCAATGATTACCTGAATGGATGAAACCGCTCTAAACTTATCATACAGAGGAAAATAATCAATAAATAAATTTGTTAATGGTTCAAAATTCTTTCCCCAAGACAGCAATAATGCCATTACAGAACCGGCAATTAACCATTGCCTGTGTTTTCCTCTGAGTAAAAAGATGCCGAGCAGTGCTAAAAACAGTACAGTTGAACCAATGTATGCCGGCGCAGCAACTATGGGCTGGTCGCCCCAGTATGTGGGGATTGCCTTTACAAAATCTCTTGCTTGTGCCGGCGTAACACCCATTTTCATCAATAAATCATAAGAAGCAGAGTTTGTGCCTACATCTTCAGTGTTTCCACCTCCCATAAATCGTGGAATAAATAAGTTAAATGATTCCACGATGCCATAAGAATATTCAGTGATATACTCTTTTGAAAGGCCGCTTTTTACTTCTTTAGGGCTTCCGTCTGGTTGAATTGTTAGCGCTGTTGCTCCTCTGGTAGATTCTTTGGCATATTCCTGGGTGGCAAGAAAATTTGTAGCATTCAATCCAATAGCAATAACAACACCGGCTGCCATAATTCCAACGGACTTAAAATAATGAGGCAGCGATTTCTTTTTAAATGAATCGATAAGAAAAACAATACCAATAACCAAAATGAGCAGCAACAAATAATAAGTCATCTGAAAGTGATTGGCACTAATCTCAAGAGCCATCGCAATACAGGTGAGAAAAAAGCCAAGGAGATACTTTTTTCTAAATACAAGAAATATGCCCGCTAAAACCATCGGCATATAAGCGATGGCATGAGCTTTGGCATTATGACCCACTCCAAGAATAATTATCAAGTAAGTTGAAAAACCAAAAGCCAAAGCACCCAGTATAGCCAGCTTAAAGTCCATTTTAAGTGATAGTAAAAGAATATAAAATCCTAAAAAGTAGAGAAACAAATAATCGGCCGGTCGGGGTAAAAATCGTATGGTATGATCGAGTTTTTTAATATAATTATGTGGGTAATGCGCCCCCAATTGATAGGTGGGCATCCCTCCAAAAGCTGAGTTTGTCCAGTAAGTCTCCTCCCCTGTTTCTGCTCTAAAGTCATTGTGCTGCTTAGCCATTCCGGTGTATTGCACAATATCTGACTGGAAGATTTTCTTTCCTTGCAATACAGGACTAAAATAAGCGAGTGAGATTCCGCAAAAAAATACTAAGACAAGGAGATGTGGGAAAAGTTTAGAAACTGTTTCTTTCATTGGATTGGTTTAAAACGGAAAATTAGTCAATTTCTTCGTAATCCACATAATCCCCAACGGGTTTCTTGTTTCTTGATTTTTTTTTGGGTATATCGTCTATTGTTATTTTTCCTTCTTTTTGTTTATTATTCTCTGATTGATATTGAGTTCTGCGAAAAGCATTTTTCATTTTTTGACTTGCTTTTTTTGCAATGTATCTCATTAGAAAAGGCATCGCAAGACGAAAAAGTATTTTAAGCCCAAAATAAACTAAAAGCAGTATTAAAAGCGTTTTAAAAAACGTATCCATTAAGTATCAATTTATTGATTTTACAATAGAATTCAAAAATAAACATACTATCAGACAAAAGGGAATTTCTATTATTAAAAAAATAATAAATTCCGTTATATTTACACAAAACTCAACATCAGTATGAATAAAAAATGCCTCCTATTTACCACTTTATTGATTTGCAGCTTTTTAGACGTCAATGCTCAATACACAGAGCTTATCAATTCAAACCGTCCCGGAACTTCTCAAGGAGCATTTGCTGTTGGAAACAAGGTGTTACAATTTGAAACAGGTCTTGCAATGGGCTGGGAAGATCATTCTCTTTTAAAAACTGAAACTGATGCGTTTACAATTGATTATTCCATCAGATATGGACTTCTTTGGGAGCAATTGGAAATTAATTTCAGTGGCTCTTTCCTTTCTGAAAGCGTTGTTGACAACAGAAGCGCTGTTCCTTTTGAGTTTGATCGAAGTAATTTTAGATCAAACACACTGGGTGCTAAGTATTTGATCTATGACCCTTACAAAAAACGAGACCTTGAGGAACCAAACCTCTACAGTTGGAATGCAAATAATAAATTTAGATGGAGAGAATTGATACCAGCGGTTTCTTTTTATGCAGGTGTGAATTTTGATACTAAAGAAAATCCTTTTTTACCACCCAATGATCCTTCTATTAGTCCAAAATTTGTATTAATGACCCAAAATAATATGGAGGGCGGTTTTGTTTTTGTAACAAATTTTATTGTTGACAGAATTACTTCAGATTTTCCAACATATTCATACATACTTACCTTGACACATGCTTTCAACCCTCGTTTTTCGATTTTTGTTGAAAATCAGGGAATCAAGAGTGACTTTTATGCAGACCAATTAATACGCTTTGGGGGTGCACACCTTTTTGGTAAAGATTTTCAAATTGATGCTTTGGCAACTTTAAATCTGAAGGACACTCCTTCCAAGTTTTTTATTGGTATTGGTGCATCTTATCGTTTGGATATGCACGCCAAAGATGAACTTATAGAAGATCCTGCTGACGCGAAAAAAAGAAAAAAAGAGGAAAAAGATAAAAAACGTCGTAAAGATGATTTTATTGATGACGATACTCAAGGCTAAAAGGCTTAACAATTTATGATTAAAATTAAAGAAGTGACTACAAAAAAGGAATTAAAACAATTTGTTCTTTTTCCTTTTGAAATCTATAAGGATTCCAAATACTGGGTCCCTCCTATCATTAAAGACGAAATGGACACCTTTGATCAATCAAAAAACCCTGCTTTTGAAAACGCAGATGTGTGGTTCTATCTCGCTTATGACCAAAATAAAATTGTGGGACGCATTGCTGTTATTGTGAATTGGCACGAAATCAAAACTCAAAACATCAATAAAGTTCGATTTGGCTGGTTTGATTTTATAGATGACAAAGAAGTTAGTAAAGCATTACTCGAAAAAGTTTTTGAAAAGGGTCGAGAAAAAAATCTTGAATATCTTGAAGGTCCAATGGGTTTTTCAAATTTGGATAAGGTGGGAGTACTTGTTGAGGGTTATGAGCATATTAGTAGTATGATTACCTGGTACAGTTACCCTTATTATAAAGAACATCTTGAATCTTTTGGTTTTAGTGTTGAAAAAGAATACATCGAAAGTGAGTTTTCTTTTTCCAACGTAAAAAATTCTGCTGTATTTACAAGGGCTTCTGAACTAATAAAAGAAAAATACAAACTGCGAGCCATCAATTTTTCAACTTCCAAAGAGATTTTACCCTACATCGATGAAATGTTTGATCTATTTAATGAGTCTTATGCTTCACTTTCTTCATTTGTTGCCGTTACAGAAAAACAAAAAGCCTATTTCAAAAAGAAATACATTGGTTTAATCAATCCTGAATATATAAAATATGTAGTTGATCAAAACAACCAGTTGGTTGCGTTTAGCATTGTTATGCCTTCATTCTCTGAAGTGCTACAAGAAGTAAAAGGAAGATTGTTTCCTTTTGGCTTTTTAAAACTTTTAAAGGCTAAGAAGAAAAGTAAAACCGTCATGTTTTATTTAATTGGGATTCATCCCAATTATCAAAACAAAGGTGTAACTGCTATGATTTTTAAAGAGTATTTTGAAACTTTTAAGAAGAATGGAGTTGAAAACTGCATCCGTACACCAGAATTGGTTGATAATTTAGCGATTCAAAACCTATGGAAAAATTTTGATCCAAAGATTTATGCAAGAAGAAGAACCTATCGAAAAAATTTGTAAAAAAAATCCGATATAGAAATAATACCGGACCTTTTTTTAATATATACTTTCTATAAACTACTCTCCCATTGCAGCAGAAACTGCCGCTGAGAGTCTTTTATAAGTGCCGTTTTGAAGACGTTCTCTTATCGATTCAAATGCGCTTAACGTTTCATTGATGTCCTCAATTGTATGTGTGGCTGTTGGTATCATTCTTAATAAAATTAACCCTTTAGGTATCACTGGGTAAACCACTATAGAACAGAAGATTCCAAAATTTTCTCTAAGGTCTTTTACCAATGCCATTGCCTCCGGAATACTTCCCTCAAGATATACCGGGGTGACACAACTTTGTGTGGTTCCTATGTCAAATCCACGTGCTTTGAGTCCGCCTTGAAGGGCGTTCACATTTTCCCAAAGTTTATTTTTTAATTCGGGCATCTTGCGCAACATATCCAGGCGTTTTAAAGCTCCTTCTACTAGAACCATTTGCAATGATTTTGCAAACATTTGTGAACGCAAATTATATTTTAAGTAGTTGATAATTTCTTCATCTGCCGCAATAAAAGCACCGGTGCTTGCCATCGATTTTGCAAAGGTTGCAAAATAAACATCAATTCCGTCTTGAACCCCTTGCTCCTCGCCTGCTCCGGCACCTGTTTTTCCAAGTGTTCCAAAGCCGTGTGCATCATCAACAAAAAACCTAAAATTGTACTTTTTCTTTAATTCAATGATTTCTTTTAATTTTCCTTGCTCTCCTCGCATTCCAAAAACACCTTCAGAAATTAAAAGAATTCCACCGCCTGTTTTTTCAGCTACTTTAGTGGCTCTGTCTAGGTTTTTTTCGATACTTTCCATATCGTTGTGCTTGTATGTAAAACGTTGTCCCAAATGGAGTCGAACACCATCAATGATACAGGCGTGAGCATCAACATCATACACTATAACATCGTCTTTTGAAACCAGTGCGTCAATGGTAGAAACCATTCCCTGATAACCAAAATTCAATAAATAGGCGGCTTCTTTATTTACAAAGGCAGCCAATTCATTTTGTAATTGCTCGTGTAAATCTGTATGACCACTCATCATACGGGCACCCATTGGGTAAGCAGATCCATATTTTGCAGCTGCTTCTGCATCTGTTTTTCTCACTTCAGGGTGGTTAGCAAGACCGAGGTAGTCATTGATACTCCAGGTGATGACTTCCTTGCCTCGAAATTTCATTCGGTTGGAAATAGGTCCTTCCAGTTTAGGAAATACAAAGTAACCTTCTGCTTGTTCGGCCCACTTTCCAAGAGGACCTTTGTCTTTATAGATTTTGTCGAATAAATCTCTCATAAATAGTTAGTCAATTTAAGGCGCAAAATTAATTAAATTAATTGGCTTTGCACAATTTTTAGCGAAGTCATTAAAAGCTTTAAAAACAAAAAAAACCATCACAATTTACGTGATGGCTTCCAATAAAAAAAATGTTTTTCTATTTAATATACTCTATGGTTTCTTTAGCTTCAATATTTTGACTATCAAAAAAGCCTTGTTCATTCATCCAATCGTCGCTAAATACTTTACTCATATATCGCGAGCCGTGATCTGGAAATATTATTACCACTTTACTCTTTTCATTAAACTCTCCTTCTTCTGCTAGTTGTTTAACTCCTTGCAATGCTGCTCCACTGGTATATCCCACAAAAAGACCTTCTGATTTAGCTATTTCACGGGCTGTATGCGCGCTGGATTCATCTGTTACTTTTATGAATTTATCGATGATATCAAAATCTGTCGCTGTAGGAATTAAGTTTTTACCTAAACCTTCAATACGGTATGGATAAATCTCATCAGAGTCAAATTCTTTGGTCTCATGGTATTTTTGCAATACAGATCCGTATGCATCAATTCCTATGATTCGTATGTTTTTATTTTTACTCTTCAAAAAGCGAGCAACTCCTGATATCGTTCCACCTGTACCACTACAAGCAACAAGGTGGGTTATTTGACCTCCTGTTTGCTCCCAAATTTCAGGTCCTGTTGTATTAAAATGTGCATCAATATTTAATTCATTAAAATATTGATTAATATATACAGATCCTTTGATCTCTTCATGTAATCGTTTTGCAACCTGATAGTAAGACCGGGAGTCATCTGCGCTTACGTTAGCAGGACATACATATACTTTGGCTCCCATTGATTTAAGCATATCAATTTTGTCTTTTGAAGACTTTGAACTCACTGCCAAAATACATTCATATCCTTTGATTATACTCACCATTGCGATACTAAAACCTGTATTTCCACTGGTGGTTTCAATAATTGTATCACCGGGTTTTAAAATACCTTTGCGCTCTGCTTCTTCAATTATGTATAGTGCTATTCTGTCTTTGGTGGAGTGTCCGGGATTAAAAGCTTCAACTTTTGCAAGGAATTCACCTTTGAGGGGTTTTGTAATGTTATTTAAACGAATTAGCGGTGTGTTGCCAATGAGTTCAAGAACATTATTGTGTGCTTTTATATCTTGCTTCATAAATTGATTTTTGATTAAGAAACAAATGGAGTTAAAAATACTAAAAAAAAACTCCATCAATCAAATAAAACTTTGCAAATTTAAGATAAATTTTTTAATTACTCAGTAATTCCCTCCAAGTCTAATAAAAATGCATAATCAATCGCTACTTCTTTTAGTGCTTCAAACCTTCCTGAAGCACCGCCGTGACCGGCATCCATATTTGTTTTGAATAATAATAAATTAGAATCAGTTTTCAAATCCCTCAATTTTGCTACCCATTTTGCGGGTTCCCAATATTGTACTTGTGAATCATGTAAACCAGTCGTTACCAGTGTGTTGGGGTATTCTTTAGCTTCAACATTGTCATAGGGTGAATAGGATTTCATATAAAAGTAAGACTCCTCTTCGTTGGGGTTTCCCCACTCGTCATATTCTCCTGTTGTTAAAGGAATGGAATCATCGAGCATCGTGGTAACCACATCAACAAAAGGTACGGCAGCAACCACACCATTATACAACTCTGGTGCCATATTCATCACAGCACCCATCAAAAGACCTCCTGCTGAACCGCCCATAGCATATAAATGTTCAGAAGAGGTATAGCCTTCTTTAATAAGATGTTTAGATACATCAATAAAATCTGTATAGGTGTTAATTTTCTTCAACAATTTTCCGTCTTCATACCATTGTCTTCCCAGGTATTCACCTCCTCTAATGTGTGCAATTGCAAAGATGAATCCTCGGTCTAAAAGACTCAAACGGGTTGTTGAAAA
>TARA_R110002072_G_scaffold175373_2_pt1 | contig 17615 bp, 10 predicted proteins | sample TARA_R110002072 | Tara Oceans TARA_R110002072 (sample SAMEA4397118) | marine metagenome | biome: Polar Biome; feature: [SRF] surface water layer (ENVO:00010504); material: water (ENVO:00002006), including particulate matter (ENVO:01000060) such as... | depth 5 m | reverse complement strand
TTATTAATAATAAAAATGTTTTTTTATTCATAATTTGTGTTTTTAGTTAGTTTTTGTTAATTGTATTTCAATATAAACAGGCAAATGATCTGACGGATATCTACATTCTACAGAATCACTTAAAACGGCATATTTATTGACTTTAATATTACTTTTACTTGTGAAAATATAATCAATCCTTCTAGTTACTGGTTTATCAAAATTGAAACCATTAAAAGTACCTATGGAACCAAAAGGTTTAGTTTTTGAAACCTCTCTGGAATCGCTAAAATAGTTTTTAAAAAGTTGAATATTCTCAGTTTCTGGTTCTAAATTAAAATCGCCCATTAAAACCACTGGATAATTTTTGGTATTTAATTTCTCTATTGTTTTAAGAATCAATTTAGGGCTTTCCATCCTTGCAACCTTCCCAACATGGTCAAAATGCGTATTGAATACCCAAAAAGCTTTATTAGTTTTTATATTCTTAAAAAGTGCATAAGTACAAACTCTGTTGCAAACGGCATCCCAACCCATCGAGACTTTAATGGGTGTTTCAGATAGCCAAAAGGTTGAACTTTCTATTATTTTAAATTTCTCCTTTTTATAAAATATCGCCGAATATTCACCTTCATCTTTACCTTCATCACGTCCCACTCCAACATAACTATAATTTACTAACGTATGGTCCAAATATTTCATTTGATTTGGTAATGCCTCCTGAACACCAATAACATCTGGTTCATAAAAATTAATTTGTCCAACAACTATTTCCTTGCGGTTTTCCCAACTATTATTGTCTTCTTTTGGATAATCTAATTTGATATTGTAAGTCATAATTTTAGTAGTTTCCTGTCCGTACAACATGCTAAAACTAAATACCAATACTATAAATAAACTGAACCTTTTCATTTTTTAATTTTTAGGAATTAATGAAATTGCACATCCACCACCTTGAGCTAAATTAAGTTCTAAAATAGTACTTTTATTCACATTGTTCTCTTCTATTTCAAAAACTTCTGGATTATCTAAATAATGAGATTCTGATGTATCTTTATATAATCTCGCTATATAAGTTTTACCTTCATCTAAAAAGTCAAGTTTTATTTTTATAGTGCGTTTATTTTCATCAGTAATCGCACCCAAAAACCAATTTTTAGTACTTTTTTCTTGTCGTGCAACAGTAATAAACTCACCTATTTCTGCATTTAAAACTTTAGAAGTATTCCAATCTACTCCAACGTCTTTAATAAATTGCATTGCTGGGTGCCCTTTATAATGCTCTATTAAATCTGGTACCATTTGCACAGGGCTATACAACACCACATATAAAGCTAATTGATGCGCCAATGTAGTATTGATTTGATTTTCTGGTCTTGATGGTTTTAACGAAGTATTGAAAATTCCTGGCGTATAATCTATAGGACCTCCTAACATTCTGGTGAATGGGACAATGGTTAAATGTTCTGGCGGATTGCCACCATCTTTAGCCCAAGCATTATACTCTTGCCCTCTAACACCCTCACGAGCAATAGCTACTGGATAGGTTCGCCGTTTGCCTGTTGCTTTAATAGGCTCGTGTGCATTAATAGCCACTTGAGTTTCCAAACCTTTTTCTAATACTTTTTGATAATGGTTTACCATATATTGACCATGATGGTACTCCCCTTCTGGAAGAATACTACCTACGTAGCCTGTTTTTACCGCATGAATCCCAAGATTTTTCATCAATGCAAAAGCGGTATCCAATTGTTTTTCATAACGAATAATATCTGCAGAGGTTTCATGATGCATTACCAATTCTACACCTTTACTTTTCCCGTATCGAACCACTTCTTCTAAATCATAATCTGGATATGGTGTTACAAAATTGAAATGTACTTTTTTAGTTTTTTTATCCCACCATTTTTCCCAACCTGTATTCCAGCCTTCAACAAGCATTCCGTCAATATTATGCTCCGAAGAAAAATCAATCATTTCTTTAGCATATTTAGTATTTGCGCCATGGTACTTTCCTGAATAATCCCAACTCCCTGTACCAATATGCATATCCCACCAAATACCTGAATATTTCATAGGTTTAAAATATAACATGTTATCAATAATACTTGGGTCGTTTAGATTTACAATGAGCTTAGATTCAATCAAACTTCCTGCTCTATCTGCAATTTGAATGGTCCTCCATGGTGTGTTAAATGGTGTTTGTCGTTTTACTTTTATGTTTTCACTGTTACCTACTAATTCGCTTTTCATTTTTAAATTTTGAGTATCAACCGCTAAGGTCATACCTGCATAATTAGTTAAATCAGCCTCATGAAAACTTAAATACAAACCAGAACTCGTTTTCATGGTTACAGGTGTATTTACAGCATTTTCAGGTATGTAGGTTTGCCCTAAATGTGTCTCCGGTTCATAATGCTTTAAAGCATCAATTTCAGAAAACTTAGTGGTGTTATAGAGGTATTCGTAAATATCCCAATCGCCAGGAATCCACCATACTTTATGGTCACCTGTCAAATTAAATTCGGTGTTTTCATCAATAATCACTACATCATTCAAATGCTCTTGCTTCGGGAATTCATATCTAAATCCAATACCATCATCATAGACTTTAAAGACAATATTCAATCTTCGTTTTAATTTTGAGGTTTCTACTAATTCAACTTTAAGTGCATTATAATAATTTCTAACTTGAGCGTCTTCTCCCCAAATCATGTCCCAAGTTTCATCTGTAGTAGATGCCTTTACATTTATAATTTTGAAGTTTTCGCTCAAAGGCGAAGACGCTTTCAAATCAAAACTCATTTTAGAAGTATCAATTACTTTTTCATTTTTGTAATTAACTACATAAGTTGGTTCCCCTTTATCTGAAATAAAAAAATCGACTTTCACGAATTCATTAGGAGAAGTAACCGTTGTATTTAGTTGACTATTATTACATGATAAAATTGTAACGGCAATGATTAAAATTGAATAAACGATTATAATGGTATAAATTGATTTTAACTTTAAAATTATTTTCATAATTATTGAAATACTGTTTTACGGTGTAAAAAGGATATCGCTTTTTATTGAAATACCATTTTCATTAAAGGCTTCAACCTGATAATAATAGTTTGTATCTGTGTTTAAAGCTCGTAACTCGTAATTAGGCTCATCATAAATTAAAGCAGATAAATTGAGTTTGTCTTTAGAGATTCCCCAATAAATGACGTAGCCGGTTGCGCCTTTAACGTTATCCCAAGTAAGGTCTGCATTTCTCCTATCACTTTGGCGTACTACATTAAAGTGTTTAGGACTAGCGGGAAGGTTTTCTAACCCATTACCAAACACTCTGAATTCAGAAATTGACAAATTTTTAGTTGAACAAAAAATATGATTGTATCTTACATAACGTCCTCTTTCAGGCTTTTCGAGCTGAATATATGCGTGAGGTTGGTCTTTTTTATTTTTAGAATAATCGATTATGGTTCTCCAGTTTTTACCATCATCAGAAGTTTCAATTATAAACTGCTGCCTTAAATCTTCAGGTCTCCCAAAAATGACACTATTAAAATCTTGAAAATTAATTTGAATTGCTTTGATATCCATTTGCTTTTGCAAATCAATTTCAACAAAAATGGAGTCGTTATTAGCTTCAGATACCCAAAAAGATCTTATTTCTTCATCATTAATTTTAGCAATATCATATTCTTTAATTTGCCCAAGCATATAGCCACTCTTACTTTCATCTTGAACATTAATTTCTGCTTTAACCGTTGCAGAATTGGTTGTTACAGGTTTTTTGTAGGATAGTAGCATCCAACCTGTAAAACGGTTTTTATGCTCGTTAACTTTGGTATTGGGTAAATAATGTGGATAATCACCATAAGCTGTATTCACATACATTTGTCCATTATCTTCAAATCCTGCGGGATACATTCCTAACCGTCTTTCAAATAACTGATTTACTGAAATTGCCATGGTGGAGTAATGCCATAGATTGCCATTGTTATCTTTTACCGTGCTTCCGTGTCCTGAACCTTTTAGAAAACCTCCTGGTTTATAAGAAATAGGGTTATATGCTGCGTATTTAAATGGCCCAAGTGGGCTTTTGCTAGTGTAAACACCATCGGCATACACGTTCCATTGAGTTCCTGGAGCACCATATTCTAGATAATAGGTGTCATTGTGTTTCATCATCCAAGGACCTTCAATAAAAGGATCTATTTCAATTTCCGATTTGTGATCTTGACCAAAACGTTCCCAACCATGGTTTTTTGGATCTAAGTAAATAAGGTCTGTTTGCTCACCGATTGGAATATAGTCATTATCAACATCCAATTCTATGCCGCGTATAGGCCATTTGTTTGAAGATTCTTCATAGAGATATACTTTACCATCATCATCTACAAAAAGGTTGGGGTCTTGAACACCACCTTTAACGCTAACAACTGCATAATTAGTTTTCCAATCGCCTAATTCAGGATTATCAGTTTCAATAACCGCACCTCGTCCTGATGGGTCTCCAAGCACAATGATTTTACCGTCTATAATTGCCGCCGCCGGAGCATTACTCCCGTTAAAATACCAACTTTGTGGTTTTATAAACGTCCAGTTGCTCATATCATCAGAGGCCCAATACCCATGAGAACGGGTAGAAAATAAATAAAACCTACCTTTAAAATTTACCACTGCGGGGTCTGCCCCAGAACGATGGGATACATTGTTTTTTGCTCGATAATGAGACATGTAAGAATAGTCTATGTCGATAGGATTACAGTAAGTTTTGTAATTCTTTTGTTCTGTTGTAGTGAATTGATTATTGTTAGCTGTTTTGGAATTATCCTCTTTTTCAATACATGATTGAAGAAAAAACCAACTAATAACTACAATGAGATATCTCATAATTGAAAAATTAATGTTCATAAGATTTTATAGGTTTTCCTCGTAAACGTTCAAAACTTTTATAGCTTCTTTTAATTTGTGCTTTACTAGCTTGTTTGAATTCTTCATCTGTAACTTTATATTCTGTCTGTAACTGATTTAATCGCTCTCTAAGTTTTACTTCTATAGCATCATAATTCTCATCATTTATTACATTATTGATTTCTGATGGATCTGTTTCTAAATCATACAATTCCCATTCATCAATATCATCATAAACATGAATTAGTTTATAACGCTTGGTACGAACGCCATACATTTTTTTAACCATGTGAAACGCAGGAAAATCATAATAATGATAATAAATTGCATCTCTAAAATCTTCATCTTCTATAGTATTAGTCAATAATGGTTTTAAAGATTTTCCTTGCATATCGTTTGGAATTTCAACTTGTGCAAAATCTAAAAAAGTTTCAGCAAAATCTAGATTTTGGGTTAAAGCAGTCACTTCTGTCTCTGGTTTTATAGCGCCTGGGAATTTCATAAGCATAGGCATTCCCAAAGATTCTTCATACATAAAACGCTTATCAAACCAGCCTTTTTCACCTAAATAAAAACCTTGGTCTGTCGTGTAAACCACAATGGTATTTTCTTCTAAATTATTAGCTTTTAAATAATCTAGAATTTTACCAACACCTTCATCAACTGCTGCAATAGTGGCTAAATAATCTTGTAAATAGCGTTGCAATTTCCATAAGTCTAAATCTTTTCCTGATAAATTGGCATCGTGAAACGCATCGTTTTTTGGTTGGTAGGCTTTATCCCAATCTGCTCGTTGCTCAGGTGTCATGCGCTCAAAATCTGTTTTCCATGGGTTGTGTGCCAATTCTGGATTCCCTTTTTTCTTTGTCATTTTTAAATCATGACCTTCATACATATCCACATAAATGGTTTGCGACTGTTCTTTTGAAGCCATTGAACCCTCATGGTCTGTAAAATACGTATCAGGTACAGGAAACTTTACATTATCATATTTATTGACGTGTCGTAAAGCGGGCATCCAATTTCTATGCGGTGCTTTGTGCTGAACCATCATCATAAATGGCGCTGTATCATCTTTAATTTTCTCTAAATACCGAATCGCATCTTCAGTAACGATATCAGTTGCATACCCCTGAATCATAGTCGTATCTACCTTTTTAGTTGCTGGGTTTTTAGCAACAAAATTAGGATTGTAATAATTGCCTTGGTCTTGCAGAATGTTCCAATAATCGAACCCTTCAGGAACGCCATGCAAATGCCATTTACCAATAACAGCCGTTTTATAACCTGCATTTTTTAGTAGTTTTGGAAAAGTTTGTTGGCTACCATCAAAACGATCACCATTCATTTTAAACCCATTAATATGACTATGCTTTCCTGTTAGAATTACAGCACGACTAGGACCACAAATAGAGTTGGTACAGAAATTATTTTTGAAAATCGCGCCTTCATTGGCAATTCTATCAATGTTTGGTGTTGGTGCTAATTGACTTATTGGATGCCCATATACACTTATAGCTTGGGTGGCATGGTCATCTGCCATGATGAAAATAATGTTTGGTCGTTTTGAGCTTTCAACAGCAACTTCCTTTTTTTTGTTTTTACAAGATTGAAAAGCTATGGTTATTAAAAGTATATAGATTATGTTTTTCATGGCTTTTTTAATATTATTCTTTTTGTTTGAATGGTTTCTTTATGCTGAATCGTTTGATTGAAAAATTCTAGAATATTATCTAGCTGATTAAAAGGAATTTGACTTAATTCATGTTTTCCTCCAACGACTTTATAAAAATAATACGATGCTCCCAAATCATTTAATTTATTGGCTATAATTTCAGAGCCATCTAAAATCAAATAGCCCAAACTGTTTGTAGCACAATAGTGGTGTGGTGCTTTTCCAACAGGCACTAAGTTATCCTCTGTTCCATGAAACATAACTGTTGGTACAGCATTTTCTATGGTTATATAATCTGCATCTACCACAGCACCAGCCAAGGAAATTACTCCTGCAAAATTTACATCGTTATATTTTGAAACATCGTCTACAAAAAACAATTTTAAGTACACAGCATTTAAAACTCCTTCTGCACCAGCACTACTACCTCCAGCTATAATCCTTGTTGGATCAATTTGAAATTTATCTTTATTATCGACTACATACTTCGCAGCATCCAAATAATCAATGGCGGCTTGTCTAAAAATATCGAGTTTGAAAGTTTTTGGACAGTCGCAACCAAAACCTGTTTCAAAATTTTTGAGCAATAATCTATATGAAATTGAAATTCCTATATATCCATTTTTCGTTAAGTATTTCATCATTTTAACTTCATCTGGATTATCTTTTTTTCCGCTAGAAAACCCACCTCCGTGCATCCATAAAACCACAGGTAAACTATCATGAGTTTTGATGTTTTTTGGTGTATAAATATCCATTTTTAAGGAGTCTGAACCTTTTATAGCATACGTGTAAGTGGCTTTGTTTTGAGACCACATGAAACTACTTATGCATAAGAACAATACAAAAAGTTTAAGATTTGAATACAGTAATTTCATTTTGATGGTTTATTTTTATTATATCTATTTCAGTCTATTTAATTCAGTTTTTCAATTAAAACACCACTTATTACAGGTTTTCCTTCAATAGGTTTTAAAGTAATTGTTAGCCCTTCATTATTGTTCACATTAATGATAGCCGTTTTTTCAACACCATATTTTTCTGGATATTGTTCAGCCATATTAAACTGATTTTCAATACATTCCTCATTCAAAAAAATATCAAAAATGCGTTGTTCTTTTTCACTTTTAGATAATTCAACAATAACATTCAAATTATAAATATTCTCTGTAGGCTTTATTTTAGGCTCCACAAAAAACAAACTCACTTTGTAAGCGCCATTGGGTATATCTAATTTATAGTTGGTACAGCCTTCCAACATGGTTTGAAACAAAGGTTCCGAATTCGTGTTTCTAATACTATAAGACATCCCTTGATGCTTATCTTTACTTACATTAAATACTTCTCCATTTACATAGCCAAACTTTCCTTTTTCATAAGGTTGGTCTGGAATAAAAGTGATTTGATGTTCTTTATCTGCAAAGTAGAAATGGGATCCCATATTGATTCCAATGCGTGAAAACGTATCAAAATTTAACGCATCTGTTTTTAAGATTTGAATCGTTTTTTCTTCGGAAATATTTTCAGTAATTACCTTGATATGATTTGTTCCATCTTGAAATGGTAGGTAAACCGTAGCCACTCCATTTTCGAATGAAATCTCTTGAAATTTGCTGCCATTTAAAAAAACTATGCCTGAATTTTGATTAGAGTACATTTGAACAGGATACGTATCGTCATCAAATACTGTTAAACCATCCAAATGAGTTGAAGCCATATAAATAAAAGGTTCCTTTTTATTTAAGACTGATTTATACCAATAATAAATATCCTTTGGAGTTCTATCGAACTGCACCAGGCCTTTTTGATTAACGTGCGGAATGGCATCGCCACGAAACTCCGACCCAAAATCGGCAAAATTCCAAGCGGTCATGCCTGCCATATAAGTTCTATCAGTAATTTGCTGATAGTAGGATTGATGTAATTTAGCTTGATAATCGGTTGAAAAATCAAACTTTTTTGGGTTTTTAGTAAAAATTCTAACATCGGCTCCGGGTCCATATTCAGAAAGTAATAGCGAACGGTTTGGATATCTTTTGTGTTGTTCATCTAAAAAAATACCCAAATCTGGAATATCTTTATCATACCAGCCAAAATATAAATTCCAACCAAATAGCATGGGTAAATCGGCTATTCCAGTTTCGTTGTACAATTCGTTTAAATGACCAGCCATAACCGTAATATGGTTTGGTGCCAACTCGCGAGTTAATTGCTCTAATAGTTTTGCTAAAGTTAGAGCTGTCTTTTTCTTATTTTCCTTCTCGATGTTGGTAGATTTATTGTCAAAAGCTAATCTTAAATAAATCTCATTCATGTAGCCTAACATGACCACGGAAGGGTAATTATAATATTGTTTTACATGCTCTTTTTGCATGTTTATACACACATCAAAAAACGCCTTAGAATCAGTTACTTTATTGACTATTGGAATTTCAGACCAGACTAAAATTCCAAGTTTATCACACATATCATACAATTCTCTGGACTGAGGATAGTGCGCATTTCTAAGCACATTGGCTCCCATATTTTTTATGAGCTGAATATCCTTTTTTTGAAGTTCCATAGGCACCGCATTTCCATAACCTTTATAATCCTGATGCCGATTAACCCCTATGAGTTTTATGAGTTTTCCATTTAAAAAGAAACCTTTATCAGCATCTACACTAACCCAACGGAAACCTATATTTTGCCATTTTTCATCTAAAAAATTTCCATGTTTATCTAATAGTTGAAGTTTTAGCTTATATAAATATGGTGATTCTGGAGACCATAATTTTGGATTTTTAACTTCGGAAAATTTAATGGTTGCGACTTCGGAAGTATTGCCGTTAATCTTCAATATTTTTTGTTGACTTTGAAGTATTTGCTCTTCAGCATCCAAAAGCATAATTTTTATAACATTTGAAGCTTTAGAATTTTCAAAATTATCAATTATAACTTTTACAGAAACGCCTACTTTATCTTCTGAAACATGATAATAATCTACATAAAATCCATCTGATGCAAAATCGGACAACGAGATATGTTGCTTTGGTTTTGAAATGAGTTGTACATCGCGATAAATGCCACCGTAAAACGTGAAATCTGCATCTAATGGTGGAATATCAAGGTTATGGGTATTATCAACTTTAACTTCAATTAAATTATAAGTATCATAATTTATATATTTAGAAATATTAAAATTGAAAGCAGTATAGCCTCCTTTGTGATTTCCTATATGATGTCCATTTACATAAACATCAGTTTCTTGATTTACACCTTTAAAATGGAGGTAATGTTCAAATTTACTACTTTCAGCAGAAAAAAAAAGTTGTTTTTTATACCAACCAACACCTCTATGATAGCCCATTTCATCATCAAAAGCATCATCCTTATTCCAGGTATGTGGAATGTTTACGGTTTGCCAATTTTCAGAAGTTTTATCGCCTAAAAAAAACTGCCAACCAGAATTTATGATTTTTGACTGCGCATCATTTTTAAACGAAAAAGCCACACAAAAAAACAAGCATAGATATATAATTTTGTTTTTCATATATGGTATAGATTAGCTATTAATCGTTTAAGTTAAAAATGTGTTTAAATTTAAAGTCAGAGTTTGGCGCAATGGCAATTTCAAATTCGCCTGATTCAACTCCATAAGTCATTTCGCTATTGTAAAATTTTAAATCTTCAACTGAAATTGTAAATGTTACCACTTTACTTTCTCCTTTTTTTAAAAATATTTTCTGAAAGCCTTTGAGTTCTTTAACAGGTCTTGTAACGCTTCCTACTTTATCATGAATATATAGTTGAACAATTTCATATCCATCCATATTTCCTGAATTAGTAATTTTAACGGAAGCAATAATACTGTTTGAGAATGTCATCTGATTGGATGATAATTTTAAATCGGAATATTGAAATGACGTGTAACTCAAGCCATGTCCAAAAACAAACAATGGTGTATTTGGCACATCGATATAATTACTTTTATAATCCTCTCCAGCATTGGATTCAGGAATTGGTCTTCCTGTATTTTTCATGTTATAATAAATTGGTACTTGACCCACATTTCTTGGAAATGTAACGGTTAATTTGCCTGATGGATTAACTTCTCCAAAAAGTAAATCTGCAATCGCAGCTCCTCCCATAGTTCCTGGAAACCAAACTTCTAATATGGCATCTACTAAATTAACTTCATCAGAGAGGTTTAACGGTCGCCCATTCATTAATACTAAAGTGATTTTTTTATTAGGATTAGCCTTTCGTATTTTCTTAATGAGTTTGGGCTGGATTCCTGGGATTTTCAAATTGGTTCTTGAAGCCGCTTCACCACTCATGTTATGTCCTTCTCCCATTACTAACACGATTTCATCTGCTTGTTTAGAAGCTGAAATTGCTTTGTTAAAACCAGAGTCATCATCTTTCAAAATCTCACTACCTTTAGCGTATAAAATCTGATGTGGTTTTAAGTATTCTGAAAGCCCTTCAAATACACTTATGGCTTTTCCATTACGGTCGCCTTTGGCAGCCCAATTTCCTAGAATATCATATTCATCCTTAACTAATGGCCCTATAAATGCAATCGATTTTGAGTTTCTATTAAGTGGTAATGCCTCATTATTATTCTGTAATAACACTGAAGAAGCCGCAGCAATTTCTCTAGCTTTAGCTAAAAATTCTGGTTTGTATTTTGTATTTGCTTCACGCTCTTCATCAATATATCGATAAGGATCATCAAACAGCCCTAATTTATATTTTGCTAGTAAAATTCGTTTACAAGCATCGTTTACATAATCTTCAGAAACTTTTCCCTCTTCAACCAATTTTTTTAAATGTAAGCGATAAATTTCTCCCATCATATCCATATCTACGCCGGTGTTCATTCCTATTCTGGCAGCATCTATACTATCTTTTGCAAATCCATGTGGAATCATTTCGTTAATAGATGTATAATCGGAAACAACGAATCCTTCAAAGTTCCATTCGCCACGAAGAATATCTCGAAGCGTAAACTTATTACCAGAAGTTGGCACGCCGTTAAGCTCGTTAAAAGCCGACATAAAGGTTTCTACACCGGCATCAACAGTTGCTTTAAAAGGTGGTAAATAAACATTTCGCAATTCACCTTCTCCCATATTTACAGTATGATAATCGCGTCCTGCTTGTGCTGCACCATAAGCTACATAATGTTTGGCGCAAGCTAAAATGGTATTGGGTTGCGATAAATCGTCTCCTTGAAATCCATGCACATAAGCTTTAGCAATTTGGCTTCCTAAATACACATCTTCTCCTGCGCCTTCAGAAATTCTTCCCCAACGCGGTTCTCTAGAAATATCTACCATAGGAGCAAACGTCCAATGCAACCCTTCTGCAGAAGCTTCTTCAGCGGCTATACGCGAGCTTTCTTCAACCATTTTTAAGTCCCAACTAGCAGACAATCCTAAATTGATTGGAAAAATGGTACGATGACCATGAATCACATCATAACCAAATAATAATGGAATTCCCAAACGAGTTTCTTCAACTGCAATTTTTTGCAAATTGCGAGTCCCTTTAACAGTAAAAGCATTTAACATGGCTCCCATATTACCTTCGCGAATAAACTTGCCATTGTCCGACCCAACAATTGGTCCAGTCTGATCCCAACTACCACTATACATAACCGTTTGACCAATCTTCTCTTGAAGCGTCATAAGTTGCATCAACGAATCTACTTTGGCTTCAAATAGTTGTTGATTTATTTGCGCTTCTGAAAAATAACAGATGATTAAACTGAATATGAGTACTATTTTCGATTTTATAAATGAGTTCATTAAAATATTTTAATTCATTAATTGAAAACTAATTGCTGTGCCTCCTCCTTTTGCCAAATTCAAATTTAATGTTGATTTACGGGATACTGTTTTGGTAGTTATTTTATAACTTTTAGGGTTGTTTTCCCAATCTGCATCTTTACCATCTTGATATATAGTTGCCTTGTATTTTTTGCCTTTAGCTAAAAAATCTAATTTAATTTCTGTGCTTCTTGCATTTTCGTCAGTGATAGTTCCCAAGAACCAGTTTTCAGAATTTTTATCTTTTCTAACTACGGTTAAATAATCTCCAGGTTCCGCTTCTAAATAAATAGATTCTTGCCAATCTAAAGGCACATCTTTTATAAACTGAAAGGCATCTAGATACTTTTCGTAATTTTCGGGTAAATCTGCAGCCATTTGCAGTGGTGAGTATAATGTAACATAAAGAGCTAACTGTTTTGCGAGTGTTGTATGTACTAATTCCTTTTTGTTAGAATCATAGATATTCATTTTGGTTTCAAAAATACCTGGTGTATAATCCATTGGACCTCCAAGTAAACGTGTAAAAGGTAAAATAGTTTCGTGCTCTGGTGGATTTCCATTACTCCAAGCATTAAACTCGTTTCCACGAGCAGCTTCAGCAGCAATATAGTTAGGGTAGGTTCTACTATAACCTGTAGGCCTTACACTTTCATGAGAATTTACCATAATTTGATAATCCGCAGCACGTTGTGCAACAAAGTTGAAATGATTTACCATGGTTTGCCCATCGTGAAATTCTCCACGAGGAATTATCTTGCCAACATAACCAGATTTTACAGCAGGGTAATTATATTTCTGCATCAGCTCAAATGCACGATCTAAGTGACGTTCGTAATTAGCAACCGAACCAGAAGTTTCGTGGTGCATAATCATCTTTACTCCTTTAGATTTTGCATAATTTCTAACTTCTTCTATATCAAAATCAGGATATGGTGTGGCAAAATCGAATACGTCTTCTTTCCATTTACCAAACCAATCTTCCCAACCAACGTTCCAACCTTCAACTAAAACGCCATCAAAACCATGTTTTGCTGCAAAATCTATATAATGTTTTGTATTTTCTGTTGTTGCTCCATGTTTACCTGATGGTATCATACGACCAGTTCCTGCATTCTGCGCATTTTGACTTCCTGCATAATCCCAAGTAGATTTCCCTACATGCATTTCCCACCAAATACCAATATATTTCATAGGTTTTATCCACGAGGTGTCTTTAATTTCACTAGGTTCATTTAAGTTTAAAATCATTTTTGAAGCCACAATTTTACGTGCATCATCACTAACCATAATGGTTCGCCAAGGCGTATGGGATGGTGTTCTTAAATAAGCTTTATCGCCAATGGCATTAGGTACTAAACTAGAAGAAAGTGCAAACATTTTGGTATCAACATCTAAATGCATTACAGGATAATTAACTACGGCTGCTTCAAAAATATTAATGTATAAACCATCTGAAGATTTCATCATTAAGGGCGATTGCACTCTATAATCGCTTTGAATACTTTTTAACGAAATGCCATTTCCTAAATCTAATTTAGAGTTATCAATTTCAGAAAGTTTCGTTTCATTATATACATATTCCTGACTGTCATAATCCCCTGGAATCCAAAATGTTTTATGATTCCCTGTTAGATTGAATTCGGTATTTTCATCTGAAATAATAAAGTATTCAACTGTGTTCTCAAGAGGAAATTCATATCTAAATGCAACGCCTTCATCATACACCTTAAAAACAATATCTAATTTTTTGTTTGTTCCTTTTTGATTTAAATGAAATCGTTTTTCGTTATAAAGGTTTCTTATTGAGAATTGCTCTCCTAAAACAGGCTGCCAAGTTTCATTAACTGTATTTTCTTCGGTTCCAACCATCATAAAATCATCAATCAATGACGTCTTGCCTTTTAATGAAACACCCAGTTTACTTGACTTGATGACGTCTTTGTTTTTGTAAAGTATTTTATACGTTGGTTCTCCTTGTGAGGTTAAAGAGAAATTAACTGTAATATCTTTTGAAGGTGAGTGGATTTGCTGTGCAAGCATTATTTGAAACGAGCAACACAGCATAAGTACTATTATTTTTTTCATCAATAATGATTTAGTTTATTAATTCAAATTCAGATTTCATAGTCGTATCTGAATTGGTTCCCACAAACACCTCAAACATGCCTGATTCAGCTACAAAATTCAAATCGTAATTATAAAATTTCAAATCATTAACGGTTAATTTGAACGTTATAGTTTTTGTTTCACCTTTCTCAAGTTCTATTTTTTGAAATCCTTTTAATTCTTTTACTGGTCTGGTTATAGAACCTACCAAATCCCTTATGTATAATTGCACGACTTCTTTTCCGTTAAAATTACCAGAATTTTTAATATCGACTGAAACTTCAATCGAGCCTTTTGGTGTCATTTGATTGGTACTCAATTTTAAGTTGGAATAGTCAAATTGCGTATAACTTAACCCAAACCCGAATGGATATAAGGGTTCGTTTCGTACATCTAAATAATTTGATTTAAATTTCTCGAACTTTCCTTCATTATTGCCCAATGGTCGTCCAGTATTTTTATGATTGTAATAAATAGGAATCTGCCCTACATTTCTAGGAAATGTCATTGTTAATTTCCCTGAAGGATTCACATCACCAAACAGCACATCTGAAATTGCTAAACCAGCTTCACTACCCGAAAACCAAACGTTAAGAATAGCTGGTACATTTTTATTTTCTTCTACTAAAGTCAAAGGTCTTCCTGTAAAAAGTACAACAACAACGGGTTTTCCGGTTTTTAAAAGGGCTTTTAAAAGATCCTTTTGAACTTGCGGAATATCGATATTAGTTCGACTGCTACTTTCACCACTCATTTCAGAAGCTTCTCCTAACGCCGCCACAATAACATCCGATTTTGAAGCTATAGCCAAAGCTTCATTAAGTAATTGATTGTCTGTCCTTCCGTCTCTTGGAATATCCCTTCCAAACATAGTTCCAAGTTTTTCAAATTCTAAATCATAATCCAAATTACTTCCTTTGGCATATAATATGTTAGCTTTGTCACCAACAACAGTTTCTAACCCATCTAGAAATGAAATAACATTTTCCATTTTAGTTGCAACACTCCAGGTTCCAGGCATATTCTCTTTTGTATTTGCCAGTGGTCCTACAAGGGCGATAGTTCCTGATTTTTTTAATGGTAAAATGTGATTATCATTTTTTAATAATACCATAGATTCTGCACTTACTTTTCTAGCAAATGCTCTATTTTCTTTTGTGAAAATCTCGGTTTTTGCTCTATTATCATCACAATATTTAAAAGGGTCATCAAATAAACCTAATTGGTACTTTGCTGTTAAAATACGCTTTACAGCCTTATCTAAAGTTTCTATAGTTATTTTACCTTCTTCCAAAGATTTTTTTAGAGTAGTTAAAAAACCTTCAGCAACCATATCCATATCTAATCCAGCATTTAAAGCTTGAGCAGACACTTGTTGAAAATCTCCAACTCCATGATATATCATTTCTTCTATTCCAGTATAGTCACTAACAACAAAACCATTAAAACCCCAATCCGTTCTTAACAAATCAGTTAATAACCATTTATTACCCGTGGCTGGAACACCATCAATTTCGTTAAAGGCAGCCATTACGGAGCCTACACCTGCATCAATAGCGGCTCGGTACGGAGGCAAGTATTCATTGTACATTCTAATACGGCTCATATCAACTGTATTATAATCTCTACCAGCTTCTGGTGCACCATATAACGCAAAGTGCTTTACACAAGCTAGCATTGTATTATCTAATGTTAAATCATCACCTTGATAACCTTCTACCATAGCTTTTGCTATCTCACTTCCTAAAAACACATCCTCACCAGAACCTTCAGATACTCTTCCCCAACGTGGGTCACGAGAAATATCAACCATTGGCGAAAAAGTCCAGTTGATGCCATCAGCCGTGGCTTCTTTTGCGGCTACTTGAGCTGTTTTTTTAATAAGCCCCATATCCCAAGAACAAGATAATCCTAAAGGAATTGGGAAGGTTGTTTCATACCCATGAATAACATCCATTCCGAAAATTAAAGGGATTTTTAAACGGCTTTTTTCTATAGCAATTTTTTGAACTTCTCTAATACTGGCGACAGATTTTATATTGAAAAGACCACCAACTAATCCCTTTTCAATTTTAGTTCCTATGTCAGAATTAGTGGCTTGACCAGTTGTAAATTGTCCAGCAGATGGCAAGTTTAATTGCCCTATTTTTTCATCTATAGTCATTAAACTTAAAATAGAATCTACTTTTTCTGCATAAGGAGCATTGCTGGAAGAAAGTGTATTAGATTTAGTTTGGTTTGAATTGCATGCTACTATTACAATTGCTACAATACCAAAAAAAATATGTTTGATTTTTATTAGTTTACTCATTATTTAATGTTTAATATTTGAAAATAGCCAGGGTAATAATTCTGATTCGGCAAAAGCAGAGTCCCAACTATTATGATTGTCTTTAGCATACAAAGTGAAATTTGGTTTACCGCCATTTTTTAAAATGGCATCTACCATATTTACTGAATATAATGGATTTACAACATCATCATTGGCTCCGTGAAATACCCAAAGTGGGGTTGTCTTTGCATATTTTTCTGTGGCTTCAGGGTTTCCTGCACCACAAATAGCAAATGCTGCCGCAAAAAATTCTGGTTTTCTAAATAAGATTTCAAAAGTACCCATGCCTCCCATTGATAAGCCACCAACATAAATTTGATTTTTATTGATAAATGTTTTTAAAGCCATATCATCCATTAACTGCATGGTTAACTCCAAGGGCTTGGTAGGCCCAATATCTAATGGGAATTCTAATTTTATTGGTTTTGAAGACTTATCAACTGTTGCGTTTGCCCAAAAAGACTTCTTTGAACACTGAGGGAAGATGACAATGGCTGGAAACGAATCTCTGTTTTTTTCTGAAGCAAATATCGAACTTCCATGTACCAATTGTCTTTTGTTATTATTACCTCGTTCTCCTGCTCCATGAAGAAACAATACTAAAGGGTACTGCTTTGTTTCGTCAAAATGTTTTGGATACATGATACGGTACAATAAAGTGTCTTGGGCTTTAATGTATTTCTTCTCTTGATAAAGTGATTCTTGTGCAACCATTTTACCGCCAAAAAAAATCACTATTAAAACAAGTAATTTTATACTCTTTGAATGTGTCATTTATATTATTTATCTGTACTTA
>TARA_R110002072_G_scaffold11428_1_pt1 | contig 17639 bp, 16 predicted proteins | sample TARA_R110002072 | Tara Oceans TARA_R110002072 (sample SAMEA4397118) | marine metagenome | biome: Polar Biome; feature: [SRF] surface water layer (ENVO:00010504); material: water (ENVO:00002006), including particulate matter (ENVO:01000060) such as... | depth 5 m | reverse complement strand
GAAAGGGGATCAAAGTAAGTCCGGTGGAATTGCAACAAATATTGGGGTGCATTTTTATGATATGCTATCTTGGATATTTGGAGAAGTTCAGGAAAACAGGGTTCATTTGCGAGAAAAAAATAAAGCCGCCGGGTATTTAGAATTTAAAAAAGCAAGAGTTCGTTGGTTTTTATCTATTGATGAAGCAGATTTGCCTATTGATATAAGAAAAAATGGACAAAGAACGTATCGTTCTATCACGGTTAATAATGAGGAATTAGAGTTTAGTACTGGTTTTACAGAGTTGCATACCGATAGTTATAGAGAAATTCTGAACGGAAAAGGTTTTGGTTTAAAAGAAGCTAGGCAGTCAATAGAAATTGTTCACAAAATCAGGAATGTGGAATTAACAACTAACGGAGAAAAGCACTCTTTGATAACTGAAAAATAAGCTTATATTTGTCAAAAAAATACCATGAAAATAGGAATTACTTTTAGTGCCTTTGATTTATTTCATGCAGGACATGTTAAAATGTTGGAGGAAGCAAAACGTCAATGTGATTACTTAATTTGCGGAATTCAAACAGATCCAACCTTAGATAGACCAGAGAAGAACAGACCTGTTCAGTCAATTGTAGAAAGATATATTCAATTAAAAGGGTGTAAATATGTAGATGAGATTGTGCCATATGCTACAGAGCAAGATTTAGAAGATGTTTTACGTTCGTTTAAAATAGATATTCGGGTTATTGGTGATGAATATGAAAATAAAAAATTTACGGGTAGAGAATATTGTGAAGAAAAAGGAATACAGTTGTATTTTAATAAAAGAGAACACCGTTTTTCTAGCAGTGGTTTAAGAAAAGAAGTACAGAAAAAAGAAAATTTAAAAGCAAAAGATAGGTAAATGAATATTACAATTGTAGGTTCAGGCTATGTAGGTTTGGTATCGGGTACTTGTTTCGCTGAAATGGGAAACAAAGTAACTTGTGTTGATATAGATGAAGTTAAGATTCAAAAATTAAATAAAGGAATTATTCCAATTTTTGAGCCAGGGTTAGATCAAATGGTTGTCAAAAATGTAAAAAACAAAAATTTATTTTTTACTACAAATTTATCTGATGCAATTCAAAATACTCAAATAGTTTTTATAGCTGTTGGGACTCCTATGGGAGATGATGGTTCTGCGGATTTACAATATGTATTGGCAGTTGCAAAATCTATTGGTCAGGCAATGAATAATAGATTGGTGGTTGTGGATAAATCCACAGTTCCAATTGGAACGGCAGATAAAGTGAAAGCTACAATTCAACAAGAACTTGATAAGAGAAATATTTCAATTGAATTTCATGTGGTGTCAAATCCAGAATTCTTAAAAGAAGGAGCTGCAATTGACGATTTTATGAAGCCGGATAGAGTAGTTATTGGTGCAGATTCTGACTTTGCATTTGGTATGATGAAACAATTATACTCCCCATTTTTCAGAACTCATGATCGTTTTATTTCTATGGATATTCGTTCTGCAGAAATGACAAAATATGCTGCAAATGCTATGTTGGCTACCAAAATTTCATTTATGAATGAAATTGCAAATATTTGTGAACATGTTGGTGCTGATGCTAATCAAGTAAGAATAGGAATTGGTTCTGATAAAAGAATTGGGTATAGTTTTATTTACCCTGGAGCAGGCTATGGAGGTTCTTGTTTTCCAAAAGATGTAAAAGCATTAAAGAAAATTGCTGAAGAGCAAGGTTATCAAGCAAATTTAATTACTTCTGTAGAGAATGTAAATGATGCTCAGAAATTAGTGATTGCTGAAAAAGTAGTAAAACGTTTTGGGGGAGACTTAACAGGATTAACTTTTGGAATTTGGGGGTTGGCTTTTAAACCAGGGACAGATGATATGCGTGAAGCACCGGCGATTTATGTGATTAAAGAATTAGTGAACCGCGGAGCAAAAATTAAAGCATATGACCCTAAGGCGATCGAAGAAGCAAAACATTTCTATTTAAAAGATGTTAAAAATATTGAGTATTTTAATTCGAAATATGAAGTTTTAAATAGTGCTGATGCTTTGATTTTATTAACAGAATGGAAAGAGTTTCGTTCTCCTGATTTTGAAGAAATAAAAAGGCAATTGAAAAACCCTGTTATTTTTGATGGAAGAAATCAGTATAATGCTTTTAATTTAGAGGAGAAAGGTTTTGAATATTTTCAAATAGGGAAAAATTAAAAGTAAAAACCTTATCATTTTCTCAATAAGACTAAAGATAATAAAAAAGTATAGCTAGAATTCAATTCTTGCTTAATAAAAAGATTGTTTTAGATTTTTTTGGAATAAATAAATAGACTAAATATGTTTAAAGATAAAATATTATTAATTACTGGAGGGACTGGTTCTTTTGGTAACGCCGTACTTAAGAATTTTTTAAAATCAGATATTAAAGAGATTCGTATTTTTAGTAGAGATGAGAAGAAGCAAGAAGATATGCGGATTGAATATAAAAATGATAAATTAAATTTTATTGTTGGTGATATTCGAGATTTTGATAGTATCAATAATGCTATGATTGGGGTTGATTTTTTGTTTCATGCTGCGGCATTAAAACAAGTTCCATCTTGTGAATTTTACCCTATGCAAGCAATTAAAACAAATCTTTTGGGTGCAGAAAATGTTTTAGAAGCTGCTGCAATTAATGGCGTTAAAAAAGTAATCGTTTTAAGTACAGACAAAGCAGTTTATCCTATTAACACAATGGGAATGACTAAGGCGTTGATGGAGAAATTAGCTATTTCTAAAGCGCGTGATTCTAGAATACGTAAATCGAATAGTGTTATTTGTGCTACTCGTTATGGGAATGTAATGGCTTCTCGAGGTTCTATTATACCTTTGTTTATTAAACAAATCAAAGAAGGCAGCCCTCTAACTGTTACAAACTCTGAAATGACTCGATTTATGATGTCATTAAATGATTCAGTAAACTTGGTTTTGTTCGCTTTTAAAAATGCAGAGCCAGGTGATATTTTTGTTCAAAAATCACCGGCAGCAACCATATTAACTTTAGCAACAGCTTTAAAAGAATTGTTTCAAGCATCTAATGAAATTAAAATTATAGGTGCCCGACATGGAGAAAAAATGTATGAGACTTTATGTGGAAGAGAAGAAATGTCTAAAGCTGAAGATATGGTGCAATTTTATAGGGTGCCAGCAGATTTTAGAGATCTGAATTACACAAAATATGTACAACGTGATGGTCCAAAATTACAAAGCCAAGAATATAATTCTGATAATACAAATATGTTAGATGTAGCTCAAATGAAAGAATTATTATTAACTTTAGACTATGTCAGAGAAGAATTAGACTTGTGTAAATAATTATTATTATTATGATACCATTAATTAAAACATTATTACCTGCAAAAGAAATATTACTTCCAAGGTTAGAAGAAGTGTTATACTCAGGCTATATAGCTCAAGGTGATGTGGTGGATGAATTTGAATCCGCTTTTTCAAAATATATTGGTGCTAAAAATTGTTTGTCTGTAAATAGTGGAACATCGGCATTGCATATTGCACTTATTTTAGCAGGTGTTAAACCAGGAGACGAGGTTGTTTCTACAGCAATTACTGCAGAGCCAACCAATACAGTTATAACTCAAACTGGAGCGAAAATAGTCTGGGGGGATATCGATTTGGATACAGGTAATTTATGCCCTAATTCTGTAGAAAGTAAAATTACAGATAAGACCAAAGCTATAATTGCAGTTGATTATGCAGGAACTCCAATAAATATTAAACGTTTTCAAGAAATTGAAAAAAAATATAATATTGTCGTAATTCAAGATTCAGCCCATGCTTTGGGGGCTAGTTTTCAAAATGAAAAACTAGGAAATCATTTTAAATATACAACTTTTTCTTTTCAAGCAATTAAACATATGACTACTGTTGATGGAGGTATGATTTGTATTAAAGATGATAATGAATTTGAAAAAGCAAAACTAATTCGTTGGTTTGGTATAAAAAAAGGATTTAGTAGATTAGAAAATAATATTCATATACAAGGGTATAAATACCATATGAATAATGTAAATGCTACTATAGGCCTTGTTCAGCTTGAGAATATTAGTGAAACGATAGATAAGTATATCGAAAACGGTAAGTTCTACGACAAGGAATTACAAAATATTGAAGGTGTAGAATTGTTGAAATACTATCCAGAATCACAGCCATCTTATTGGCTATATACCTTAAAAGTTCAAAGAAGAGGAGATTTTATTAAATCAATGGCTGATAATGGAATTATGGCTTCAGAACTTCATAAGAGAAATGACTTACATTCTATTTTTTCTGATTTTAAGACAAAACTACCGAATGTAGATAAGTTTGAAAAAACATGGGTGCATATTCCATCTGGTTGGTGGGTCACAGAAAAGGATAGAGAGAAAATAGTTGACTGTATAAAGAAAGGATGGTAAGATAATATGATACCAATATTTAAACCATACATGCCAAAGAATTTATCAAAAGGAATTGAGGATATACTTTATTCGGGTAAATTAGCTTTTGGGGAAAACGGAAGAAATTTTGAAAAAAAAATATCAGATTATATTGGTAATAATAAAGTTTTAACAGTTAGTTCTTACAATCATGCAATGCTAATTGTATTATCAACTTTAGGCTTGGAACCCGGGGATGAGGTGATTGCTTCTCCAGTGAGTTGTTTAGCATCTAATCAGCCTTTTGTTATTAAACGGTTAAATGTTATTTGGGCTGATGTTGATCCGCTTTCAGGAACATTGTTAATAGAAGATGTTAAATCAAAAATAACTTCAAAAACAAAAGCTATTTTTCATAATCATTATTGTGGCTATTTAGGGCATGTTCATGAAATGAACGCTTTAGGAAAAGAATATGGGATACCTATAATAGATGATTGCATAGAGGCGTTTGGATCTGAATTAAACGGAAATAAAACGGGTAATTTAGGAACAGATATTACTGTTTTTTCTTTTCAAACAGTAAGGTTGCCAAATACAATTGATGGAGGTGCATTAGTTTTTGATAGTGAAGATATGTTTCAAAAAGCAAAAAAAATACGCGATTATGGAATTGAAAGAAGTATTTTTAGAGATGAGTTAAATGAAATTAACCCTAACTGTGATATTACTATCGAAGGGTATGGAGCTCTCATGGGAGAACTTAATTCATATATAGGTGTACACCAAATGTACGATATTGATTTTTTACTAAAAAAACAACGAATTAATGCTGGGTTTTGGAAGGCTAAGTTAAAAGAATTACCTGATGTAATTCCCTTAGCAATAAATGGAAATTCATTGCCAAACAATTGGGTGTTTGGAGTTCTTACAAAAAATAAAACTGAAAAAATAAAACAATTCAGAAAACAAGGGTTTTATGCAACAAGTGTTCATATTAACAATAACATTTATTCTGTTTTTAATAATAAAATAGAGTTAAAAGGTGTGTCTGAATTTATGAAAAACTTTTTTGCAGTTCCTTGTGGATGGTGGTTTGATAAAAAAAATATTTAATGGTTAAAATTATAAATCATTTAGATTTAAAACAATCAGTTTTAGAACAAATTATTGAAATTAAATCTTTTTCATGGAATTATAGTTATAATGAACATTCCGATTGGATAAAGAATAACCTGAAGCCTGACGATATTCATTTTTTAATATATAATGAAGATGATCTGCTCATTTGTTACCTTAATTTAGTTTCAGTTTGTATTAAAGAAAATAATAAGAAAATTCCTGTGTATGGTATTGGGAATGTTTGTACTAGAAATAAAGGAACAGGGGAGGGTAGATTATTAATGAATGAACTTAATTCTTTTCTGCTTCATGAAAAATTAAAAGGATTATTGTTTTGTAGGGGCAGTCTAGTACCATTTTATAAAAAATTTAATTGGTATAAAGTATATATTGAAAACTCTAATAACATGATAAATACAATGATATTTAATTTTAAGGATTTGAGTGAGAATTTAAAATATGATGATAGAAATTTTTAAATAAAAATTACTATTTATATTAAGAAAATAGGAGTAAAAATTTTACTCAACTTTATTTAATTATATAAAATTGGAGTTAAATAATAAAGAAAAATAATTATAAAATGATTAAGAAGGTTATTGATAAAATTAAAAGAAAGTATTTAGCATATACTAATCCTCAAAAGTTGGCAAAAATTCTTTTCAAAAGAATATTAAAGAGAGATCTCAACTTAAACGATCCAAAATCATTTAATGAAAAGATTAATTGGCTAAAATTTAACTCCGACACAACTCTTTGGACACAATTGGCAGATAAGTATCTTGTTAGTGTTTTTATTAAAGAACAAGGATTAGAAGATTTTTTAATTAAGTCTTATGGTAAATGGGATAATGTTGATGATATTAATTTTAACGAACTACCAGAAAGCTTTGTGATAAAATCAAATAATGGGTGTAAAACTGTTTTATTAGTTAAAAATAAAAAAGATATTGACGAAAAAGCTGTTAGGAAAACATTAAAAAAATGGTTAAAGATTAAATTTGGTTATGATTCAGCAGAACCTCATTATTTAAATATTAAACCATGTATTATAGCTGAAGAGTATTTACAAGAAAGCAATTCAATATCTTCAACTTTAATTGATTACAAGTTTATTTGTATACATGGAGAGCCAACTTTTATTAAAGTCTATGCTAATAGAAATAAAACTTCGTATGATTTAAATATTTATGATCCTAGTTGGGTTTCACAGAGACAGTTTGTTAATAACGAAATTTTCCCAAATGAAGTTCATATTCCTAGACCAAAAACTTTAGATACGATGCTTCATATATGTAGTGTATTATCAAAAGATTTTCCTCAGGTTAGAATTGATTTATATGAAGTTTCAGGTAAAACATATTTTGGAGAAATGACTTTTACTTCTTTTGGAGGGTATGATCCTGACTTTACTTTGGAATTAGATTTAAAATTGGGAGATTTGCTTAATATTAACCATAATTAATAAGATGGTGAAAAAAAGTGAAGCCAGTTCGTTTTTAAATATTTTTAAATCAACAGCGCTTTTTGCTTTTGTACAAGTTTTTCGATCCATCGTAGGTATTGTAAAAAATAAAATTATTGCTGTTCTACTAGGAGCAGAGGGTATAGGAATTATAGGTGTTTATGATTCAATTATTTTATTTATCCAAACTTTTGCAGGACTTGGTCTAAGGCAAAGTGCCGTTAAGGATATTGCTGAAGTAAATGAAAAATCTAGTGCTTTTTCTAGGACAATTTCTATTGTAAACAAGGTAGTGCTTTTTACAGCCGTTATAGGAGGGGTAATTACTGTTGTTTTCTCATCTTTTATAGGTAACTGGATTTTAGGTGATGGAGATCATTTTTATTTATTTTTATTATTAGCAATTGTTGTTTTTTTTAATATAATAAATGAAGGAAAGTTAACAGTTTTAAAAGGTATGCGACGATTGAGGTTGTTGGCATATGCAAATATAATTGGGGTTCTTGTAGCTTTTATAACTGCTGTTCCTTTTTATTATTTTTTTAAAGAGAAAGGAATAATACCAGTGTTTCTAATTTCTGCAGGCGTAGGAATGTTAATTTCAAATTGGTTTGTTAAAAAAATTTCTTATGAGAGAATTAAACTAACAATAAAAGAAGTTTTTAAAGAAGCAACGCCTATGATGCGTATGGGAATAGTTTTAATGTTTGTTACTTTTTTAGATACTATTGTTTCTTTAATAATAATTTCTTATGTTAGATATGAAGGGGGGTTTATAGAAGTTGGACTTTTTAACGCAGGTAAAGTAATTATTAGTAGTTATTTTGGAGTGTTAATAACCGCATTAACAACAGATTATTATCCTAGAATTTCTGAAATTAACAACAACAATGCTCAGTTAGAAATTGAACTAAACAAACAATCTCTTATGAGTATAGTTTTATTAGCACCGCTTTTTGTTTTTTTTCTTTTTTTATTACCTTTTTTTATTGAAATTCTTTATACAAAAGAATTTTTACCAGCTGTAGATTATATTAAATTTGGTATTTATGGAACTTTAATTACCATTTGTTCTAATCAAGTAGATTTAATACTTGTAGCTAAACAAAAAGTGAAAGTATTTACTACAATAAGTATTGTATATCGTGTTTTACAATTATTATTAAGTATTTATTTTTACGATTTATTTGGAATAACAGGATTAGGAATTACTATAATATTAACAGGTATTTTTCATATGCTAGCTATGTCTATAACTGTAAAGATTTTATATAACATAAGATTTAGTAAAAAATTTCTAAAGATAGCTTTAATAGTTCTTATATTTGCTCTTTCATCTTCCTATATAAGCTCTTTAGATGATGACGTTTTAAAATATGTATTAGGTTTCGTAATATCTATATTTTCGTGCTTGTTTTCTATATTTTTGTTTAAAAATATATTTAATATAGATTTGTTTAACTTTATAAAAAAGAAGTTTTAAAATATGTCTTATTCTTTAAGTATCCTTGTCCCTACAATAAATAGATACCCTTATTTAAAAGAACTTATTTATCTAATAAACAGTTTTAATTCATTAGAAATAGAGTTAGTTATACAAGATAATTCTACTGATAATTCTGAATTTTTATCATATTTAAATAAAAATAAATATCCTTGGATTAATTATTCATATTCTTCTGGTTATTTAACTAGTGTCGAAAATTTTGATAAAGCTGTTATGAATTCAAAAGGCGAATATTTATGTTTTATTGGAGACGATGATGGAGTTGTTAGAAATGTTACCACATATGTGTATTGGATGAAAAAAAACAATATTGATGCATTAAGAGGTGGTCGATCTGATTATTACTGGCCAGAGACGGGTATAAATGGGGGTTTTTTATATAATGATACTATTTCTAAAAAAGTACAAATTCTAAAGCCTATAACAGAATTAAATTATATGCTAAGTAATGGATGCCAAGGTTTATCTAAAATACCATTATTATATACCGGAATTGTAAAAAAAAGTATTTTAGAAGAAATTTATAAAATAGGAGGCACTTATTTCCCTGGAGCTTCTGGAGATATCGCTAATGGAGTTGCATTGTGTTTTCTTGTTAAGAAATATGCATATATAGAAAATCCAATTGTTATATCAGGTACGTCTAGGAATACAGGAGGTGGCGTTCATAAAACCAAAAAAAGAAGGTTAGAATTAACTGATGTTAGTTTTATTAGCAAAACAACAGTTACAGATTGGGAAAAAACTATACCACCTATATGGTCGGGTTTATTAGTTTGGCCAGAGTCTGCAATAAAGGCACTTCGTTATATGTCTAAAGAAATTTATATTGATAAGGTAAATTTAAATTTATCTCTTGCAGCTTTTGCAGTGAAGAATAAGTCTTATTTTAATTTGGCCTATAGGTTTGCTAAATCAAAATCTAAATTTATTTTTTATTTTTTATTTATAATAGTAAAGTATGTTTTTACAGGGGTATTAGATAAAGTGATTCGTTTTAAAACCCAAAATAAAAAATGTATAGGAGGTGATATCCATTACAATGTGAAAAATATATTTGATGCTGAAAATATTTTGTATCAAAAAATAGGCGATATAAAAGATTTATAAATTTAAATAAAAATTATGTTTTGGTTAACTAGCTTAGGTTATCTGCTATTATTATTTGTAATTTTTACAGGTGTTAAAGATCCAATATCTAAATGGTTTATAACTTTTATTGGCTCATATTGGTGTATATCCATAATTATTTCAACATTCAATCCATATGATATAAATGATGTGTCTTTAAGAACTTATGTCTATTTACTTATAGATATCATTAGTTTTTTATTTGGCTATTTTGTTTATAATAGCATTAAAAAAATACATAAAAAAAATTCTGCAAACCTTGGTTTAATTGATGTTGGCTCTTTTTACAAGAATAAAAAATTTAAAGCTATTTTACTAGTAAGTTTTTCAGTATTATCGTATTTGGCTATAACACAATATAAAATTATTTTACTTCAAAATGGATTAGGTAGATTAAAACTAGATTTTTTTGATTTAGTATTTAATAATAATAGTTATTTGTATTTTTTATATCAATTTTTTATATCTCCTTTTTTCCACGTTATTCTAGCTCTACAAGCTTATTTAGTTTTTCAAGGTAAGGATAAAAAGTACATGATTATTTTTGGTCTATACATTTTGCTTTTTGCATTTGTAGGGGGGAAAAGATCTTATTTTTTAACTTTTTTCTTTTATTTGGTAGTTTCTTTTTTTGTTTCAAATACTTATTTATTTAAAAAGGTATTGGTCCGTAATTATTTTATAAAAAAAGGAAAATATATTTTTTTAATATTTGGATTGGTTTTTGGTTTTATGGTTTTTATGACATCACTCTCAGGGGGTATTGGTGGAGATGAAAATAGAATTAAAACAGTAAGTAAAGGTCTATCACAACAATTTATTATATATAGTATAGGTCCTTTTAGGGCATTTGACATAGGATTGGATAATAATTACTTACGAGATTCTGGAGGGCACTTATTTGGTCGTGCAACATTAGGAGGAGGTATTGATTATTATATTACAGCTTTATTAAAGAGGGTTGGAATAAATATAAAAAGTGCACGAGAATTAACAATGAATAAATTGCAGCAAACACCAATAAAAATTGGAAAAAACATAGATTTTAATTTTGCATACACAAATGCTATGTATCATTATTATGATTTTGGTGTATTTGGTATTTTTATATTTCCATTTTTATTTGGAATATTTGTTCGTTATGTAATTTATAAACTATATATAAAAAGAACTTTTTCTTTATATATTTTACTATCTTTTTTGTTTTTTGCTTGTATTCAAATGTTGCAGTTTTGGTATTTTATAGGTTTATATCCTATAGCTTTTGTTTTTTTCTTGCTGTATCTTAGTAGGAAAGAGTTTAAAAGTATGAAAAAATTTAATATTAAATAAAATAATGGAAAAAAAAATTACAGTCATAATTCCACATAAAGATATTCCCATCATATTACTAAAATGTATTGATTCTATTCCTTTTCGAACAGATGTGGAAATTATCGTAATTGACGATAATAGTAATGATAAAAATAAAGCTATATTAAAAGCTTTAAATAGAACTAATGTTAAGGTAATCTACACGACTGAAAGTAAGGGGGCAGGCTATGCTCGAAATAGAGGGATTGAAGAAGCTCAAGGCAAATGGTTGCTTTTTGCAGATGCTGATGATTATTTTCATTCTTTAGCGTTTGATTTTTTTGATGAGTATCTTGATTCTAAATTAGATTTAATACATTTTAATCAAGAAGGGCGATTTTTGAATAAAGAAAAATATTCTAACCGCGCTGAACAATTTAGTAAATTAATTAACAAATATATATCAGATCCAAGTCCTAAAAACCTTGATGTTATTAAATACTGTATGCATACACCATATGTTAAAATGATTAAGAAATCTTTGGTTGATTGTAATAATATTCGGTTTGATGAATGTATAGGCAGTAATGATGTTATGTTTTCTACATTGGTTGGACATTTTACTAATAAAATATCTGTTGATAAAAGAGTAGCTTATTTTGTAAATGTACGTGCAGGTTCTTTAACTAAAACTAGAAGTATAGAAAATGCCTACTCTAGGTTTTGGGTTTGGGTTAGGTATAATAAATTTATGATTGAAATTGAAAAGCCTAATTTTCAAGTACTGCTACTTTCAAGAGTTTTTCAATCTTTAATTTATTTTGGTTTTTCAGAGTTTAAAAGATACATATTATTCGCTAAAAAAATGAAGGTAAATCCATTTGTAAAAGGATATTTACTTTTTTTTTCAGCTTATAATTACATCATTTCAGTATTGAAAATTGATAAATTTTTAATTAAAGAATAATTGGTGAAATTTTTAAGTTGAGTTTGTATCCATTGCTCATGAAAAAAGTAAATAAAAATAATTAAAAGGAAAATGAAAATTTTAGTTTTATATTTAGGAAGAAAAGGAGCTGGGCCTGTTTATGCCTTAGAAATGGCTAGAGCCTTAAGAAATAAGAATGAGATTGTAGCAGTTCTGTCTAACTATATAGAAAATAAGAGTGATTGGAACGAGATTTCAACGATTAAAAAGTATTATTGGAATACTTATAAAAATAAAAAACAGTTTGTTTTTTCATTATTTAAATTTAAACTTTTTTATAATTTAATAAAAACAATAAAAAATGAAAAGCCAAATATTATTTATTCCCCAATGCCTTCCTTGTGGGATGTTTTCTTATTCCCTTTTTTAAGTAAATATACTAGAATTAAAACGATTCATGATGTAGAACTTCATCGTGGAGAAGATGGTTTTATTAATAGGTTTTTTCATAGACAAAGTTTTAAAAATTCAGAAAAATTTATTGTTCTTAGTAAAAAATACGTTTCTTTATTAATTGAAAAAGGAATAGAGTCTAAAAATATTAAAGTAATTCCTCATGCAAGTTTTTCATATTATGATAATGACTCTTCTAAAGATGTGTTTAATGCTTTTAGTAAAAAAATACTTTTTTTTGGTAGAATTGAAAAGTATAAAGGGTTAAATATTCTTTTAGATGCATTTAAGCTTATTAAAAATAAAGAACCAAATGCAATTCTTAGAATTGTAGGAAGTGGAGATGTTTCAATTTATCAAAAGAAATTGGAGCTCTTGTCAAGTGATATTGAACTTCATAATAGATGGATTGAAGATAACGAAGTTAAAGGTTTTTTTAAAGATATTACTTTGTTGGTTTTACCTTATATACACGCTTCTCAATCAGGTGTAATACCTTTAGCGTATTCATTGGGTGTGCCTGTATTGGCTTTTAATGTTGGATGCATATCTGAACAACTAATTGATAATGAAACAGGAATTTTAATACCAGTTGGTAATGGTAATTTTTTAGCTAAAGCTATTATTGATATTTTAAGAAAACCAGAAAAATTGACAAAAATGGGATTTAATGCTAAAGAGTACTCAAAAACTAAACTATCATGGGAGGTATCAGCTTTACTGTTAAATGAACTAATTAATGAAAAAGGAGGGATATGTTAAAATGTTTATTAATTACAAATGGCAGAAAAGAATCTGAAAAAGAATTTAATTCAATAGAAGATTTGACAATTGGTAATTATTACATACCCTGTGTTGAAGCAGCATTAGGTTTAAACTATGAAGTCTATGTTGGTTTAAATAAAAGAAAAGCAAATTCAATAAAATGTTCTAATTATCCAGTAAATTTCAGGTATTTAGGTATTTATAGAAATATATACGATATTAGGTCTATTTATAAAGCATATAAAAATTTAGCTCTATTTTTAAAAGAAAATAAAGTTGATATGTTGCACTGTAATTCTCCAATAGGAGGCTTGCTCGGAAGATTAAGTGCTAAGATATATAGGGTGAATAAAGTTATTTATACTGCACATGGTTTTCATTTTTATAAAGGAGCTCCTTTAATTAATCGAGTTTTATTTTATTGGATAGAAAAGTTTTTAGCTTATTATACAGATGTAATAATAACCATAAATAATGAAGATTATCTAGCTGCGTTAAAATTAAATAAAAAATGGATTGTCCGAAAAGTACATGGTGTAGGTATTGATAAAATTGATCTAACACAGCTAAAACTAACAAAAGAAAATATTGGGTTAACAAATGATGATATAATAATAATTTCTGTAGGAGATTTAAATAAAAATAAAAATAATATTCTTATAATTGAAGCTATGGCTCATATGAAAATTAAAGTTCATTACTGTATATGTGGGGAAGGGAGTGAGCAAAAAAAACTAAGGGAACTTGTAAAAAAGTACAATCTTATTGAATATGTTCATTTTTTAGGATATAGAGAAGATATCAATGAATTGTTGAATATTTCTGACATATTTGTAATGCCTTCAATTCGAGAGGGATTATCTCGTTCTTTGATGGAGGCTATGAGTTTGGGGCTGCCTTGTGTTGTTTCTAAAATAAGAGGTAATACTGATTTAATAAAAAATAATGAAGGAGGATTTTTATATGAATCTAAAGATTTTTTAGGTTTTGCTAATGCTTTAGATAAACTAAGTATAAATAAATCGTTGAGACTAAAATTTGGAGAGTTTAATAAGCAAGAAATAAAGCCTTATTATTTAGATAATGTTAAAATAGAAATTAATAATATTTATAAAGAAATTCACTCTCTAAGATAGTTTTATGCACTTTATTAATTATAGTTATTAAATAAAATCAAAAAAAGTTTAAAATGTTAGTGTATTAAATTATTTTTGTATTTAAATAAGTATGACTCATTTATATTAAAGACTTAATGAGTGCAAAAGTTAGATTTCAGGTAATTATAATAAACAAGTATTCTTAATTTCAAAAAAAAGTATGTTACTTATGAAAGTTAAATGTGTAAAAGTTAAATTACCAGAAGGCCTCATTGATATTCATAAAGAAGCTTTTGAAGGGTTTTTTTTAACTTCTTTGGGGCCTAACTTCTTGAAATTATATTATAAAACACTATTAAAGAACTCAGATGGTATAATAATATGTTTATTTGATAATAATGATAATTTAAAAGGTTTTGCTGCTGGAACTAAATACTCCAAAGGGTTCCATAAAAATATTTTATTTGAAAATATGTTTTCGTATACTTTGGCTTTGCTTAATGTTCTGTTATTTAGACCTAAAGCAGTATTTAGGTTAATTAAAAATTTAAACAAGAAAAAAGATAGTATTAATGATAATTGTATGTATGCCGAGTTACTCTCCATAGCTGTTCCACCAAAGCATAAAGGTTTAGGATATGGTAAGTTATTGATAAAAGAATTTGAAAAAGAGCTTGTTTCTTCGAATATTAAGCAGATTGCATTGACAACTGATTTTTTAAGTAATCAAAGCGTTCTTGCTTTTTATAATAAAATGGGCTATAAAATTTACTATGATTTTGTCACATACCCAAATAGAAAAATGTATAAACTAATAAAAAATATATGATCCCATTTTCACCACCAAGAATTGATGATAAAATAATAAATGAAGTTTCAGACGCATTAAGATCTGGTTGGATTACAACAGGTCCAAAAACAAAAATGTTTGAAAAAAAAATTGCAAACTATTGTAATGTTTCTAATGTTTTAGCAGTTAATTCTTGGACATCTGGAGCAGAACTATTATTATATTGGTTTGGAGTAAAAGAAGGTGATGAAGTAATTACACCAGTTTATACTTATTGTGCAACTGCAAATATTGTTATTCATCGAGGTGCTAGGGTAATAATGGTAGATGTTAGGTCTGATTTTGGTCTTGATCTTTCACTACTAGAAAAACATATTACTCCAAAAACAAAAGCAATAATTCCTGTTGACGTTGGTGGTCTTCCTGTACATTTTGATAAATTAAAGTCTATAGTAAATAAAACTTCAATAAAAGAAAAATTTAACCCTCAATCTGAAAATCAAAAGAAACTAGGAAGAATTATGATTCTTTCAGATGCAGCTCATTCTTTTGGAGCAAAATATAAAGGACAAAATATTGGTTCAGAAGTAGATTTTACAGTGTTTTCTTTTCACGCGGTTAAAAATTTAACAACAGCGGAAGGTGGTGCAATATGTATTAATTTACCAGAGCCTTTTGATAATACTGAAATTTATAAGCAATTGAATACCTTGTCTTTACATGGACAAAATAAGGATGCTTTAGCTAAAACTCAAAAAGGAAGTTGGGAATACGATGTTATTGACGCTGGATTTAAATGCAATATGACAGATATATTAGCATCAATAGGTTTGGTAGAACTTGAGAGATACGAGTTTGAAACGTTACCTGCAAGAAAATGTATTTTTGAACAATACTCAAGTTTACTAAAAGAGTATGATTGGGCAATAATACCTCACTATAAAGATGAGAATAGGGAATCATCATACCATTTATATTTACTAAAAATAAAAGGAATTTCGTTAGAAGATAGGAATCATATTATTCAAGAAATTTTTGAGCAAGAAGTATCTGTAAATGTGCATTACAAACCATTACCATTATTATCTTATTACAAAGGTTTAGGCTATGATATTAATAATTACCCTGAAGCAAAATCAATGTGGGAATGTGAAATATCTTTACCTGTATATTTTTCGTTAACACCAGATCAAGTAAAGGAAGTAGTTAATGTTGTTGTAAATGCGGTAGAAAAGATTAAAAAACAATGATAAAAAGAATATTTGATTTTGTTTTTTCTTTAGTTGTATTACTACTGATATTTCCAGTTTTAATCCTAGTTTCTTTTTTAATAATAATGAACTCTAAAGGAGGGGTTTTTTATAAACAAATAAGAGTTGGTCGTTATAGTAAAGATTTTAAAATTTTAAAATTTAGAACAATGCATGTTAATGCTGATAAAATGGGATTATTAACCGTTGGTGGTAGAGATTCTAGAATTACTAAAATAGGTTATTACTTAAGAAAATATAAATTAGATGAATTGCCGCAGTTAATTAATGTCTTTATAGGAAATATGAGTTTTGTTGGCCCTAGACCAGAGGTTCGTAAATATGTGAAACTATATTCTGATGAGCAAGTGAAAGTTCTAAATGTAAAACCAGGAATTACAGATTTGGCATCTATTGAGTTTAGGAATGAGAACGAACTTTTATCCAATCAAAAAGACCCTAATCAATATTATATAGATGTAATTATGCCTCATAAACTTAAAATTAATTTAAAGTATATTGAAAATAGAAACTTAGTGAAAGATGTGGGTGTAATTGTTAAAACTTTTAAAGCAATTTTAAAATAATAAATTTTGAAAGCAAAAATAGTTCTTTCTGGTTCTAACTCAAATGAGAATCTTCCATCTTTAGATAGTATTAATATTTTTGAATCAAAATTAGAGCTTTATTTAAAAGAGGAAAAAAAGGCAGCAGCCTTAAATTCTGGAACTTCTGCTATACATATGGCTTTAATTTTATCTGGAGTTGAAGACGGAGACATTGTTCTTTGTCAAACAGCAACATTCTCTGCATCTGTTAATCCTATTATATATCAAAGAGCTAAACCTGTATTTGTTGATAGTGAAACAGAAACCTGGAATATGTGTCCTCTAGCTCTTGAAGAAGCAATAGAATTTCAGTTGATAAAAGGGAAAAAACCTAAAGCCATCATTGTAGTTCATTTATATGGAATGCCTGCCAAAATGGATCAAATAGTAGCAATTGCTAAAAAACACAATATAACTTTAATAGAAGATGCCGCAGAAGCTTTAGGCTCTAGTTATAAAGGACAAAAATGTGGTACGTTTGGAGATTTTGGAATTTTATCTTTTAATGGTAATAAAATCATCACGACTTCTGGTGGTGGAGCTTTGGTTTGTAAAACAAAAGAAGACAAACAAAAAGCTATTTTTTTAGCAACACAAGCACGAGATGATGCACCACATTACCAACATTCACAGATTGGTTACAATTATAGAATGAGTAATGTGTTAGCGGGTATCGGTAGAGGGCAGATGGAAATTCTTGATAAACACGTTGCATTAAGAAGGGAAAACCATCAATTTTACCAAGAGCTATTTAAAGATGTAGAAGGTGTTACTGTTTTTAAAGAACCTTCAGAAGACTATTTTTCAAATCATT
>TARA_R110002072_G_scaffold150788_2_pt1 | contig 17640 bp, 21 predicted proteins | sample TARA_R110002072 | Tara Oceans TARA_R110002072 (sample SAMEA4397118) | marine metagenome | biome: Polar Biome; feature: [SRF] surface water layer (ENVO:00010504); material: water (ENVO:00002006), including particulate matter (ENVO:01000060) such as... | depth 5 m | reverse complement strand
CGGGCAATCGAGGATGGTGTGCAGCTCCGCCGCCTCCAGCAGTTCGCGGCGCAGCGCCACGCTGGCGTTGTCGGTGTTGGTCAGGAAGGTGTTCTTGATCACCACCGCCGCCCGGCCCCCGGCCCGCAGCTTGCGGATGAAGTGTTGCAGGAACAGATAGGCGGTCTCGCCGGTGCGGATCGGGAAGTTCTGCTGCACCTCGCGCCGCTCGCCCCCGCCAAAGGGGGGATTGGCGAGGATGATGTCGTGGCGGTCCTTCTCCTGAATATCCATCACGTTTTCATTCAACGTGTTGGAGTGGGTCAGGTTCGGCGCCTCGATCCCGTGCAGGACCATGTTCATGATCCCGATGATATAGGCGAGGCCCTTCTTCTCCTGCCCGTAGAAGGTGCGGGTTTGCAGGGTCTCATAGTCTGACGCCGACAGAGTGCCCTCGCCATTTTTCGTGCGCATGTAGTCGTAGGCTTCGCAGAGGAAGCCCGCGCTGCCCACAGCGCCGTCATAGATTGACTCGCCGATCTTTGGGTCGGTGACCTTGATCATGGCCCGGATCAATGGGCGGGGCGTGTAATATTCGCCCCCGTTGCGACCCGCGTTGCCCATGCGGCGGATACGCGATTCGTAGAGCTGCGAGAGTTCGTGGCGCTGAACTTGGGTGTTAAACGACAGCTCGTCACTGGTTTCCAGCACATCGCGCAGGATGTAGCCCGAACGGAATTTGTTGCGCAGTTCCGTGAAAACTTCGCCGATCTTGTATTGAAGCGTTTGGGGACCGGTTGCTGATCGCCGGAAGGATGCAAGGTAGGGGAACAACTCCTGATCGACAAACTTGATGAGGTCATCGCCAATACGGGCGACGTTGTGATCAAATTCGTCACCCTTCTTAGGCGCTGCCCATTTGTCCCAACGGAAATCACCCTCGATGATCGGGGTGTAATCCTCGCCATCGAGTTCGGCGCGATCACGACGTTCCGTTTCAAGATCATGCAAATATTTTAAGAACAAGACCCATGAGGTCTGCTCGACGTAGTCAAGTTCATTAGCGACTCCCTCTTCTGCACGAAGGTCTCGCTCGATCTTGTTGAATGCGCTCTCGTACAATGCGTCCCCGCCCTGGAAGTGTTCTAGTTTTCCTTGACCTTAGCAGGCACATGTGGCGTGCGCATCCACATTCCGGGCGATTCCGCATTTATCCACAGGGCTGGGACGGGCTTGTCGGACAGCCGGCGAGTAGGCGAGCGTGATCTTGCACGGGGTTAGTCAAGCATCTAGGGCACAGGACTGCCCACGGACCGGTTTGCGCAAGGAACGTGAAGCCTCCCATCGAGGGGTCAACTGACGATACGATCGCATGATCGGGATGGGCTCAATGCCCTGATCCACCTGTCTGCGAGAGGGATGCAACGGGAGAGCGCCAGCGCCTCCCTTGCCAAGGTGGTGGGTCTGACCCCACACATCTTGCCTTTCTCCTTCTACGCCGCTCCCATCAGCGCCCCGTTGCACGACCCGACTCGTCTTCGAGGCGTTGTGTCGAACTCAGCGGGCAACAATGCTTCGCATCTTCTCAAGTGGCGCTGCTTCTGCTAATACCAAAAAGAGGCATCTATCAATTTAATTGGCGCGGGTGGGTCATGAATAAAGATTTCATTGCATTCGAAAAATTCGCCAAAGACCGGCTTCTAACGACCGCATTCGAAACCAGTGCAGATTCTGAAAGTTCGCATATATTCCACAGCTCTTTGGAAAGTGCAAAATACCAATTCCAATGGACGCATGGCGCGAAAAATCCTCGTGGCGAAGAATTCCATCTCGTGGCCGGTTTTCTAGATACATTTTCACCTAACGCCCTAGCAGACCACTTCGAAGGTTCATACTTCATCGGGATTAACATTGCATTGTTTGTGGCCATCAATGAGTTTGCGCTATTCTGTTTCGCTCAACGAGATTTCTTTCCGGAAGTTGGTGATCCGACAAAGGAAACTTCGCCAGCACCTTGGGATGACCGTGTGCCGGGCCTCTGGTTGATTGACAACACTGCAAAAGGTGGCGGTGTAGAAAACAGGCATAGCAGCTATCTTATCCCAAAAGACCCAGAACGATATATTATGTCTCAATACTTGTCGTTTCTGATGACGCGGTTTGTCTGGCTTCACGAACTAGCCCATTGCTTTAATGGCCACGTTGACTTTGTTCAGCGCCATGGCCTAGCATTGCGGTTAAATGAACTACCGGCAGTGCAACGCCGGTCTCAGGAACAGGACAAAGCCTACGCTTCCACTTTTCAGTGCTTAGAGTTCGACGCTGATCAATCAGCATTTTGGGCAAACTGTAACATTCAGCTACGGGGCCTTGAAAATATTGAGGGGATCAGGGAACTCGATACCGCTCTGCGCTTGCGCCTGGCATTGTTTGGCTCTTACGCAATGACGTGGCTGTTTGAACAATTTCAAAACTATGCGTCAACGCTGAATGAGGACACCCACCCAAGACCGCTGGAGCGCCTTCAATTTCTATTTAAAACCGCAAGAGAAAAATTGCTTACTCTGCACCCCGAAGTGGCTGAGCATAATTTTTATGCCATTGGACAGTTTGACAAAGTACGGCTGCGGATACCGGTCATGTATGGGTCAGACTATCTTTTGGAGATGTTTTCGTCCCCCTCGATCAATGCCAACGCTGCGCAGTTGCATGCCAAGCGGCTGCGCATATTGAAGGAACTCGAAATGTTTCAGTATTCAAGTGAAACTTAGGGCTTGGCGCTCGGCTGCGATTGAATTTCGAGCACGACAACCGAAATGCGACGTGCGCTAGGATCTTGTAGTTCGTAAAAATTCGCAATGCTTTGCAGGAAGTTCGAATCTAGCGGTAGGTCGCTCTGATACGCGAACTGCATTTGGCTTGGTAAAGGTGCAAGTGTCTCTATCAAGATAAATCGGTTGATACCCGTCCATTCTCGTTCTTGCATCCAATCTAACCTACCTGATTCATCTAGCCCTGGCAGGAGGATAACGGCTTCGCCAAACCGTTGCGCCGTTGACAAGAAAGACCAGTTACGGCGGTTTTCCTGGAGCCCAACTGAATTCCCGTTCTTCAACGCGCCTGAAAACTCGATACGGAACCAGTCCGATGTGCTTAGAATCTTTTGGCGATCTGGGCGAGCTTCTGACCGACGGGTGACCGCGCCGAGCGACTTGGCTTTGTCAACAATCACTTCCCCATTCGTCATGTTCGCATCACGGTTGATTAGCCGCGATAGCGGTAGAAGTGAGGGCTGGATTAGCCCCTGTCCAAGCTCAGGCACAGCAGAGAAAGCCGGCACTCCGCCGTTGAATTCTTCGAAAGTCTGTCCGTTAAATGCCTTACGGTCAACCTCGTTCGCGTAATCTAGTTTCTCAACATGGTAGTGAAGACGATAGTAAAGTGCCGCTGCAAACTCCTTGCTTCCTGAACCGCGTTCCTGAAGCTTCGATACGAAGTTTGAGAAGCCTGCTGCTGTAGTCTTTGCCCCAGACCAGCCATAGTCGTTGGGATCTTCAGAAATCTCGACATCGTGAAGCCACTCAGCCAACTCGAAGTCCTGAATTCTTGCATTCGTTCCTGGAATCCTCGGAATCAGGCGTACCGCTCTCCCTATCGCTCGACGAACGTCGCAGGCGCTACCCGACATTTGGCGGATAGCCAGATCTCGAAACTCGATAAAACTTATGTTTGCTTTGTGTTTCAAGACCTAGACTGCGGGTGCTGTATGTCGGCTCTAGCCAAAGGTTGTGTGAACTAGAGGCTAGGGGTTGTGGGGAATTTCCGCCAGAACTTTTCCTTGCCATCCACCCAGTATCTCAGCTTTGTCACTTCGCCCGTCGTTGCATCGCGGTAGATCTGGGCAGGAAGTCGCCCATCCCGATGGCATCGACCATTCTCAACATAGTGTTCTTGAACATGAACCCCTGTGACGGGATCTAGGACGACATGGGCAGGACCGTTTTCGCGATGTTCGAGCCCGTTTTTTTTCCAGATGAGCATTTTGGGACGCCCCTGGTCGTCATAGAAAGTTGTTGACGGGCGATCGCCTGGTGGGGACTCGCCCTTTCCGTCCAGCGACCAATGCTCTGCCTTAACAATTCCGGTAGCGGCATTGCGAATGATTTTCACTTCAAAAGTCGTTTCGATATCGTCGTTCACTGGCACCCAGAATACCAGAATTCGCCTCATAGGTCAATTTGTGTGACCTATTATTCGTCATTTTTTCAAGTGGTTCCGAATTCGTCGCTTCCAGAATCCTTCCAGACGGGTCTGGTCGAATGGAACGTCGTGACCCTGCAGACTGCCCTTGTCAGACCAATCGGCTGATGAGCGCGGCGTGACGGCGAAGCGCTGAACCAGAAGGGCCCTTCGTATCCATGCGGAGAAGGAATCATGGAAATCGATACTCGGCAGACCCACTCGGTCTGCACTTGCGACCATCACCCCCCGCGTACGTGGGAACTGACATCCTCTGTGTTCCTTGCGCAGCTTGCCAAAGACCTGGTCGCCCCGAACCTATCTGTACCGCAGACAGTCTATCTGGCGATCAGCGAGTTGCTGAGCCACAGCGAAGGCACGTTGTACGACCTACAGGGCAAGCCGATTGATCTGAACGGTGAGTTCAAGAACGGTCTCGACGTCATCGAATGGGCGCTCGGAGCGGATTGGGGGCGCGGCATGCGCCGCCTGCTGGAGCGCGTTGACCGCCCGTTTCGCAATCAGATGAAGGCGACGCCGGCGCTTCTGATGCGGATATTGCTGCTGCACTACGCGCGCGAAATCCGCCACTGCCGCGCTGAGGGTGCGTGTTCGATCCATCCCGCGAACCAGCCGTAATCGGCCTGCGATCAGCCCGCCTGGCGCCGTCTCTGCGGGCTGTTCCGCGACAGACACATCCCACGACATCTCTCTGAAAGGAGGCTCGTCATGAGCACCAAGTCAAACCGTCCCAACGGGAACGATCAAGGCAAGCAGAATATCAGGCATGAACCCGGTCCGGGCATGTCGCTCGCCGATCTGGCACTGCTGGCGATTTTCATCACGAGCCTCGTTCTGGTGCCGATGGCGCTCTTTGCCATGGGCGAGGAATCTGGTCCTGCGGCCAGTCTCAAATATTTGCTGGTCGGCTTCGCAGCCGCCGGCGCAGCCTATGGCGTAAACCGCTTTGCTGTCGATCGACTGGCTCCGCTACATGCGCTCGGGTTTCGTATGGCAGGCGTCGTTGCGGTCACGGCTATTCTCCTGACGGGGTCGGGAACGGCCTTGGGGTCTTTCACAGGCATCGTCTTTCATTCGGTCGAAATCAAAACCTATCAGGTCGCGGGTCAGGAAATGACCGCGTTCATCGGCTCGGTCAACGACGCGGCTCTGGTCGCGGAAAGGATCGGACCGACGGTGAACGGCATTGCGGACGGGATCGGTCAGACCGAATCCTGCGAGGTTTCCTCCAGTTGCCTGTCTCAAAATGGCGCGGGCGGGCGCGGCCCGATGAGCCGAGCCTTGGGCTCAGCCTCGGCGCAGGCCTTCTCCGTCGCGCAAGCATTGCAGGCGGGGGAGCAAGAGCGTGACCGCCAGCTGGAGGAGCTCAATCGCCTGAATGCCGCATACCACGAAGTCCTCGCCGATGGTGGGCGGGCGGTGTCGGAGCGTCGCGCCGCGTTGCAGGCGTTGCACGCCGAAGTTCGTCAAGTGGCATCCGCGTTGACTGAGGCGATGCCGATGGCCTTGGTGCAGAGCTTCGCGCGCAGCCTGCGTGAGGGCGCGTCTCTTCCGGGAGATCCTGCGGGTTCGCGGGTCTTGAGCGGCTACCTGCGCGGTCATGGCGACGCGCTGGCAGAACAATTGGACAGGTTGCCGGACACGGCACTTGTTGCCCCTGCTTTCCCGGATCGTCCGGGCATGATTGAGGTCCTTCAATTCCTGCCAGCCTATATCGCGATCGCCGCCATCGTGATTGTCGGCGAGCTGATTCTGCCACTCTCGCTCTATCTGATGACCTATATGCAGCGCGTCCGCGAGATCGAAATCCTCGAAAGAGCACCAAGCATCGCCTCGCGCAAAGACCCCTTCGAGGGGTTGATCAATCGGTCGGACCGAAACGATTCAGACGACGACGGGGTGTCGTCATGACCGACCGTCCGACCCTTTCCCTGACCTCCCGCATCTTGCGGGGGGTCGCCTTGGCGGGTCTTGGCCTGGCTGGGTTCGCCGTCATTTTAGGAATCCTGTTGTGGGACGCCGATCTCTACGCTGTCCGTGACCGATATGAGCACATGCGGCTCGCTCTCTTCGGCGAATGGCAGGCGGATCACTGGTGCCCGCCGGGCCGCGTGTCCGATACCTGCGAGGTTGTCGATAGCTTCACCGCCGCGTTGGAACAGGCGAGCGATTTCACCTTCTTTCGCACCATGCCCATCGCAGGCACGGGGCTGGTCGTTCAGACCGGCATTCGCTTTGCCACTGCCCGCGATGTGGTCGATGGCGCGCCATCCCGTCAGTGGTGCTACGTCAGCATCCCGCAGGGCGCGGTCAGCCAGCAGATCGATCTGGCGACGCAATCCGCCGATGACCAGCCGGTCTATGCCGCCCTTTCATCTTTGGATGAAAGCGCGCTGGCGGGCGCTGGTCTCAGCATCAATGCGCTGAGCCTCATCGCCCGATCCCATTGCCGATTCGATGAAACCAGGCTGTTAGGGGAAGACTAATGCCCATTGATGCCTCAACTCTGCCGATCAGCCCGTTCCTCCTAATCGCGGCGGCTGGTTATGCCGCCATTTCCATTGTCTTCACCGGACCAGAAATCGCCAGGCGTGAGATTGCCATGTCGAACTGGCAAAGCCTTTGCGCGGAAGGACTTCAAGCGAACATTGAAGCCACGCGCCGCCCGGAACGGGTTCTCCCCCAAGTTCCGAATATCGGCGGCATGCTGTGCAGCGCCTTCCCGGAGCTGTCCGATATCTGCAGGATGATCCCGGACCCGAATACCGTCGCGCGCGAAGCCGAACGCCGTCTGCGCGAGGCTGAAGATGCACGTATTCGTCGGGCAGCGTCGGGAACATCCGATACCTGCACCTGCGCCGAACAGGTTTATATGGAAGACCAGAGGCTTAGCCTCGCGCTGTACGCGGCAAGTGGTCGGCTGATTACCCCTCCTTCGGTGGAAAACCGCACCGTGGCGCTGACCCGCGCGCTGCATTCTCCTGCCTGTCAGCGTGAGGGCTGAGCCATGATCTTCGGCAAACTCGAAATCGGCAAGACGCTGGAAACCCATAGGGGAAGCTATGTCTTGGCGGGCATCTCCGCTATTTCGACCCACCGCCCCTTTTTCTCCACCGGACTGGTGGTCGGTGGATTAAGTACAACATTCGCTCTGGGCTTCAGGGATATCCTTTGGCCCGGAGAGTTGCTTGCGCTGTCCTGCATCACGGTCGCATCCGTCGCCGCAGGCATGTCCATCGGCCAGTTGCGGTTAGTCAGCCGCGACTTGCGTGGGTCTCCGATGGCGGATGCAGTCTATGGCACCTATCCCGATTTGAACCGCAGACGTCGGGAAATCGCCGATGCCATCGGGCGGACCAAGTCGCGGGGCGCGTCATGAGCACGCCGAGCGATCAACAGATCACCTGGCATGGCGTCCTGCAGGTAAATCTGCGCGCGGCCGGCGGATGTCTCATCCTCGGCTATGGCTGGCTGTGTTGGGAAATGGCCTCTCCTCAATACTGGGGTTTCTGGCTGGCGGCGGCGTTGAGCGGTGCGGGCGGCGCAAGCCTGCTGAGCGGCGCGCTCTACAAAACGTGCACCCTCATTGGCGGTCAGCGCCGATGGAACAAGCTGAAAAATCAGGGGACAGAGCCGCGCGCGGATCGTCAACCGGTCCGCGATGACTTCAAAGATGGAGGTATGATCCGATGAGCTTTCCTTTTGGATGGATGAACATGTCGGCTCGGAATAAGCCGCGCCCCTACGCCAAAGCCAAACCCGTCGATCCGCAAGGCCAGCGTCTGCTCGGGTTCACGCTCGACACCAACGAACCGATCTGGGCGCCCAAAGGTCATAGCCTACTGCTTGCCGCAAACGGAGCCGGAAAAACTACATGCGGGGCTATGCCGTGGCTCTATTCCTTCGCGGTCTCTGAGCCCAACAAGGCTGTACTGTGCCTGGATTCCAAAAACGGCGAGATGGCGATCCAGGCGGCGAAAATGTTGGCGCGGATGGGTCGCAAGGTGGCCATCATTGATGACATGGGCGTCTGGACTGATCTGGAGGCTTACCGGATTTCCCTAAATCCGTTCGGCGCAGCGGTCTCGACCTTTCGGCGCGATCCACGCGATATGATCTACACCACAGAAAACATCACCTATGCGGCAGTGAAGGAACCGCCGGATGGGGATGCCAAGAATATCTATTTCCGTGCTTGGCCCAGAAACTTAATCGAATTCTGTATCCTCTTATATGCAAAGCGGAATTTGCACTTGGTGATCCCCGGCGGGGTCAGCCTGTTGCTGAGCAATCAAGCGATGCTTTTGCAATTTGCCGCCATCGAGGCGGAAGAAGGCGACCCATACCTGCAAGGGTTGGCACGCAGCATTGTGGCGATGTCCAAGCACGAGCATTGGCCGCAACACGTTGAGGAATCGCAACGCGCCCTCAAAATCTTTGCGCCTGGAACCCGCCTGCATGAGGCGGGAAAAAGGGCGACGATCTCCCATGAACAACTGATCCGCGAAGGTTACATTATTTTCCTCGTTGGGCCGCAGGCCTATATGAACCGTCTCGGAGCCTACTATGCCTTCCACATGATGGCGTTTGCTGAATCTCTGTATCAGGGTGCCGGATTTTTAAGGATCATTGCCGACGAGTTTACCAACTGCCCACTGCAATCTTTGGTTGAGATGCTGACTACATTGCGGGCGTTCGGGGCAGAAGTGCATATGATTGCCCAGAGCCGCTCGGAGATTGAGCGCAAATTCGGCGTGAAAGAAGCGGAAACCATCACTGAGAATGCCATTGTGCAAATTTGGTATGGGTTCAGTTCACTGAAAGAATCGCAGATGGTCAGCGAGATGATGGGAGAAGAACATGCCCTGTCCACTTCGCTTGGCAGCAATGACGATCTGAAGCTAAATACCAATATCAGCCTGATCCGGCAGCGGCAAATGTCGGTAGCAGAGCTTCTGGCGATGTCGCGCAACCTTCAACTTATCTTTGTGAAGGGCATTGGGTTCCTTCTTGCGCGCAAAGTTGGGATGCAGAATATCGACCCCCTCTGCCACAAGGTCGGCGAAAACCGGGCTGAGGGAGGTACACTGCCCGCCGATCCCTGGATCACCTTCACCACATTGCAAGGAGAGAAGGCATGAGAAGTATTGCCCTCTTCTTGTGGCTGGCCCTGCCGATCGCGGGTTACGCCACACTGCTGGCCTTCGGCACCCCGCATATGATCTGGAGCTATCGGTTTGTCCCCAATGGCGATCCGCATAATCCGTTCGCCGCGCGGCACTACACGTCTTGCACCTATGCTGGGTGGCGCTGGCATGAAGTCACGGTGCAGGCGTCAGAGGGTCGGTGCGACTGGGTGCGGTTTTTCCACCAGTAAGGGGATCAGTGAAGAGACCTCGCGCCTTGGCTGGCGTGGGTCTCATAGCGGCGGTGCTGCAGCCCAAATCGATCAATCAATCCTGACCGCGCCATGGCCTTGATCCCGTCAAGGATTGTGTCGGCTCGAACCTTTCCGCCCGCAATCAGCCCATCACAATGGTCCCGATCTGCAATGCTGAAGATGCGATAGGGCGCAACCGCGTCCCACAGGGCAACGTATTCCATCGGGTCAAGCCACTCTTCGACCTCTTCGATATCTTGAAAAACAACCATGACACCAAAATAGCACATCGTTGTTTTGCAATGCAATTTTGCTGAGAAAGGAGTCCACAGGATGCCTTCGGAAATTGAACTTGGCATGGTCGCAATGTTCCGCGATGCCACCAGAGAGAGTATCATCCCGGAATTACGGTCTCAGCAAGATTGGGACCGCTACAAGCTCATCGACCAGGACGCGCGCAAACGCACCAAGGACGAAGTGGACGGATTCGAGCGTGATCGCCCGGCGCGCTTGGCTGTTGCCCGCAAGGCACTCATCGACAAGGCCGGATCGTTCACTCTGGAGCATCCTGCCCCCTTTGGTTCCGACAAGTTCGACAAGACCGCCATAGAGCGGCAAGCCGTCACCAACGTCTTCAACGACCACCAGTCAACGCTTCTTCGGATCAAGACCGACGAAGCCGACGCCTATCGCGCCCTCAAGGACGACATTCACGCCCGCGAGAACATTCGCGGCGTGGCTCGCGACACTTTTGCCCGCGCCACCGACCGTCGTACCGGCGAAGACCGGCGCATGCCGACACGGGATCGATAAGGAGAACCTGGATATGTTCGAAACCCTGACCAATCGTTTGTTCGACATTCTCCTGACCGGCGCTGCTGCCGTCTGGTTTTCGGCCTTCGTCTTCACGCGAAGCGATGTCGTCCAGGCGGTGATTGCGAGCGAGACCCGAGATGTGGAAACCGCGTTTGTCGTTTCCTGCACACCCAACCTGGCGGGGCGCATTCGCTGCCTGATCGCCGATGACCGGGCTGCCGTCACGAAAGCGGAACATCCCGCTGATCGCCGCCCGGATACCCGCAACCCTGCCGTGGAAAGGAAGTCCCATGACTGACAGCCAACAGATCACAAAGGTCGATGCCCGCAACGTCTCCACGGTTGAAGGCCTTACCGATAGTCAGAGTTTTGAGAGCAAAGCGCTGGCGGCGATCCAGCACCGGGCTATCCGCAAGACGGGTAGCTTTCCGAAAAAGCTCAACGCTTACTCCTCCGCCTTCGCCGGCACGGAGAAGTTTGACCAGATGAAAGCCGAGACCATCATCCGCGACCAGTTCAAAGTCACTTACGGCGAGGCGCCGAACCAGATGCGGGAGCGTCTGTTGGGGAATGAAGCCGGTCTGGGCCTCACAGCCCGCGAGGATGCCCTTACCGCCGCCCGCACGATCGAACCGATGATCCGCGAAGGGCAAACGATGCCCTTTTACCTGGCTTTTGACAAGGCAGGTTGCGCGTTGGCGGAAAAGCTCGACATCACCGAAACCGGTGCGAAATCCTTGATGAAGTCCGTCTTTCAGGAAATCGAAGGCCGCGATCTCTATGAGACCGGCAAGGCCTTGGAAAAGACCTATCACGAGCCTGCGCGTGAGGCTGCGCGGCAAAGCCTGGAAGCCGCAAAGCAAGATGGCGCCGCCGCTCCTGCAAAGACCCGTGCCCGTAAGCGGGGGTAGCAGGCTCCACCTAACACTATGGAAATACAAACTTTCCTTGCATTTTTAGGAATATTTGCCTATCCTGTTCTGCTTATGTTCGCAAGGTGCGAACGGCAGAACGGAGATAGACAAGAAACGGAGACAAGGATGATTGAGGATAGCACGCGCAACACGATAGGGGAAACGAGGTCAAAGACCACAGGGCCGCCCGCTCTTTCCCTCGACTGGGAGGCCTTCGGCGAGCATCTGGAAGCATCCGATCTGACCGACGACCAGAAGCGCGAATTCATCGAGGTCCTCTGGTCGCTTGTCGTCAACTTCGTCGATCTCGGCTTTGGCATTCATCCGCTGCAACTGGTGATGGAAAATTCCTGTGAACAACAGGCGGAAATCGCCAAGTTCATCGCCTCGGATTCGTCACCTGTGCTATCCTCTGAAGATCGTTCCACCTCTGAATTCAACGCGGCAGCAAAGGCGCATTCCTGCGCGGCGCGGGAAAGGTCTGCACAATGACAACACCGATGAAAGCCATGATTTACTGCCGGGTCTCCTCAAAATCACAAGAGAAAGAGGGGCACGGGCTCGATTCACAAGAATCCAGGTGCCGCGACTATGCCAGGTCCAAGGGCTATCAGGTCGAGGCGGTCTTCCCCGACACGATCACCGGTGGCGGCGACTTCATGAAGCGCCCCGGCATGGTGGCGCTTCTCAGCTATCTCGACGCAATGCCTGACAGGAATTACGTCGTCATCTTCGACGACCTCAAGCGCTTCGCCCGCGATACGCGCTTTCATCTTGACCTGCGCGACGCATTCCGCTCGCGCGGTGCACGCATAGAGTGCCTGAACTTCGCCTTTGACGAGTCGCCTGAAGGCGAGTTTATCGAGACCATCATGGCCGCCCAAGGTGCGCTGGAGCGCAAGCAAAACGGGCGCCAGGTCTCGCAGAAGATGAAAGCACGGATGCAGTCCGGCTATTGGGTGCATGCCGCCCCTGTCGGCTATCGGTACGAGACCGTAAGGGGGCGTGGCAAGGTGCTTATGCCGCATCCGACGCTTGCGAATGTCGTGCGTGAGGCCTTCGACGGCTTTGCCTCCGGTCGTCTCGGCAGCCATTCCGAGGTCAAGCGCCTCTTCGAAAACTCCCCCGACTTCCCGCGCAATCGCGCGGGCAAAATCCCGTTCCAGCGCGTCGCGGACGTATTGAGCAACCCGCTCTACACGGGCCATATCTGTAGCGAGACCTACGGCATCGACTGGCTGCCCGCCCAGCATGAGGCACTGATCTCCCTCGACTTGTTCGACAGAGTGCAGGAGCGCCGCAACGGCCCCGCCAAGGCACCGATCCGCAAGAACATCGGCGAAGACTTCGCACTACGTGGCTTCGTCGCCTGTGCCGACTGCAACACGCCCCTGCGCAGTTCATGGTCAAAGGGCAACACCAAGCGCTACCCCTACTACCTCTGTCAAAACAGGGGATGCACCAGCTACGGCAAATCCATCGCCCGAGATCGGCTCGAAGGCGATGTGGGCGACATGATCAAAGCCCTTCAGCCCAGTCAGGCCCTTTTTGATCTGGTGAAGGTCATGTTCCGAGACGCCTGGAGTCAGCGTCTCGCGCAAGCCGACGAGGTCGCGGCATCGTGCAAGCGTCAACTTCAGGCGCTTGAAAAACAGGTGGAAGCCTTGCTCGTCCGAATCGTGGACGCCAGCAATCCAGCGGTGATCCGTGCCTACGAAGGCAAGCTCGGCGAGTTGGAGCACGACAAGCTGAGACTGCAAAACCAGTTGGCAAATCGCACTGCCCCCACGGGTAGTTTCGACGACATGCTAGAACTCTCTCTCAAGTTCATCGCAAGCCCTTGGAAACTATGGGAAAGCGGTCAAGTCACCTTGCGCCGAACAGTCCTCAGACTGGCCTTCACAGAGCGTCTCACATACCACCGGATTGAGGGGGCTAGAACCCCCAAAACCGCCTTGATTTTCAAGGCGTTAGGGGGGTGTCTAGATAGGGAAAAAAGTAATGGTGCGGTCGAGAAGACTCGAACTTCCACGGGGGTTAGCCCACAGCGACCTCAACGCTGCGCGTCTACCAATTCCGCCACGACCGCACTGGATTGGTGCGCTGCTCTTAGCCGGTTCACCCGACGATGTGAAGGGGGAAAAACGGCCCCGCCCGCTGCGCGGGCCGGGCCATCATGTCAAAATCCCGAAAGACCCCGGTCTTACTTGCTGTTGACCGTGCCAGGCGCCGGAGCGGCCGGTGCAATCGGCGAAACCGCCGGGCCGTTGGCAGCGCGCGCGGCCGCCAGGATCAGCTCATTGCGCCCATCCGGACCGGGGCGGAATGCGACCTCGGTCGGGCCGGCGGATTGCGTCGCCAGGGCGTTGGTGAACCAGTCCTGCGCCAGATCGGGGCGCTGCGCAGCGCCAATCCCCTGCATCAGGTGATGGCCCGGAAGCTCGCCATAGGCGGATTCGCCCAGCGCCACCAACACCATGGCAGAACCGATGGCGACGGTCATGTTGTCGGACAGGTATCCGCTGGACAGGCAGATGCGCGCGGTCCCGGCCAGGTCTGTCGGGCTCATGCCGGAATTCAGGACAAACTGCGCAACCTCCTGCAAGACAGCGTTGCGCGGCTGCAACGACAGGGCCGCAACATAGGGTTGCAGCAACGGCTCAAGCCCGGCGCATTGCTGGGCAACGCCTTGCGCCGTCGCGCCGGGCACCTGCGCCACCAGCGTCTCTCCTTCGGCGATCGCATAGCCGCGCGCCAGGCAGAACTGCTCGTTGAGGGCAAAGACCGGGTCGGTCATGGTGTCCAGATTTGTGAACCCGCCATTCGCCGATGTGACCAGCGCAACGCGGTTGCAACGCGACGCCAGCGAAACCGTGGTCGCGCTGCTTTGACCGGCGAAGAAGTTTGGCACCGCTGGCGCGGCGGCAACCGGTGCGGGCGGCGCTGCGGGCGCTGCGGCCTCGACCACCGGCTGGCGGGAGACGCCAAGCATTTCGTCGCGCACGGTGTCCAGCAGTCCGCGAATGCCATTGGGGTGGGTCGCGGTGACCTGCGTAACCTGTGGCCCGCCCAGCGCCGCGCGTTCATAGGCCGTCAGCAGCACCTGGCGTTCGAATTCGCTCAGTTCGCCGGTGGCGGGAAAGCTCAGATAGGCCTGATACTGCCGGATCCCGGCACGTGACTGGCGGCCCAGCACACCGTCCACGGCACCGACGTTGAACCGGAAATGGTTCAGGGCGGTCTGGATGCTGCGGGCCATCTGCCGTGCCGCCGACGGGGCGCTCGGTTCACGGTGCGGCGCCGTGCGGCGGGTTCCGTTGCGATCGTTGATCGCGCCGACGATGATCCCGCCGATGATCCCCCCGGCGATGGCGTCGCCGATATCGGCGCTGGCCCGCTGGGTGCCAGAAGATACCAGTGTTGCGACAATGGCGACGGTGGCGAGGATCCTGGAGTTCATCAATCAATTCCTTCGAAACATTCATACAACCTGTTCGCGAATCACCGTAGCACCGCTGCCTGATTCGCACCAAGCCGCGATTGACCCTCCCCTGTCAGGCGCTACCATGGGCGCATCGGCTCAACACAAGGCGAAACCCGGCATGGAATGGACGCATCTTTCGGGCCTTCAACCCTACGAGGCCACGGTGCAGGCGATGGAGGACCGCGCCGCCCGGATCGCCGCCGGACAGGCGGATGAGGCCGTCTGGCTTTTGGAACACCCGCCGCTCTATACCGCCGGCACCTCGGCCAGGGCCGCCGATCTGACCGACCCGGGCCGGTTTCCGGTTCATGTCGCCGGGCGCGGCGGGCAATACACCTATCACGGCCCGGGCCAACGCGTGGCCTATGTCATGCTGGACCTCAACAAGCGCGGGCGCGACGTGCGGTGCTTCGTGCACAATCTTGAGGACTGGGTGATCCGGACGCTGGCCGAATTCAATGTCACCGGCGAACGGCGCGCCGGGCGTGTCGGCGTGTGGGTGACACGCCCCGACAAACCCCTGAGCGCCGACGGAACACCGCGCGAGGACAAGATCGCCGCGATCGGCGTGAAGCTGCGCCGCTGGGTCAGCTTTCACGGCATTTCGATCAACGTGGAGCCGGATCTGAGCCATTTCGACGGCATTGTCCCCTGCGGAATCCGCGAACACGGGGTCACGTCGCTGGTCGATCTGGGCTTGCCGGTGACGATGGATGACCTGGATGTCGCACTGCGCAAATGCTTCGACACCGTGTTCGCAGACGCGTTTCAGTCCGGGTCTCAGTCCGGGTCTCAGTCCGGGTCTCAGTCCGGGCCTGACGGCTGATCGAATGCCGCCCCGCGGAGGGCTTTTGTCATTCGCGAACGGCATTTCAATGACACAGATCAATTTTTTGGCCTCTGCGACATATCGAGCGTTGCCGCCATCAACACGGCATTCTAGAACGGTGTCAGGTTTCTGCCCGGGTCCGCCGACCCTGACAGATGATTCCGCATAAAAAAGTTCGAAAAAGGAACGGGAGCAATCTATGGCCAACGCAGCCGCTCACGGACACGAGGACACCCGGGGGTTCTTCACCCGCTGGTTCATGTCCACAAACCACAAAGACATCGGTATTCTATACCTCTTCACTGCCGGCATCGTCGGGTTCGTCGCAGTGGCCTTCACGGTCTACATGCGCATGGAACTGATGAATCCGGGTGTGCAATACATGTGCGCCGATGGCGCCCGCTTGTTTGCCGACGGCGATTGCGCGGAACCGAACGGCCAGTTGTGGAACGTGATTATCACGGCGCACGGCGTCCTGATGATGTTCTTCGTCGTCATCCCGGCTCTGTTTGGCGGCTTCGGCAACTACTTCATGCCGCTGCATATCGGCGCGCCGGACATGGCGTTTCCGCGTCTGAACAACCTGTCCTACTGGCTGTATGTCGCCGGGGCCTCGATGGCGGTCGCGTCGCTTCTGGTTCCGGGCGGTGGCGGCGGCCGAGGCGCGGGCGTCGGCTGGGTGCTATATCCGCCGCTATCGACCAACGAAGCCGGTATCGCCATGGATTTCGCGATCTTCGCGGTGCACCTGTCGGGCGCATCGTCGATCCTGGGCGCGATCAACATCATCACCACCTTCCTGAACATGCGCGCGCCAGGCATGACGTTGCACAAGGTGCCGCTGTTCGCCTGGTCGGTATTTGTGACGGCCTGGATGATCCTTCTGGCCCTGCCGGTTCTGGCCGGTGCCATCACCATGCTGCTGACCGACCGCAACTTCGGCACGACGTTCTTTGACCCGGCCGGCGGCGGCGACCCGATCCTGTATCAGCACATCCTGTGGTTCTTTGGCCACCCGGAAGTGTATATCATCATCGTTCCGGGTTTCGGCATCATCAGCCACGTGATCGCGACCTTCTCGCGCAAGCCGATCTTTGGCTACCTGCCGATGGTTTACGCCATGGTCGCGATTGCCGCGCTCGGCTTTGTCGTCTGGGCGCACCACATGTACACGGTGGGCATGTCGCTGACGCAGCAGACCTATTTCATGCTGGCCACGATGACGATCGCCATTCCAACGGGGGTGAAGATCTTCAGTTGGATCGCCACGATGTGGCGAGGCTCGCTGACCTTCGAAACCCCGATGCTGTGGGCCTTCGGCTTCCTGTTCGTGTTCACCGTCGGCGGTGTCACCGGGATTGTGCTGTCGCAGGCACCGGTGGACCGCGTCTATCATGACACCTACTACGTGGTTGCCCATTTCCACTACGTGATGTCGATGGGGGCCGTGTTCGCGCTGTTTGCGGGCATCTATTACTGGATCGGAAAGATGTCCGGCCGACAGTATCCGGAGTGGGCTGGCAAGCTGCATTTCTGGATGATGTTCATCGGCGCCAACCTGACCTTCTTCCCGCAGCACTTCCTGGGCCGCCAGGGCATGCCGCGCCGGTATATCGACTATCCGGAAGCCTTCGCGCTGTGGAACTATGTCAGCTCGATCGGCGCCTTCCTGTCCTTCGCATCGTTCCTGCTGTTCATCGGCATCGTTGTCTACACGCTGCGCGCCGGCAAGCGCGTGACCGAGAACAACTACTGGAACGAATACGCGGACACGCTGGAATGGTCCCTGCCCTGCCCGCCGCCCGAGCACACGTTCGAGCAGCTGCCCAAGCGTGAGGACTGGGACAAGAGCCACGCCCACTGAGGCCGCTGCCCTGACGCCACCCAAAGGCCCCGGAAATGTTCCGGGGCCTTTTCATGTGCGCAGGACACCGCGCAATGCCCCCACCCCGGTTTTGCGCGGTGGCACAGTTCAGGC
>TARA_R110002072_G_scaffold125567_1_pt1 | contig 17666 bp, 13 predicted proteins | sample TARA_R110002072 | Tara Oceans TARA_R110002072 (sample SAMEA4397118) | marine metagenome | biome: Polar Biome; feature: [SRF] surface water layer (ENVO:00010504); material: water (ENVO:00002006), including particulate matter (ENVO:01000060) such as... | depth 5 m | reverse complement strand
TGTGTGTTGCGATGATGTGTGTTGCGATGATGTGTGTTGCGATGAGCTTGGTTGCGACGACTGCGGATGTGATTCGTTCTGTGATTCGGTCGCGTGCCGCGGTTGCAAAGCCGCCGGATGTTTGGCCACGCTGAAACGACATCTGCGTCCGAGCGATCACTGCTTTGATGATTTCATCAGCCCGATGATCGACTTTGTTCACTTCGAAGACCCTCGCAACTTGACGGAACTCCGTCCGATCTTTGTGACGCATCAGTTCCCCGCGACGCTTGGGCCGGGGAACATTCCCGCCGGCGGTTCGGTCCAACTGTTTGCATTGCAGTTCCGAGTGGCATTGACGGAACGACTCAGTCTGATCGCTGTGAAAGACGGATACATCCTGGACAACAGCGAAGGCACCTTGGACACGTTGTTGCTGGATTCCGGGTGGGCCGATGTGTCAGCGGGTTTGAAATACAACCTGATTCGCGATACTCAATCGGGAACGTTGTTGTCCGGCGGATTCACATATGAAATTCCGATGGGCAGCGAGCAATCGTCACAAGCTGTTGGCGATGGCGAATTCCACTTTTTCGCAACGGGCGGTCAACGTTTGCTGGGTGGCAATGCCCACATCCTCAGCTCCTTTGGATGGCAACTGCCCGTCGATCAATCGGTTCAAAGCACAACTGTTCATTGGAACAACCACTTTGACGTGAAATTGACCGACCGTATCTACCTCTTCACCGAAAACTCTTGGTGGCACTGGGTGGATGAAGCCGAAACCGGTTTGGCTTTGGGTGTCTCGGGCCAAGACTTGATCAACTTGGGTGCAACCGACGTGGAAGGCAACGATTTGGTCACGCACAACGTCGGGATGAAGTTCAAACCTAACGGCAACTTCGAAGCTGGTGTTGCGTACGAATTCCCTCTGACGGCATTCAAAGACGTTTTGGAAGACCGAGTGACCGTGGACATGATCTTCCGATATTGATCCATGACACCGATCGATCAATCAACATGAATTGATCGATCTTTACCGAGCTTGTGGAAGCGAAAAGGGCGGTGGTGAATGATTCACCATCGCCCTTCGTTGTTTGCATGATCGTTGTTGATCATTGCTTTTTGGCATTTGATCCTTTTCGGGAAGCGGTGTTGCTTCCACGTGCGACCGGAGCCAACGCCAAACGGCTCACATGGTCATGCCCGATCATTTCTGCCGACCTGCGGAAGGTTTGACCGTCCAAGATTCCAGATGGCTGAATTGGTCGAGCGTGCCTTCTCCGGTCAGCCACATCAAAGGGATTTGGAAGTATGGGGCTCGGTAGTCACCGTGAAGGTCCGTGTCGAACTCGACGCCGGGATCAACGTGATAGGTGATGAAGTCACCGTCGGACTGACCGAAGTATTGCAGTTTTGTTTTGGTTCGGTCATGAATGATCGCCGAAGAGGTGTCCAAAGGAATCCAGCCAACGTTTTGAGCGTAGAACTCTGCGATCACGTGGTATTGGTAGTACGGCTGATCGTTGATTGTCTCGCCTGGATTGGCAGAGATCGCCCATCGGCCCGATAGAATTCGTGCTGGCACGCCTTCGCTTCGCATGACGGTGGCGAAAAGAGTGGAGAGACCACCGCAGTCAGTTGCATCCGATTGGCACAACAGGGATGCGGTTCTGTCTTCGCTTGGGACATACGAATACTGGTACGTGTTGGCCAGTCTTTGGAACACTCGTTGAGCGAATCGGACTTCGCCCTCCGTCCGAATGCGTCGAAACCGATTCTTCGTTTTCCACTTTTGGAATGCTTCGGACTGAAAGTCGTACTCTGGCGTCGCCCGCAGAAAGATCGCTCGGTCTTCGTCTGAGAGCGGATCGACTGACGGGTTCGCTGAAGTGGCTCGTTTGTCGTATTGCAACGATCGAGCAAACAATTGAATTTCGTCATCGCATCGGAACTGGGCGGCGCTTGATTGCGAGTCATCTTGGACCTCGATGCGACACCGACGAATGGTTCGCTTCAACACCGACTTGTCGGCGATATTTTCACTGGCCGGCGTGGTGCTGGCGTTCACCAATGTTTGACCGGGCAAGTTCGGGGGCTCCGGCATTGCGAAAACCCATGTGTTGGCTTTCACCGATGGGATGTCGACCGCGAAGGTGATGGTCGCGGTGACTCGTTTGGCCGGGGTGCGAACGATCGAGAAACCTTGATTGAGCCCACTGGGGATTTTCGGTCCTTCAGCCGCCGGTTGACTCGGTCGTTCGATGAAATTGTCTTGAGCTACCGCGTCGACGAATGACAAAGCGACGAAAGTGATCGCGGCGGCTAAAAGTGCTTTGGTAGATGGCATTGATTGGACCCCGCTTGGAATTGTCGCTCGTGAGGGAAATATGAACCCATGAGCAAATCGACAGGTGCCAAGCATACCAGTCGGAATCGCAGTCTGCCTTTCGCAAGCGATCGACAGCAGCGATCATTGCCACTTCGGATAGAGATGGTTATTGAAGCGACCGCGGCAAAACGGTCACTTTTCGGACATCACCGACGTAGTTGTCGCCGATCAATTCCAGCAAACCATCCAAGAATTCGCGTGCTTCGGCGTTGCTGTCGAATGTGTCGACGTATTGCCAGTCCATGTCGGGTGTGTAGGACTTGATGAAATAGTCCAGGTATCCCGGATTGCGCTCCAGTTCTAGCAACGCGAATAGTTCCGCTTCTTCTCGGGTGTCAAAGAAACGAGGCTGGATATGCAGCCCGCCGGCAGCATCTCCGACGTTGATCCACCCATCCTTCGTTTGCAAGAAGAGTTCGAATTCTTGCTTCTTCGATGTGTCTTCCGCGATCCAAACTTCGTAGTCCGTCATCGCGATCGCTTCCAGCCATTCCGCTTCGAGAATTCCTTTGTCGGCCTTTCGGATGGGAGGCGGCGATGGGCGAGTGTGCTCGGGGTGTGTTTGGTGCTGTGCGCTGGCGGTCGACAGAAAACAAACGCTGAAAACGATGGTGAGGGTGAACTGACGCATGATTTCGGTCCGTGCTGGTGAAGGGGGTGGTGCATGTCGAGCAACACTCCACTCAGCGGACGGGACCATGGTTTGTTACATGGCGATATGTTCAGAATTTGGCGGCCTTTGGAAGATGCTCAGCCGAAAGCCGCTTGCGTGCGGCAATCGGGGGTGAAACGCGGGCACTGAGGAGGGTCAAGCAGCTTGCTGACATTTCCCGTGGCCGGCGGGCGATGGATTGCGTCGCGAGAAGGTGACTGGAGCTTCCCACAACGACGATGCATTGGGAACGCTGTCGTTGTCAGCCCTGCGCAGGTTACTCAAACCGAACTTTCGTGGAGGTGGATTTTTTGGCGGCCGGGGCGGACCGGTAGGCTGCATACCGAACGCTTGCGAATCTGCTAGATTGTGCATCGATGAACAATCCAGGCGAACTGCGAAGGGAACTCGAGTGAAATTGCGAATCGGATTGATCGGATTGGGCGATCAATGGCAGTCCATGCACCGGCCTGCATTGCGGATGCTAGGAGATCGATTCGATGTTCGTGCGATCTATTGCAACGTGTCCAAATTGGCCGAATCTGCGGTCTCCGAGTTCCAAGCGGACCCCGTCGACGGATACCAAGCGTTGGTGACGCGGGATGACATCGACGCGGTGTTGGTGCTCGAGAACTCTTGGTTGCGATTCCATCCCGCAACGGCGGCCTGTCGGGCCGGCAAAGCGGTCTACTGGGCCAGCGATTTAGATTTCGATCCAGTCCGCGATCGCGAATTCAAAAATTGCGTGGAGGATTCCGGAGTCGCATTCATGGCTGGGCTTCCACGACGGTTTGCCCCCGCGACGTTGCGGCTGAAGGAATTGATCGCGACTCACCTGGGGGCACCCCGACTGATTTTTTGTCACAAGCGATTGTGTTTGGAAGACGCTCCACTGAAGCGACGCGACCAAATCACGCGGCGCGGTGTCGAGGGAAACTTGGGTGACGATTCGCGAGTCGATCCGGAAGAGATTCGTGCTCGGATGACGCGCACCGAATTGATGCAGTTGATTGATTGGTGTTGTTACGTTGTCGGAGAACGCCCTCTCAGTGTGATGTCGGCCAATCACTCACCTGAAGAAGCGGCGGACTACCAAGCTCTCAGTTTGTTGTTCAATGATGCGACTTCCAGTCGAGGCTCGCGTGAACGATTTTCGACTGGTACTCCAGCAGCGACATCCAATGGGAGTTCCACCGAAAGCAGTCGGCGACCTAGCGGAAACAAGGGTGTCACCGCTCAAGTCAGTTGTGGCAGTTACATCCCCGCCCAATGGCAAGAGGCAATCGGTTTTCGACCACCCGCGGCGATGCAGGTTTGTTGCGAGAACGGAGTCGCGTTTGTCGATCTGCCCGGAACGTTGGTCTGGTTCGATGACGCTGGACGTCACCAAGAGTTCTTGGAGGGGGAATCCCCGGTTGGTGAGAAGATGCTCGGTCAATTCCATCGGGCGGTGACGAGTTTGGTTCGAAATCTGAGTGGATTGGAAGACGCGTTCAATGCGGCCGCGATTTTGAAGGCGGCTCGTACGAGTTTGCATGAAGGACGACGAGTTGATTTGGGAGATCTAGCGTGACCGATTTGCCGACGACCAGCAAGAAAGATCAGCCGGCGTTTGGGTGCGTGGTTTACGTGAGCCGAACGGAAAGTGGTCGCACGCGGGGCCGCGTTGCGAACTTGGAAGGTGTCGAAACCGAAGGTGCCACCGAACGCGATGTGCTGTCGACGATCGTTCGCGACGTGCGGGCTCGAATCGGCGAGCACATGCAACGGGAAGAGGAGGTTCCGTGGTTGGATCCTCCTGCGGAGAAACAGCCCGATGAAGTGAAACGGTTCTTGCCGCTGCACTTGTAGGTTGTAGTGTGGGCCTTGCTTACGCTGCGGGTTGTGATGCTCGCTCGCGTTGCGAGCATGGGGCGTTGTGCGGTCCGAATTCTGGCGAATCCGGCTACGGGGAGGCGGGGATTGTTGGTGGTGGCCTTGCTTACGCTGCGGGTTGGGATGCTTGCTCGCGTTGCGAGCATGGGACGGTGTGCGTCCGAATTCTGGCGAATCCGGCTACGGGGAGGCGGGGATTGTTGGTGGTGGCCTTGCTTACGCTGCGGGTTGGGATGCTTGCTCGCGTTGCGAGCATGGGACGGTGTGCGTCCGAATTCTGGCGAATCCGGCTACGGGGAGGCGGGGATTGTTGGTGGTGGCCTTGCTTACGCTGCGGGTTGGGATGCTTGCTCGCGTTGCGAGCATGGGACGGTGTGCGTCCGAATTCTGGCGAATCCGGCTACGGGGAGGCGGGGATTGTTGGTGTGGGCCTTGCCTACGCTGCGGGTTGGGATGCTTGCTCGCTTTGCGAGCATGGGATGGTGGTGCGGTCCGAATTCTGGCGAGTCCGGCTACGGGGAGGTTCCTGTGGTTCTGTGGCCCTGAGCCCCTTTCCCACTCCGACTCCCACTCACCCCACAAACAACTGTGCGCGGGCGAAAATCAGTAGTCCAAGATCGCCGTGGCAGAAACTGAGGACCAGGTTCATCCACTCGGTGTCATCGTGGAATGCGGCAGCCTCGTTGAGACGCGTCAATGAATCGCTGGGAGATTCCCCGCAGGATTGCACATAGCGGAACAGTCGCCCTCGCCAACGTTTGGTGTAGCACGTTGCGAAGTATTTTTGACGTGAGTTTTCGGCACGCTCGGCAAGGTGCTTGGGATAGAACCACCAAAAATACAAAATGGGAAAGCTAAGGAGACCAGCGATCATGATCAACACACTGATGGCACCGCTCGCCGAGGAGTAGGTCACTTGGTTGACGATCGTCATCGCGATGAACCAGATCACGGTGAAGAGGATTCCGAAGACCAAGTAGAGGCCCGCGAACGGAATCCATTTGTAGGTTGTGTCAATCAAGGAAACGCGATGCACGACTTCTTGCAGCGTGTTTTTGAGGTCACGCAAGCACGAGACCGCTTGTCGATTGTTCTTCTCTTCGTCTGGTGCGGGGGCGATCAAGCCAGTTGTTTCTGCCAGGTCCGATGTGGCCATCATCATCAGTAGGAACAACGAGTGATCGTCTTGTTCTTGGTTGATCGGGAATGACTCCTGAACGCCGTGAGCATCACGAGCGATCTCGTCGAGACACCGTGCCATTTCCGCCGTCGCCGTCGGTCCGTCGCCGGTGCAGTAGGTGCGTAGGAACGATTCCATCGTCGCACGCGCCGGCAACTCCGAAGCGGATGGCTTGGTTGACGAAAGATAACTGTGCAGCAGTTCAACGAATTCCAAATCGTTCTGCATCGAATCGTCCAAGTCTGCGGCTTGACCAGACAACGTTTCGAGTTGCGATTGAGTCCACTCCGTGGGGGCGGTCCAGATGGCCGTCCTCAAGATGCGAAGGTAGAACGCCAGTCGGGCGCGGGGATCGCCCTGACGCAGATGGCTTTCGCATTCGCGGATCAATCGTTCAAAAACTTCGAATGGTTGATCGATCAACAGGCGTTCCCAAAGCGGTTCGGTCAATCGATAGAACATCGAAGAACGAATCGATTTGGCGATCTTTGGCAATAGCGTTTGGATCTGATCGTCCGGCACATCACCGCGAAGCGTGCCAGCAACGAGTGAGATCAGCCCGGGTTCTTGCGGATGTTCCTGCAAGCCATCGAGCAACCATTGCAAAAACTGGGGGCGATGTTTCTCGTTCTCGTTGGTTGGTTTGACGAGAAGGTCGCTGAGCACCGCGAGGATGTAGTATTCCAGTGGCGAGCGTGAATGCTTTTGCGAAAGACGCGTGTACGACTCACGCGGATTCGCGATCGCTTCATCGACGGGCGAAATCGGTGGCTTCGGACGTTTGGACGGTTGGTTTGCATCCGAGGCCGAAGTGTCACTAGGACGCGATTCGGGTTGCGGCTGAGAATTGGTGTTTGGCTTCCAAGCCTCCGCTGCAGATTGGCTCTCGGCTTGGTTTCGGCCGTATCGTTCCGCGTTCTCGAGTTGTTCGTAGGCCGCCCGAATCCGTTGAAATTCCTGCGGGTGCGTTTCCGGTTTGAACTGACGAATCAGCTTTCCATAGGCACGCTTCAGATCACGACGATCGAAGCCTTCCGCTAAGTCGAAGAACGATCTTGGATCGTGCGGAAGATGATGCCACGCGGGGTCAGACATGAACGATGATGGGCGTGAGTGTCACTTGGATGCGATGGGCGGTACCGGCAGGGTGAGGATTCTGCCACCGCCGTGCGATGCTTCTGCAGAAGTTTGGCGCTGCCGCGGTCGACTCAATCCATCAGGAAAAGCTTGGCGATTTGGTAGGCGATCAGGGTTCCAAAGAACAGGACCCTGAAGTTGAGCAAGGAGGCACCGCCGGACTTCATCGGTCCCGACGCTTTGCTGTTCTGCAGCGTGGTGAGCCAATCGCGTTCTAAGGCGAACAGATTCGGATACGCCTTTTGAATTTTGAGTGAAGTCTCGCGAGCTCGTTTGCGACTGCTCTTGGTCGTCAAATTTTGAATGTACTTCTCACGCACGTAGCCGGCATCGGATTGCGGCAGCACCACGGACTTGCCCAATGCGATCACCAATTCTCGGTCGAACTTCTTGTCGTCCAACATTGTGACGAACGAGTTGCGTTCGCTTGCGGCGGTTTGCAAACGGCGAATCGTCGGTGCCAACTCGGGAACTTCTTCAGCGTTTAGGCTGGCCAAACCTGAGCTCAGTTCTTCGTCCGATAGATGGAAGAATTTCTGTTGAAGATGAGTCACCGTCTCGCGAGCCTTCGCTCGTTTTTGGTGCTTGGCGACCATGTCGTCAACGGAATCCGAATCGACGCCGGTTTGCCGGCGATCATGATTCGGCATCCGCAATGTCTTTCGTCGCAACTGCAACGCGGATGCGGACTGCCATACCGGATTGATGTCCAGCATGGATCGCAAATAGGTTTTGGCGGGCGAGTCAGTCACGTTCAATGATCTTCGTGATCGAGGCCAAGTGACGATAGAACCATCAACAATGTGTCCTTTGCGCTTGCAAAGTGTTCGCGATCCGATCTTGCCATGGCGTCTTCGTAGATGTCCAAGGCTTCGTCGAGTTGTTGACGCTGAGATGGATGGAGTTCGCCGAGCATGCGTTCCGCAAAACGAGCGAGCTTTTGATTGTCGAGATCATCGCGAGGATAGAACTTCAATGCATCGATGCGACGCTTGGCTTCTTCGATTTGGGCGGGAGACAACTGATGCACATGATTGGTCAAAACGGTGCGGAACCGTTCGCCTCCCGGTGCATAGGCCTCGACTTCCAAAACGCCTGACAAATCGTACGTGAAGCGAACATAGATGGGGCTGCCGGCGGGACCGGGTGGCAATCCTTTGACTTCCAATTCCCCCAGAGCCGTGTTGTCGGCCACTTTGCGAGCGTCACCTTGAAAGACACGCAGCGTCACGTTGGTTTGGTTTGCGGCGACGGTGCTGAAGACTTCTTCGCGTGAAATTGGGATCGTGCAATTGCGATGCAACACCGGTTTGAAATAGCCGTCCTGCATGTGGCCGCCGAATTCTTTGACGACTTCGACCCCCAGCGTGAACGGACAGACATCCGTCATCACCATGTCGTCGACCGCGGCGTCTTGACCGATCAAGGCGGCTTGCACGGCCGCGCCGAGAGCGACGACTTCATCGGGGTCGTGATCGATGATCGGCGGTTTGCCAAAGTAGTCGACGACGAAGTCACGCAGCACGGGCATGCGAGTCGAGCCACCGACCAAGATCACGTCGTCGATGTCTTTGGGATCCAGTTCAGCGTCGCGAAGTGCTCGCGCGATCGGTCCCGCGATGCGCTGCATCAACGGATCGCACATTCGCGAAAAGTCGGCTCGGGTGAGCCGATATGTTTTCGGCTTCTCCGCGAAGTTGCCGTCTTGATCGGGAAGCCGGATCTTGCAGCTTTCTTCCTTGGACAGCAAACGTTTCGCCTTTTCGCATTCGCCTCGCAATCGAGATACACGCAGAGGTTGCTGCAGTTCGGCGAGTTCTAGCTGGGTGTCTTCGCCGGACAAGACCGCGGAGACCATTCGGTCGGTGAAGTCTTCGCCGCCCAACATGCTCTCGCCGGCGGTTGCCCGGATTTCCAGAGTGCCTTCGAAGACTTCCATGACGGTCACGTCAAACGTGCCGCCGCCAAGGTCGATGACGCAGAGGTTCTTTTCTTCTTCGCGAGCGTGGAAGCCGTAGACGAGTGCCGCGGCGGTGGGTTCGTTGATCATTCGGCGAACGTTCAAGCCCGCCATCTCGCCCGCCAACCGTGTTGCGGTGCGTTGGTGATCGTTGAAGTACGCAGGGACGGTGATCACAGCATCGGTGATTTCAGTGTTCAACTGAGCAGCCGCGTCGTCACGGAGCGACTGCAAAACCAAACTGCTCAACTCGTGAGGCGTGAACTCCTTGTCGCCGAGTTTGAGTTTGCGTTCTTGGCCCATGTAGCGTTTGAACACCCATGCACATCGTTCCGGCGCGGTGACGCGAAGTTCTCTGGCAGCGGAGCCGACCACGATCTGGCCGTCTTGCAGAACACCCACGATCGATGGCGTGAGCTTGTCGCCGTGAGCGTTGGAGATCAATTCGGGTTTGCCATCGCGGAAAACGCTGACCAACGAGTGCGTGGTGCCGAGATCGATCCCGATGCACACCGGTTCTTCGGTTGGGAAAGACGAATCGGATCCGAATTCAGGCATGAATCGAGAACGGTGTTCGAGAGAGGGTGATCGCGGCGGGCAAAAGCATTTTCGAGCGGTGATAGTCTAGTGATTTTGCGTCTCGCCGTGCATCCGTTGAAGCAGGTGGATTTAACGGGAGTAACCGGGCCGCGGAAGAGTAGAAAATCGGGCTCAGAAATCGCTTTGCGTCGAAGCGTGTTGATCGGGTATTTTGGGTGAGCTGATTTCGCCGGTATGGCGAGCTTGTTTTTGTTTTTTCCGAAGAGTTGTTGATGGCAGTCCGGATTGATGCGATTGAAGAATCGAGTCGCGGGCCAATCCACGTCGTGGTGGCCGGCTACCGGGCTCGACCGAACGCCAATCTGATTCGTGCTGCCGAATTGAGAGGATCCACGTACAGCGTGCTGTGGGCCGCTGGATCCTGGACCGAAGTTGGGCCATCGGTGGGCGTGATCGCTCGCGGTGCTCGTGCTGCTTTGCCCGCTATTCACGGTGGCCGAGCGTTGCTCGGAGTCGGGACTTTGGCTGGCGGCATTGGAACCGCCGCCGTTATCGGCGCAGCCAGTTTCCGCCATCGGTACTACTGCGCTCGACGAGACGGAATCCGGTTGGCCGACAAAATCTTGGAACTTCCCGGAGTTGGCAAACGACCGTTGCACCTGGTGGGGCATTCGCTGGGAACGGTCGTGATTCGATCGGCTCTTGAGAAGCTCGCCGAAAGAGATTGCCGCGTCGATGACCTGTTGCTGATGGGCGGGATGACATCGCGACTGAATTGGAACGATCAAGCGGATGCGTTTCGCGGACGGTTGATCAACCTTTATTCGCCGCGAGATCGAATCCTTAACATGGCACCCGTCATCGATCGCGTTGTCGGTACCGGTGCGATCGTTTGCGAAAAGCTGAGCGATCGATTGATGAATCACGATCTTTGTCGCGAGTTGCCCAACCAGTTCAATTTTTGGGGCCATCACAGCGGCTACTGGAATCGGTTCGGACAATACGCGATCAGCTAGATTCAACTGATTCACATCGGTGGATCGCCGAGTGATGCCACATCAACCGGGTAGTCTTCGCCGTTGAATGTGACGACATCGCCGTCATGCAATTGTTTGCGACGACGCGTGTCGACTTCGCCGTTGACGATGACTTCGCCGCCCTGGATCAGCACCTTGGCTTCGCCTCCGGTTCCAACCAAACCCTCTCGTTTAAGGAAATCATCCAGTCGAACCATGGGGACTGGAACGTTGGGCTGCGTCGGTGAATCGCTCATTGGATTTGAAATCGTGCGAGGACGGGATTGTGGTCACTGATGTCACGCTGGTCATCAGCGATGCCCCAGTAGTTGTTCCAGTGTTCGTCTTGGGTGTCTTGACCGCCGCCAAAGTTCAAGTCGGATCGAACCGCCACATCGCGAAGGGATAAGTCGACGACTCCGGGAGTGTCGACGACCAAGTCTCGCGAAACGAGGATGCGATCGAATTGGCGACCTGGTAACAGGTGCGTGGTTCGTTCTGCGGCGGGAATGTGATCGTGCAAGTCAACCAAATCATCAGAAGGATCGTTGGTGCCTCGCGACATCAGAACGGCTAGGTCCGAGTCCGATGAAATTCTGCCTGCCAACTCTTCCGTGTTGAAATCGCCGGTGACAAGGACATGAACCGGTTGCTCAGGGTTCTCCTGCGATGCTTTGACGCCCGCGACCAAACGTTCCAACCACAGGCTAAGCGTTCGTGCTTGTTTCGCACGCAATTCACCTTTTTCGGCCATCGCACGAAGGTGACAGTTTGCCATCACCAAAAGTTCGATCTTTCCGTTGACCGGTATCTCGACAACCGCGAAAAGATGTTTGGAGACGGAGGCGTGGCCGCGTGATTTCATCGACGGTGTCACGACCCCGCGAGAAATGGATTGCACGCCGGTTGTGGTGGTCGCGAGAAAAGCGACGTCCTGTTCGGTGTAGAAATCTTCGCCTTTGATCACATAGTCGTCGTACTTCAGCCCATGGTTGCGATCGATCGCTCGAGTCAGAAAGTACATGACGTTCTGGCTCTCAATTTCTTGCAACGCGACTACGGTCGGTTGGACTTTCGCGATCGCCGCCGCCACGCGGTCGCGACGCCAATCCCATTGCCCGCGACTGGGAGCACTTTTTTCGCGGCCCAATTCGCTTGGGTTGTCAGCGGTTTGATTGTCGAAGAACCATTCCAAATTCCAAGTCATGACGCTGAACTCGGTCGGCTGCTGCGCGATCGCGGCAGATCCAAACCCGCTGATGAATTGCCCGGTCAAGGCGAGCAAGAAAAGAAAACGCATGGTGTCATTCGTCACTGATGAGTGAATCTTGCGGGATTGGTTCTCGCGGTGGAAGGTGCCGCGAGGAAGTTGATCTGGTGGTTCCGCCGGTCAAGCTTTTTCTGCCGCGATGGCGGCGACGGCGAGGAGGTCAGATCGCTCGAAGCAGAACTTTTCTAGAGCATCGAGGCCCGAAGTGTCGCCCGCCTGTTTGGCTCGTCGAGCCATCGCCAACAGTTCGGGCAAGACTCGTTGGACGGGAACGTCATCGGGGAACAGCTCGATCGCGGCGCGGAGTGCTTCCGCGGGGCGGCCGACTCGATCGAGCAAATCAATGTACGTTTCGATGGCACCTGCGCCGGCAACGTTCACGTCGACCGTGCGAGCCTTCTGTTCAAACATTCGCAGTGCGGTGTCGACGCTCTGTCCCAACAACGCGGAAAAGAATGCTGAGTGAGCGGGATAGAAGTCGACGAAAGGTTCTTCGCCGGGATACTGAAAATCAGATGGCAGTCGACGTCCGTACTGACAAAGCTGCAAAGCTTGATCGATCATTTCGCGATCGTCGATCACAGTCGCGAAGCGGACAGTCGACGACAGGTGAGTCGTGTCGAGGTGATAGCCACCGCCACCGAGGATCCATTTGTACTTGGCAATCAGTTCGCCCAGATTGAGCTTCGTGGCGTCTTCTTCGATGGCTTCGGCAGTGACACCGTTTTCCGGTCCGCGATTTCGGAAGTCGTCGCGAACGAGTGAAAGCAGTTCGTTGTAGAACGAGGTGAGCAAACATTCGGCGGCGATCTGTCGATCCGTTCGCGAGCGTGCCACGATGGCTTGGTCGTAAAGCGTGATGCTATTGCACGTGCCTTGGTGTTGAAGCACGGCGTTGTACCCGCGACGGAGATCGACGTTCTCGTGCAGTAGCACCTGGGTCATCTCGTCGTAGTTGTCGTCGTTGATTTCGATGTCTTCGAGCAATCGCTTTGCCAACTCATTGTCACCGGTCGGACGCAGGTACATCCAACCTTCCGCAATGCGTCCGTCTTGGATAAGCATCGCACCGGCTTGGCGGCATGCGTCGAGGAGATCTTCCTCGAGATCTCGCTCACGCTGTTTGTCCGCATCCGATTTGGCGGGTGCCAACGGTTCGTCAGGATCCGCGATCATTGGCAGACCATGAGCCAGCCGACTTTTCATCTTCAGGGCTTCGAACAATTCGACCGGCTGACGTTCACGCCGGTAATGGGCGATGACTTCGTCGATGCGTTTGGCAGGATCGGTGCTGAGGCGGGCGAGCAGTTGGGGATCGAGCGACACGGAGAATGGGCTTTGAGGCGGGGATTATCGGTGATTTCGTGTCCCCGAACGTGACGCAGCAGGGGCCAAATGTCAACAACGCGTCTGGTGGAGTGCGGCTGGCAGGGGCAATATCTGGCCTGATGGTGGGTAACTTCCCGGAAAACCGCCATCGCTCGCTATAGCGGGGCGACGACAAGTTGCCATCGCATCGGAACAGTTGAGGACAACCATTCTACTCTTTCAGATCGAAGCGAAATTAAACGATTTCCCAGCGTCCGACCAAGCCATCGTCGAGGTCGACGTAGTACAGGGCTCCGTCGGGGCCTTGGCTGATCGCGACCACGGCGCCGGCACCGGTTGTGAAGGTTTGCACGTTGGTGATTGCTCCGGTCGCGTCGACGTCGCCGTGGCGGACAATGCCCTGGCCAAGGTCGTTGAAGAACACGTCGCCGGTGTAATCGTCGCCGTATAGGTTTCCTCGATAGACGTCGCCCATCACGATCGCGTTGATCCCATCGGCTTGATGATTCAGCCCATATTGCGAGGATGTCACGACGACGTTTTCCGCGAAGAAAGCGATTCCCTCAGGTGTGTTTGCGTATCCGGAGTTGACCAAACTGGTTCCACTGCCGCCTTCGTAGAATGGCCATCCAAAGTTTGCACCGGCACCGGCGGAATTGATCTCTTCCCATTTGGTCCAGCCGACATCACCCACGAACAATCGACCGGTGACGGGATCGACCGACATACGGAACGGATTCCGTAGACCCAGCTGATAAACCTTGGATCGGTTGGCGTCTGGATCGCCGTTGAAGAACGGATTGTCCGACAAACCTTCGCCAGTGAGCGGATCGATTCGCAGCACCTTACCGGACAGGCTGTCGATATCCTGGACGCGGTCTGCTCGGACATCGACACGGTTGTAGCTGGCACCGTCGCCGATCGAGACGAACAGTTCACCGTCGATTCCGAAGGCGAGTGATCCGATCGTGTGCGATTCACTGTCGCTGTTGATGAAGTCGTTGATGTAGGTTCCGTCTGGATTCTCGCCAGCCGGGGCTTCGTTGAAGTTGAATGTGCTGTTGGCAAACCCGTTGAAGTTTTCCCACGTGCTGTTGCTGCCCAGTAGAACCACTTCGCTGCCCGCAACCGCGGTTTGGTAGTTGTTGGCCGAATCAGCAGTGACACGGATCAGACGTCCGGCGCGGTTGCCTTTGCCATCGGGACCGGCCAACGATCCGTTGCTGTACTGATTGACCTCCGGCGGGTCGTAGGTGAAGAGCAGATAGACGTACGGATTGTTTGCGAAGTCTGGATGCACGACGATATCGAGCAGTCCGCGATCGCGCGTTCCGTTGACGATTCCCGAGATGTCGATGAAAGGATCGTTTGCGACCGCGCCGCCACGAACCGTTTTGACGACTCCGCCTTGTTCAGATACCAACATCGTTCCGTCAGGGAGCCAATCGATGGCGGTTGGCAAATGAAGTTGTGACGCGATCGTCGTGCTGAGGACTTCGTCACCGCCAACAACGGGTGGATCGAACGGTGGATCGGTTTGGTCGACGGTCCAGTTCAAGATGCGGTGTGAATTGTCCAGTCCGCCCGTCCCAGCGGTGAAGCCGACGAATCCTGAATCACCGACCTGCGTTTGCAAGTCAATCGTGGCCTTCATCAAAGCTTCAGTCGGCTTCGTCGCGTTGTCGGACAGGTAGACCGCTAACACATTGCTCGTCCCGTTGTATTCGACCCATGCGTATCGCGGGCTTCCGTTGTTGAGATCAATTTCCGGAACCGCAGTTCGCACGTTCGAATACACCGAACCGGTCAAGATCGAGACGTGGTTGTCGTTCAGGTCCAGACTGTTGTGATAGGTATCGAACTCAATCGCGACGGAATTGGTGATGTCCTGGTAACCGAGTTCTTCACCGGAACCGCCAATGGCGGTCGCTCCGCGGGGATCATTTTGGATGGTGAAGGTCAGGCCGTCGGCACCGTTCGTGCCCGCACCGTTCATCGCACGAAATGTGAAGGCGGTGCGGAAGGATCCGTCGTTGGTGAGATTGACCGCGGTGGAGTAGAACGCACTGCCGGCTTGGTTGTTGAGGGCTTGCGTGAGTTCGAGCGTGTTACCGGTTTGACGTGCCGTACCGTTGAGAGTCAGACCGGAAACGTCGGCGAAGTTCGAGTAGTCGGGCAGGCTGACTTCGTTGTCAACGATCGACACCGTCGCAGTTCTAGGAACCAGCAAGTTGGCTCCGCCTTGCACGTTGTCGATCGTGATGTTGAAGGTTTCGTTGTTTTCCAGCAAAGCGTCATCGAGAATAGGAATCACGATCGTTTGCTCGGTGACACCGTCGGCAAACGTCAGCGTTCCGGTTTGACGCGTGTAGTCGACACCATCGGTCGCCGTGCCAGCGAACGTGTCGTAGTCAACCGTGGCGATACCGTCACTGCCGCCCGATCGAATGACTTGAACGAGGGCTGTCCCCGCGTCTTCGTCGACCGTCACGTTACTGGTCGCAAGCGAAATCGTTCCAGGATTGGTCGGTGTGATTCCATATTGGAAGTAGCCGTTTGCGTGCAGCCATTCGGATTGTTTGAATCCTGGCGTCAGGCCATCTTCCTGCCATGTGCCCGTGGAATAAACCGTTTCAGCTTCGGTTTGATAAGACGTTCCGTCCAGTTCAATTCGGTCGATGCGAACGTTGCGATCGATACCGTCGTCGGCTTGATAAAGGTCATTCGTGAAGCGAATTTGAATCTGTGAGATATCGACCGTCGTGTCGGCTTCGAAATCCAGTTTGACGAAATCGCCTGTGTCGATGTCTCCACCGATGTTCTGCCACGTTTGGGCTCGCTGGCCATCGATCCAAAGTTCAATCGTTTCCGTGTTCTCGGCACCGGCCGCGTAAACGGAGATCGAGCTGGATGCTGATGGCGCCGCGTATTGGAAGTAGCCGTTGCTGTGGATCCATTCACTGCGTCGGAATCCAGGGGCGACACCGTCTTCTTCTCGCCAGGTTCCCGTTCCAAATGTATTCGCGTTTTCTGACTCGACCGTGACACCGTTGACGGTGATCGAGTCGACGACCAAATTGCGATCGATGCCTTGGCTGGGCTGATACAAATCGTTGGTGAAGACGACTCGCACATCATCCGCCGTCGCGTCCGCGGCACCGTTGTAGGTGAACGTTTGGAACTGGCGAGCGTCGACGTCGCCGCCAATGTTGTTCCACGTTTGGACGACTTCGCCGTTGACTTGCAACTGCATCTGTTCGGAGCCCGTCGTGCCGGCTGCACGAATCGAGATCGGTAGAACCATTTCAATGTGTTGCAATTGCTCCACGCTCGCGAGCAACGAAGTCTCGATGTTGCCAACGTGCGATTCCAAGTCCCAATCACCGCCTTGGGATGCGTGCCCAGTCGCATCGTCAGACGCAGCGACGTCGGCCGATGTCAAACGTGCGAGCGTCGTGATCAGGTTGTGTCCAGCGACATCCGATCCGGCGTTGCATCCATAAAGCATGATGTCCGCGTCACGATGAAGCGAATGCTTCCATCGCGCGAGTTGATCGGAACGTTGTTGAAACACTTCCGCATCGACTCTCTGCCCAGCCAGCTGCAATGCGCCCGCTTCACCATGCGAGACGATGTGCACGGCTCGCACGTTGGTGCGGCCACTTAGGACCGCAGTCATCTGATCGATCGCGGGTTTTGTTCCATCGAGCAACACGATCTCGACACCGCTTCGCATCAATCCGGTGAGTTGTTCGGACTGCTCGACGTCGCCATCGACGAACGCAATCTCTGTCACCGATGCGGTCGAAGCGGATGAGTCCGCGATCGTGTCAGACGAGCTCGCGTTGGCTGAGCTGGTTCCGGCGGCCGCAGCGACTTCTGCGCCTGCGTCACCCGCCAGCATGAGCCGTGGCTCCAGCGGCTCAACGGACCATTGAGGATGGGCGAAAGAAGGTTTGCGTTTGGATTGGAATCGAGTCATCAGATGCAGTTCCGGTACGGCTTGGATACCAGCAACCTTCCGACACGACCAACCACAATGCGGCCCTGTAGAGGGGTGCTTCACCTAGCATAGCTACCGGCACATTCGATACAACTCGCCCAATGTGAATTTTGGCAGTTCGTTGCCGTAGAAGATTTGGCAGGAATCGTTGGCCGTTCAGGGTTTGGTCCCGTTCGCACGCCTAACAGTCTGTTGATTTAGTCATATACCAAATGACAACAATTAGCCGATGGGCGTTAGCCGAATGGCACTTACTTTAGATCCGAGTCTTTTAGCTTTGACGGTGGTTTCTTTCGCTTTTCGAATTGCGCGTCTTTGGGCCGTTTGCGGTAC
>TARA_R110002072_G_scaffold267619_2_pt1 | contig 17674 bp, 17 predicted proteins | sample TARA_R110002072 | Tara Oceans TARA_R110002072 (sample SAMEA4397118) | marine metagenome | biome: Polar Biome; feature: [SRF] surface water layer (ENVO:00010504); material: water (ENVO:00002006), including particulate matter (ENVO:01000060) such as... | depth 5 m | reverse complement strand
CCCGCCTGTGGCTCGACGGCATGCTTGCCGGAATATTTAGCCGCGTCGCACCCTCGGCGCTGACAGCGAGCCCTGCGGTAACCCTGCTGTGGGCCTCGCAAACCGGCAATGCCGAAGCGCTGGCCGAACGCCTGGCCGCGCATCTGAGCGAAGCCGGGGTTGCCGTGGCACTCAGCTGCATGGCTGATTACCCACCGCAGCAACTGGCCAGCGCCGGCTCGGTGTTACTGCTGAGCAGCACCTTCGGCGACGGCGATGCGCCGGACAACGGCCAGGCCTTCTGGAGCGCACTGCAAACCAGCGAGATGCGCCTGGAAAATCTGCGTTATGCGGTACTGGCGCTGGGTGACCCCAACTACGAGCAGTTCTGCCAGCACGGCAAAAACCTCGACCGGCGTATGGCCGAACTCGGCGCCACGCCGCTGCGGCCCTGCCTGGATTGCGACAGCGACTTCGACGACGCAGCAGCGGCCTGGCTAAGCGAGTTACTGCCCTTGCTGCGCCCGGCCGCAACGCCGGCTCCCGCACACAGCACAGCCGCAACTGAGCCCGTCAGCACAGAGTTAGTCAGCAAGACCCAGCCGCTGCCTGCGCGTCTGGCACTGAATCTGCGCCTGAACGCAGCAGGCGCGAGCAAGGACACCCGCCAGTTTGCTTTCGCCCTGGGCGATTCCGGCCTGACCTACGAAGCCGGCGATGCCCTCGGCGTATGGCCGCGCAACTGCCCGGAGCTGGTCGAGGAAGTGCTCGAACTGGCGCGCCTGGGCGGCGAACAACGGGTCAACGTGGCCAAGGTCGGCGAGCTGCCGCTGCGCGAGGCGCTTAGCAGTCATTTTGAAATTGCCCGGCCAAGCAACGAAGCCCTCGCCCTGGTCGCCGAACGCAGCGCCAGCAACGAGCTGCGCAGCCTGCTTGGCGAGCGCAAGGCCGAGCTGAAGGACTGGCTGTGGGGCCGCCAACTGGCAGACGTGCTGCAGGCCTATCCAGCCGAGCATTCGGCTGGCGAACTGCTGGGCAGCCTCAAGCGTTTGCAACCGCGCCTGTATTCCATCTCATCAAGCCCCAAGGCGCATGCCGGCGAAGTGCACCTGACTGTGTCCGCCGTGCGCTACGGCAAGCGCAAGGGCGTGGCCTCAACCTTTCTCGCCGACCGTGCGGATAACGCCGAAGTACCGCTGTTTGTGCAGAGCAACAAATACTTCCGCGTGCCGCGCGATGGCGACGTGCCGATGATCATGATCGGTCCCGGCACCGGCGTGGCGCCGTTTCGCGGCTTCCTCCACGAACGCCGCGCGCGCGGCGATACCGGCAAGAACTGGCTGTTCTTCGGCGAGCAGCATGCGGCCAGCGACTTCTACTACCGCGACGAGCTGACGGCGATGCAGCAGGACGGTCTGCTGACCAACCTCAGCCTGGCCTTCTCCCGCGATCAGGCGCAAAAGATCTACGTGCAGGATCGTATTCGTGAACAGGGCGGCGAGCTGTGGCGTTGGCTGGAGGAGGGTGCGCAGCTATACGTCTGCGGCGACGCCAACCGCATGGCCAAGGATGTCGAACAGGCGCTACGGGATGTGGCGCGCGAGCACGGTGGTTTGAGCGAGGAAAAAGCCGCCGAACATATCCGCCGTCTGGCCGAACAGAAGCGTTATCTGCGCGACGTGTACTGAAGGCTCAACGTTTGCGCCAGACACTGGCCAGCCAGGGCTGCTGGTCACGCGGCAAACCCGCGGGGCGGTAGTAATGCTGCAGTTCGCTAAAGCCGGCGGCGTTAAGCAGTACGCGCCAGTTGGCCAGATCGTGATAGGCGCCGTAGCGCTCGCCATTCCAGCCTTCCTGGTTCTCACCACGGGGGTTGGAGCTGAACAGCACGCCGCCGGGTTTAAGGGTGGCATGCAGCTGCTTCAGCACCCGCGGCAGTTCCTGGCGGGGAATATGAAACAGCGAGGCGTTGGCGAACACCCCGTCGAAGCGCTCAGGCGGCAGATCGAGGGCGAGAAAGTCCTGCTGCCAGGCTTCGCAGCCACTGTCGGCGCGAGCCATTTCGACAAAGCGCGCGCAGCCATCCAAACCGACGGCGATGTGGCCCATGGCACTAAAGGTGCGCAGATCGCGCCCCGGCCCGCAGCCGAAATCTAGAATCTGGTAGGGCGCAGTGGCCTGGATATGCGCGAGCAGGGCGGCGATATTCTGGCTGACATCGTGATCGCGGGTGCCCTCGCGAAAGTCTTCGGCGCAGTCCTGATAATGGCGCAGGGTCAGCGCGCTGATCTGCGCCAGTTCAGTCGGGCTCAGCGACATAAGCGCTTAACCCTCGGCCAGCAGGCGGCGCAGTTCGGCCAACACCGGGGCGCTGGCTGGACGCACATCGCGCCACAGGGCAAAGGCTTCAGCGGCTTGCTCGACCAGCATGCCCAGGCCATCCAGAGTGCGCGCTGCGCCGTGCTCGGTGGCCCAGCGGTTAAAGGCGGTCAATTCCTTGCTGTACATCATGTCGTAGCACAGGGTATGGCCGGGCTGGATCAGGCTTGGGGCAATCGGCGGCAACTCGCCGGCCAGGCTGGCCGAGGTGCCGTTGATGATCAGGTCCACTGGCGCATCAATCCAGTCATAACCGCTGGCAACCACTGGGCCCAAATCGGCAAATTCGCGGGCCAGCTGCTCGGCCTTTTCCACCGTGCGGTTGGCAATCACCAGCGCCGCCGGCTGCTCGGCCAACAATGGCTCCAGCACCCCGCGCACCGCACCACCAGCGCCGAGCAGAAGAATGCGTTTGCCCTTGAGGTTTACCACGGCATTCACCGTCAGATCACGCACCAGGCCGGCGCCGTCGGTGTTGTCGCCAAGCAGGCTACCGTCGGCAAGCTTCTTTAGGGTATTGACCGCGCCAGCGCGTTGAGCACGGGCGCTGAGCTGATCGGTGAGAGCAAACGCCTGCTCCTTAAACGGCACCGTGACATTGGCACCCAAACCATCGGCAAAGAACGCGCGGGCAAATCCGGGGAAGTCGTCCAGCGGCGCGAGCAGGGCTTCATAACTCAGCTGCTCGCCAGTCTGCTGAGCAAACAGGCGATGAATCAGCGGCGACTTGCTGTGGCCAATGGGGTTGCCGAATACGCCGTAGCGGTCCATCAGCGGCCCGCCTCATTCAGCCAGTCACGATCTGTCAGGAAATACTCTGTCAGGCGCGCCTCTTCACTGCCCGGCTCTGGCTTCCAGTCGTAGCCCCAGCGTACGTGCGGCGGCAGCGACATCAGGATCGACTCGGTACGCCCGCCGGACTGCAGGCCGAACAGCGTGCCGCGGTCGAACACAAGGTTGAACTCGACATAGCGGCCACGGCGGAAGGCCTGGAATTCACGCTCGCGCTCGCCATAGGGGGTCAGCTTGCGGCGCTGCACAATGGGCAGATAGGCCGCGATATAGGCATCGCCGATGGCGCGCATAAAGGCGAAGCTGGTGTCGAAGTCCCACTGATTGAGGTCATCGAAGAACAGCCCGCCAATGCCGCGCGGCTCGCCACGATGCTTGAGGTGGAAGTAGCGATCACACCACTCCTTGAACTTCGGATAGACCTCGGCACCGAAGGGCGCACAGGCGTCATGGGCGACTTGGTGCCAGTGCCGGCAGTCTTCTTCATTGCCGTAGTAAGGCGTCAGGTCGAAGCCGCCGCCAAACCACCAGACCGGCTCTTCACCTTCTTTCTCGGCGCTGAAGAAGCGCACGTTGGCGTGGGAGGTCGGCACATAGGGGTTTTCCGGGTGGATCACCAGTGACACGCCAAGGGCCTCGAAGCCACGCCCAGCCAGTTCCGGACGATGCGCGCTGGCCGAGGGAGGGAGGCTGTCGCCGAACACATGGGAGAAATTCACCCCGCCCTTTTCGATCAGCGCGCCGTTCTCCATCACCCGCGTGCGCCCGCCACCGCCGGCTGGCCGCTGCCAGGCATCTTCGAAGAATTCGGCACCGCCATCTTCGGCTTGCAGGGCAGTGCAGATACGGTCTTGCAGATCCAGCAGGTAGGCTTTGACGGCCTCAGTACGGTCACTCACGGCGGCACCTTGAAAACGGGTAAGGCCAGGCGGCACGTGGCCGCGGGGAAAATGGGCGGCCAGCATAACACCAGCCACCCCACGGCCGCAGTTGACGACGGTCAATGCAGACGATTGGATAACGGCACGTTTCTGCCCGTGCGGGCATCATCCAGGCATTCAATCGCGGAAGACTCTGAAAATGGCCATGCGTATCCAGTTCAACCGTCACGGCGGCCCGGACGTTCTCGAGTACAGCGACTACAGCCCCGCCGCCCCAGGCCCTAATGAAGTGCGGGTGCAGAACCAGGCGATTGGCCTGAATTTTATCGACACCTATTTCCGCAGCGGCCTGTATGCGCCGCCGGCCCTGCCGTCCAGCCTGGGCACCGAGGGTGCGGGGATCGTCGAAGCAGTAGGCTCGGCAGTCAGCGGCTTTCAGGTGGGTGACCGCGTGGCCTATGCCACTGGGCCGCTGGGCGCCTACAGCGAGCTGCATGTGCTGCCAGCCGAAAAGCTGGTAAAGCTGCCGGATGCGATCAGCTTCGAGCAGGCCGCCGCAGTGATGCTCAAGGGCCTGACGGTGCAGTATCTGCTGCGCCAAACGTTCCCTCTGCAAGGTGGCGAAACCATTCTGTTTCATGCCGCCGCCGGCGGGGTCGGCTCCTTCGCCTGCCAGTGGGCCAAAGCGCTTGGGGTCAAGCTGATCGGTACCGTCAGCTCCGCCGAAAAAGCGGCGCGGGCCTTAGAGCAGGGCGCCTGGGCGACCATCGACTACAGCCATGAGAACGTCGCCCAGCGCGTGCTGGAACTGACCGATGGCAAGAAGTGCCCGGTGGTCTACGACGGCGTCGGCAAGGACACCTGGGAAACCTCGCTGGATTGCGTGGCGCCGCGCGGCCTGCTGGTTAGCTTCGGTAATGCGTCGGGCGCCGTAACCGGCGTCAACCTGGGCATCCTCGCGCAAAAAGGTTCGCTGTTCGTCACCCGCCCAACCCTGGCCGGTTACGCCGATACGCCTTCCCGGCTGCAGGCGATGGCTGACGAACTGTTCGCCATGATTGCCAGCGGCCAACTGCAGGTGGAAATCAGCAACCGCTATGCACTTAAGGACGCCGCGCTGGCGCAAACTGCGCTGAGCGCGCGGCAAACCACCGGTTCGAGCATTCTGCTGCCCTAGACGGTTTGGCTGTGATCAGGACGGTCTGATCACATCACCGCTGATCAAGTCGCGAATCAGACTCGGGTTCTTGCGGCCGCCCAACGCTCCACCAAGCACCGCATCCAGCTGACCAGGGAAGTACTGCTCGACACGCAAACGACTGCGCGCGGACGGGCGGCCTGCCGGATTAGCTGAGGTCGAGACCAGCGGCCCGGTCAGGCGGCAGAGCGCGCGCACCTGCGGATGATCACTAACGCGCAGGGCTACGCTGTCATGCTGGCCACTGATCCATTCGGGCAAGCGGTTCTGATGCGGCACCAGCCAGGTGTTCGGGCCTGGCCAGCTGCCGGCCAGGCGCGCCAGCCAGATTTCCGGGAGGTCTTCGAGCAGAAAGTCGAACTGTTCGATATCGGCGGCCACCAGAATCAGCCCCTTGTGCACGGGACGATCCTTCAGCGCCAGCAAGCGCTCCACCGCCTCGTCATGCCAGGGATCACAGCCCAACCCCCATACCGCTTCGGTCGGATAGGCAATCACCCCACCATTGCGCACCACCCGTGCAGCTTGCTGTATCTGCCAGTTGCTGACCATTCACTGCTCTCCACTAAGGCCTGGCTGGCAGTGTATCCAAGCTAAAGCGCGCGGCCCACCCAGCGGCCGTTTTCGCAGGCAACACGGCCGTCTAGCTCGAGCTCGGTCAGCGCAGCCAACACTTCGGCCAAGGGCAAACCACTGGCCACCACCAACGCTTCGCTGCTATGCGGCGCAGCATGCAACAGGGCCAGTAATGGGTGACTGGGCGGTTCTGGCCTGCGCGCGGCGTTGGTGGATGGCTGCGCCTGCCAGCCACGCAATGCCTGCAGAATGTCTTCGATACTTTCAACCAGTGTCGCCCCTTCGCGAATCAACTGATGGCAGCCACGCGCGCCTGGATGATGAATCGAGCCAGGAATCGCATAGACCTCACGACCCTGTTCAGCGGCCAGACGTGCAGTGATCAGAGAACCGCTGGAGGGGCTGGCTTCCACCACCAGCACGCCAACTGATAGACCGCTGATGATGCGATTACGCCGGGGAAAGTTGCTCGCCTGAGGCGGGCAATCCAGCGGTAACTCGGAGACCAGTGCACCACCACGGGCAACGATATCCGCTGCGAGTTTCTTGTGCCGCGCCGGATATAAACACTGCAAGCCGGTGCCGAGCACAGCGACCGTCTTACCACCGGCATCCAGTGCGCCCTGATGGGCCGCGCCATCAATACCCAAGGCCAAGCCGCTGGTAATCACAAAGCCGCCGCCCGCCAGGCTGCGAGCAAAACTCTGCGCAGTATCCAACCCTGGCCGCGATGCACGCCGGCTGCCGACCATGGCCAGTTGCGGCTGCTCCAGCAAAGTCGGGTCACCTGCAACAAACAGCAACGGCGGTGCATCCGCCAACTCAGCCAGCAGACCTGGATAAATCGCGTCATCCCACATCAACAAATGATGCGTATCGACGTCCAACCAGGCCAGGCTCCGCGCCGCACGCTCACGCACCTCAGTGCTACGTCGCGCCTCACTGCATGCCTGCGGCAGACCCAGAGAACGCCAGGCACTAGCAGGCGCGCTGAGCGCAGCTGAAGCACTGTCGAAGGCCCTGAGGAGTTTGCGAAAGCGGCGAGGACCCAGCTCCGGCAAGCAGTGCAAACGCAGACGCGCTTCCAGTTCAGCGGGAGAGATAGCAGGGGAAATAGCAGAAGACTGCGACATGCGGATCATCCTTGATCGGTCGCGCCGCGCGGGCGGCAGGAAATTCAGACGGGAATAAAAAAGCCCCGCGTTTGCGGGGCTTTCGGTGTTACGGGTTACGTACTTTGTCCATGATCGCCAGCGAGCGAGAAGCTCCCAGCACCAGGCCATAGCTGAGCTTGTCATAGGTGCGGAACACCATCAGCAAGCCCGAACGCTCGTCCGGAATTTTCACCGACTCACCGGTTACCCGGTCGCGTACGGTTTCACCAGTTTTATATACAGCTAAAACATTACCTTCGCTCAGACCGTCACGGGCACCCTTGTTAATGGTCACCACATCGAACTGACCGATCTGCGTAACACCACGCGGCACATCGAGGATCACTCCGCTGATTTCGCCAGCAGGCTCACTCGGCATAAAGGTCGAATTAATGGCCCGCTCTTCGGTTGGGAACAACCGGTCGCCAAGGCGAACTTCCTGAGTCGAGCGGCTCAACACCATAGTGCCGACATCGCCTTCCTCAGCCACGATCTCACCCGAGCCGATGTCATCGGCGTTAATGCCGAGGAATTCCTGGGTTTCCGGATCCACGTAGGTTTTGCCCTGGCGGAAGATGCCATAAGCCGGCGCCGACTCGTCGAAGCGGCCACGGGCATAGACACGATCACCGGCACCACTGACCACGCGCTCGGCGTTGCCGGCCACGATGTAGGGCGCGCCCTGGAACTGCTCAGGGGTATCAACAATACGGTTGCTCAGCAGGAAGCTATTGATTGCCTCCAGCGGAATCGCCGGAATGGCTTCAGCCATCGGCGTGCTGCGCACCTGCGGCGACAGCTTGATGGTGCCGCGCGACTCGCCGCGATTGAGCATCAACCGTGGCTGACCATCGATATACACCAGACTGAGTTGATCGCCTGGATAAATCAAATGGGGGTTTTCCACCTGTGGGTTGGCATGCCAGATTTCAGGCCACTTCCACGGTTGACTTAGAAATTTGCCAGAGATATCCCAGAGGGTATCGCCCTTGACCACGGTATAACGGTCTGGGTGACCGTCCTTGAGTTGCACGGCGGCCTGGGCCAAGCCACTTGCCGCAACCAGCAGCAGGGCGAGTAGTGATTTCCTCATGCGGTGAATCCCTTTATTATGTGTCTTCACGTGGAGCGCCCTAGCGCCGCGACATAACCCAGTCGTGCTGCGGCGTGAAGCCGTTTTTCAATGCTGCTCATCATCTTAGCAGCGGATTTTGACTTTATTCCACAAGTGCATCACAAACGCATATGGCGATCCTGAATATCCTCGAATTTCCCGATCCGCGCCTGCGCACCATCGCCAAACCGGTGGACGTGGTCGATGACGCCTTGCGTCAACTGATCGATGACATGTTTGAAACCATGTACGACGCACCGGGTATCGGCCTGGCCGCGACGCAGGTCAACGTGCACAAACGTCTGGTGGTGATGGACCTGTCCGAAGACAAATCCGAGCCACGGGTGTTTATCAACCCCGAGTTCGAGCCGCTGACCGAGGAAATGGATCAGTACCAGGAAGGTTGCCTGTCAGTGCCAGGCTTCTACGAAAACGTCGACCGCCCGCAGAAGGTCAAGATCAAGGCGCTAGACCGCGATGGCCAGCCCTACGAGCTGATCGCAGAGGGCCTGCTTGCCGTGTGCATCCAGCATGAATGCGACCACCTCAATGGCAAGCTGTTTGTCGATTACCTGTCTAATCTCAAACGCGACCGCATCAAGAAGAAGCTGGAAAAGCAGCACCGCCAGCAGGCTTAAGCCACACCTTTCAAAGGCTTGCTACGGCAAGCCTTTTTCTTTCTAGCAGTGAGAACCCATGTCTGAGTCTTTGCGTATTGTCTTTGCCGGCACCCCGGAATTCGCCGCCGAACACCTCAAGGCCTTGCTCGACACGCCACACCAGATCATTGCCGTCTACAGTCAGCCTGATCGCCCGGCCGGCCGTGGACAGAAACTCACCCCCAGCCCAGTCAAGCAGCTCGCCCTGCAGCACGATATTCCGGTTTACCAGCCGCAGACCCTGCGCGATCCCGCAGCCCAAGCCGAGCTAGCGGCACTCAAGCCCGATCTGATGGTGGTGGTGGCTTACGGCCTGATCCTGCCGCAAGTGGTGCTGGATATCCCGCGCCTGGGCTGTATCAACAGTCACGCCTCGCTGCTGCCACGCTGGCGTGGCGCCGCACCGATCCAGCGCGCGGTGGAGGCCGGTGATGCTGAGTCCGGCGTTACCGTGATGCAGATGGAAGCCGGCCTGGACACAGGGCCGATGCTGCTCAAGGTCAGCACGCCCATTTCTGCCGAAGATACCGGTGGCAGCCTGCACGACCGGCTCGCCAGTCTCGGCCCGCAGGCGGTGATTCAGGCAATCAGCGGCTTGGCCAGCGGTAGTCTGGTTGGTGAAGTGCAGGACGACAGCCTGGCCACCTACGCACACAAACTGAACAAGGATGAAGCGCGCCTGGACTGGAGCCGACCGGCCATTGAGCTGGAACGCTTGGTACGCGCTTTTCACCCGTGGCCTATCTGCCATAGCACGCTAGGTGGCGAAGCCATCAAGGTGCACGCCGCAGCACTGGGCGAAGGGCAGGGCCAACCCGGCAGCATCCTCGCCGCCGATAAATCCGGCCTGACCGTGGCCTGCGGCGAAGGCGCGCTGCGTCTGACCCGCCTGCAACTGCCCGGCGGTAAGGCGCTGAACTTCAGTGACCTGTATAACAGCCGCCGCGAGCAGTTCGCCCTGGGCCTGGTGCTCGGTCAATGAACCCGCGTCTCGCAGCCGCCCGCGCCCTGGCCGTGGTGCTCAATGGCAAGGCTTCGCTGGGTAGCAGCCTGCCGCCGTTGCTGGATAAGGTCGAGCAGCGCGACCGTGGCCTGGCTCAGGACCTGGCCTTTGGCACCGCACGCTGGCAGCCACGCCTGGCCCTGATTGCCGAGAAGCTGCTGCAGAAACCCTTCAAAGCCGTCGACCGCGATGTCGAAGCGCTGCTGCTGATTGGTCTCTATCAGCTGTTCTACACGCGCATTCCGGCGCATGCGGCCATCGGCGAGACCGTGGCCTGTGTCGACAAGCTGAAGAAGCCTTCACTCAAGGGCCTACTGAATGCCGTGCTGCGCAATGCCCAACGCGAGCATGAGTCGCTGCTGGCCGAGCTGGATCGCGATCCGGTGCTGCATACCGCTCACCCGCGCTGGCTGCAGAAGGCCCTGAAAGCTCAGTGGCCGGAACACTGGGAGGCCATCTGCGTGGCCAACAACGCCCACCCGCCGCTGATTCTGCGGGTCAACCGCCGCCTCGGCAGTCGCGATGACTACCTGGCCGAACTGCACCGCGTAGGCTTTGAGGCGGAGCCTTGCACGTTTAGCCGTGACGGCATTCGCCTGCTGCAGGCATGCGATGTCACCACCCTGCCGGGGTTTGCCGAAGGCCGCGTCAGCGTGCAGGACGAAGCGGCGCAGCTGGCTGCCGAACTGCTCGACCTAGCGCCCGGCCAACACGTGCTAGACGCCTGTGCCGCGCCAGGCGGTAAGACCTGCCATCTGCTGGAAGCCGAGCCCTCACTGGCCGGCGTTGTGGCGGTGGACCTGGAAGAAAAACGCCTGGTGCGCGTACGCGAGAACCTCAAACGTCTGGGCCTGGAGGCCGAGCTGATCGCCGCCGATGGCCGTGACCTGGCCGCCTGGTGGGACGGCAAGCCGTTCCAGCGCATCCTGCTCGACGCGCCCTGCTCGGCCACCGGGGTGATCCGCCGTCACCCGGATATCAAACTGACCCGTCAGGCCGATGACATTCCCGCGCTGGCCAAGCTGCAGGGCGAGCTGCTGGATAGCCTGTGGCAGACTCTGGAAGTCGGCGGCATCCTGCTTTACGCCACCTGTTCGGTGATGCCGGCGGAAAACAGCGAGAATATTGCTGCCTTCCTGGCGCGCACGCCGGGCGCCCGTGAGCTGGATATTGCCGGAGCGTTCGGCCATAAAACCGCCCACGGTCGCCAGCTATTCCCGCAAGTCGACGGCCACGACGGCTTTTACTATGCCAAGCTGATGAAAATCGCTGCCGCTCCGCGCGGCTGAGGAACAGACTGCATGAAGATCATCATTCTCGGTGCAGGCCAGGTTGGCGGCACCCTGGCGGAACACCTGGCCAGCGAAGCCAACGACATCACCGTGGTCGACACCGACGGTGACCGTCTGCGCGACCTCGGCGACCGCCTGGATATTCGTACCGTACAAGGTCGTGGTTCGTTTCCCACGGTGCTGCGCCAGGCCGGCGCGGACGACGCCGACATGCTGGTGGCAGTGACCAACAGCGATGAAATCAACATGATCGCCTGCCAGGTCGCCTACAGCCTGTTCCACACCCCGACCAAGATTGCCCGTGTACGTGAAGCGGCTTACCTGACCCGGAGCGGCCTGTTCAGCAACGAATCGATCCCGGTCGACGTACTGATCAGCCCCGAGCAGGTGGTCACCAACTACATCAAGCGCCTGATCGAATACCCCGGTGCCCTGCAGGTGATCGACTTCGCTGAAGGCAAGGCCCAGCTGGTGGCGGTCAAGGCCTACTACGGCGGCCCACTGGTCGGTCAGCAGCTGCGTCAATTGCGCGAGCACATGCCGAATGTCGACACCCGGGTGGCCGCGATCTTCCGCCGCAACCGGGCGATCATGCCGCAAGGCGATACAGTGATCGAAGCCGATGACGAAGTATTCTTTATCGCCGCCAAGGCGCATATCCGCGCGGTGATGAGCGAAATGCGCCGCATGGAAGACAGCTACAAGAAGGTGGTGATCGCCGGCGGCGGGCATATCGGCGAACGTCTGGCCGAGGCCATCGAGAGCCGCTACCAGGTGAAGATCATCGAGATGAACCCGGCGCGCTGCCGTTACCTCTCGGAAACCCTCGACAGCACCATCGTGCTACAAGGCAGCGCCTCGGACCGCGACTTGCTGGTGGAAGAAAACATCAGCGACGCTGACATCTTCCTGGCCCTGACCAACGACGACGAAGCCAACATCATGTCCTCCTTGCTGGCTAAGCGTTTGGGCGCGCGTAAGGTAATGACCATCATCAACAACCCGGCTTACGTTGACCTAGTGCAGGGCGGCGAAATCGACATCGCCATCAGCCCGCAGCTGGCCACCATCGGTACCCTGCTGACCCACGTGCGCCGTGGTGATATCGAAAGCGTGCACTCCCTGCGCCGCGGTGCAGCCGAAGCCATTGAGGCGATTGCCCATGGTGATGCTAAATCGAGCAAGGTAGTCGGCCGCGCCATCGCTGATATCGCGTTGCCGCCGGGCACCACCATCGGGGCGATCATCCGCAACGAAGAGGTGTTGATCGCTCACGACAACACGGTGATCGAGACGGGCGACCATGTGATCCTGTTCCTTGTCGACAAAAAGTACATCCGCGATGCCGAGCGTCTGTTCCAGGTCGGCCTGACCTTCTTTTAGGAATCGACCATGAGCACCGAAGCCCTGGAGAAGATGCTGGCCAAAGGCATGGACAATGCCGTGCTGCGTTTTGGTCTGGGTAAGGGCTATCTGGATGCGGCGGAGTTCGCCCAGGCGGCGGAGCATTTACAGCGCTGCGTTGAGTTCGATGCGCAGTATTCAGCCGCCTGGAAGCTGCTCGGCCAGGCGCTGAACAAGCAGGGACTGCACGACGAGGCGCGCGCGGCCTGGCAGCAGGGCTTGCGTGTGGCAGAAGAGAAGGGTGACAAGCAGGCAGGCAAGGAAATCAGCGTATTTCTCAAACGCCTGGATAAGCCCGCTCGGTAACTCAGGAAATAGCCTGAACTATTCCTCGGTTTGCACAAAGCGCAGGCCAACGCCCAGGGCTTCGACACGTACCACTTCGAGCGTGAGGATCGGCGCTTCCATCGGCAAGCCCTGCACTTGGCCTTGCACTTGCTCACCCATGCTGAGCATATTTTGCGCCTGGTCCATCAGCACATAGACGCCGCATTCGGAAATATCCCGCGTGGTGACCATCAGCTCACCGTGCACCGGATGGTCGATACGCAGGCGTACCTTCAGGGGTGTGCGGACATTCTTTCGACTATTGCTCATGCGCCGTCCGTCAGAGTGGGTTCCCCCAGCCTAGTCGAGAGCAGGCTTCGCCTGCAACTCAGACCCATTCAATACCACTTGGCTTCGCCGGCAGGGCGCTTCTTGAAGCGCTTCATGCTCCACATGTACTGGCTCGGGTAGCTGCGTACATAACGCTCGATAACCTTGCTCATCGCCGCCACGGCGGTGGCCGTATCAGTGCTGTACATCGCTTCGGGCGCGGCTTCCAAAATGACCTTAAAGCCCGAACCATCCGGCAGACGCAGCGCATGCAGAAATACCCCGCAGGCCTTGCCACCGCTCAACATACCGGCAACAAACTTGCTGGTCAGCGCCTCGGTACCGAGAAAGGGCACGAATACCCCGGAAGACAGGCTCGGCTCGGGATCGGCCGGAATGCCCACCGCACCGCCTTTGCGCACTTCCTTGATCACGCTGAGGATGCCTTCCTTGGTCGACGGCGCAACGCGGTTCCCCAGCTGCACACGCTGCTGGCGCAGCAGATCGTCAACGGCTTTGAGCTTGGGTGGACGGTAGAAGATGATCGGTTTGCACTGCGCGCAGTAAAAGTGGTTAAGCACTTCCCAGTTGCCGAGGTGGCTGGTGATGCCGACTACGCCCTTACCGCTGGCCAATGCCTGCTGCAGGACTTCCAGGCCCTCGACTTCACGCACCAGGCCGATGGATTTCTGCGCCGGCCAGATCCAGGCACAGGCGCTTTCGGTCAGGGTTCTGCCGATATCCATCAGCGATTGGCCCAGCAGACGCTGGTGCGCGGCTTCATCCAGTTCGGGAAAGCACTTGCGCAGGTTGATGCTGGCCACTTCGCGCGAGCCATTCGGCAGCTTCCACATCAGCCAGCCAATCGCTGCGCCCACGCCCTGTACGGCGCGCCACGGCAGCAAGGCAAACAAACGCAGAAAGCCCACCACCAGGGCACCTTTGAGCTTTTCCACAGGCAACTCCAGCCGATCAAAAGGCGCTTATTGTAACCACCCGAGCTAGCGAGTGGTCAGTTGCGCGTAACGGTCACAGTCGCTGGTGTGATCCATGACCATCCCCGTGGCCTGCATATAGGCGTAGCAGATGGTCGGGCCGACAAAGGTAAAGCCGGCCTTTTTCAGCGCCTTGCTCATCGCCTCGGCCTCGGCGGTTACTGCCGGCACCTGGCCGCGCTCGCTGAAGTGATTGATCTTCGGCGCGCCGCCAACAAACGACCAGAGCAGCGTCACCGGGTCTTCCAGCTTGAGCCAGGCCTGAGCGTTTTTGCGCACAGCCTTGAGCTTGAGGCGGTTACGAATGATGCCGGCGTCCTGCATCAGGGTGTCTTCGATGTACTCGTCGGTGAGCATGGCCAGACGCTGCACATCAAACCCGAACAGCACCTTGCGATAGTGCTCGCGCTTCTTCAGCACGGTGATCCACGACAGACCTGCCTGAAAACCCTCCAGCAGCAGTAACTCGAACAGCACCTGGGGGTCGCGTTGCGGCACGCCCCATTCTTGATCGTGGTACGCCTGATACAGCGGATCGTCATTGCACCAGAAACAGCGTGGCATGCGGGTTTTCCTGAGCTTCGGTATACTCGCGGACTTTCTGAAGCCGCCAAAGTACGGGTGAAATTTGTGAGCCAGACTACGCCTGCCGTGCGCACCTTCCAAGACTTGATCCTCGCCCTGCAACAGTACTGGGCCGAACAGGGCTGTGTGGTGTTGCAGCCCTACGATATGGAAGTTGGCGCGGGCACCTTCCACACCGCCACGTTTCTCCGTGCCATCGGTCCTGAGACCTGGAACGCCGCCTATGTGCAGCCTTCCCGTCGTCCGGCTGACGGCCGCTACGGCGAGAACCCTAACCGTCTGCAGCATTACTACCAGTTCCAGGTGGTCTTGAAGCCGAACCCGGAAAACTTCCAGGAGCTGTACTTAGGCTCACTGAAAGCCATCGGCATCGACCCGCTGGTGCACGACATTCGCTTCGTCGAAGACAACTGGGAATCGCCGACCCTCGGCGCCTGGGGTCTGGGCTGGGAAATCTGGCTGAACGGCATGGAAGTCACCCAGTTCACCTACTTCCAGCAAGTCGGCGGCATCGAGTGCTACCCGGTGACCGGTGAGATCACTTACGGCCTCGAGCGCCTGGCCATGTACCTGCAGGGCGTCGATTCGGTGTACGACCTGGTGTGGACCGACGGCCAGTTCGGCAAGGTCACCTATGGCGATGTGTTCCACCAGAACGAAGTGGAGCAGTCGACCTATAACTTCGAACACGCCAACGTCGAGAAACTCTTCGAGCTGTTCGACTTCTATGAAAGCGAAGCCAACCGCCTGATCGAGCTGGAGCTGCCGCTGCCAACCTACGAGATGGTGCTCAAGGCCTCGCACACCTTCAACCTGCTGGATGCGCGCCGCGCCATCTCGGTAACCGCGCGTCAGCAGTACATCCTGCGCGTGCGCGCCCTGGCCCGTTCGGTGGCGCAGAGCTACCTGCAAGCGCGGCGCAAACTCGGCTTCCCGCTCGCCACCCCCGACCTGCGTGATGAAGTTTTAGCCAAGCTGGAGGCAGCAGAATGAGTGCGCGTGATTTCCTGGTAGAACTGGGCACCGAAGAGCTGCCACCGAAAGCCCTGAAAACCCTCGGTGAAGCCTTCCTCGCTGGTATCGAGAAAGGCCTGAAAAGCGCCGGCCTGAGCTATGGCCAAGTGCGCTATTACGCTGCACCACGCCGTCTGGCCGTGTTGATCGAGCAGCTTGAAGAACAGCAAGCCGATCGCACCCAGAACCTCGATGGCCCGCCCATCCAGGCAGCCTTCGACAAGGACGGCAACCCGACTCAAGCGGCCCTGGGCTTTGCCAAGAAGTGCGGCGTCGAGCTGAGCCAAATCGACCAGAGCGGCCCTAAGCTCAAGTTCAGCCAGAGCATCCCAGGCCAAGCCGCTGCCGGTCTGCTGCCCGCTATCGTCGAAACCTCGCTAAACGAGCTGCCTATCCCTAAGCGTATGCGCTGGGGCGCGCGCAAGACCGAATTCGTCCGCCCGAGCCAGTGGCTGGTGATGCTGTTCGGTGACGAGGTGATCGACTGCGAAATCCTCGCCCAGCAAGCCGGCCGCGTCTCCCGTGGCCATCGCTTCCACGCCAACCACGAAGTGCGCATCAGCGCGCCGGCCAACTACGCCGAAGACCTGCGCAGCGCCTATGTGATTGCCGACTTCGCCGAGCGCCGCGCGCAGATCGCCGCCCGCGTCGACCAGCTGGCGGCCGAGCAGCAGGGCACCGCCATCGTACCGCCGGCGCTGCTGGATGAAGTCAGCGCCCTGGTCGAATGGCCGGTGCCGCTGGTCTGCTCCTTCGAGGAACGCTTCCTTGAAGTGCCGCAGGAAGCGCTGATCACCACCATGCAGGACAACCAGAAGTACTTCTGCCTGCTGGACGCCAACGGCAAGCTGCTGCCGCGCTTTATCACCGTGGCCAACGTTGAGAGCAAAGACCCGGCGCAGATCATTTCCGGCAACGAGAAGGTGGTGCGTCCACGTTTGACTGACGCCGAGTTCTTCTTCAAGCAGGACAAGAAGCAGAAGCTGGAAAGCTTCAACCAGCGCCTGGCCAACGTGGTGTTCCAGGCCCAGCTCGGCTCGGTCTATGACAAAGCCCAGCGGGTTTCCGCCCTGGCTGGTTTTATTGCCCAGCGCATCGGTGGGGACGCCACCCGCGCGGCGCGTGCCGGCATCCTCTGCAAGTGCGACCTGGCCAGCGAGATGGTCGGCGAATTCCCGGAAATGCAGGGCATCGCCGGTTACTACTACGCCAAGCACGACGGCGAAGCCGAAGACGTGGCCCTGGCGCTGAACGAGCAATATATGCCGCGCGGCGCCGGTGCCGAACTGCCAAGCACCCTCACAGGTGCCGCCGTGGCCCTGGCCGACAAGCTGGATACCCTGGTCGGCATCTTCGGCATCGGCATGCTGCCCACCGGCAGCAAGGACCCCTACGCCCTGCGTCGCGCGGCCCTCGGTGTGCTGCGCATCCTGATCGAGAAGCAGCTGGATCTGGATCTGGCCGAAGCCGTCGCCTTCTCCATCAAGCAGTTCGGCGACAAGATCAAGGCCGACGGCCTGGCCCCCCAGGTGCAGGACTTTATCTTCGACCGTCTGCGCGCCCGTTATGAGGACGAAGGCGTCGAAGTAGCCGTGTACCAGGCCGTACGTGCGGTCAGCCCGACCTCGCCGCTGGACTTCGACCAACGTGTGCAGGCCGTGCAGGCCTTCCGTGCACTGCCGCAGGCGGCAGCTCTGGCGGCAGCAAACAAGCGCGTGTCCAATCTGCTGAGCAAGGCCGAAGGCCAGGTGGCTGCCAGCGTGCAGGCCCACCACTTCGACAACCCCAGCGAGTTCGCCCTCAACGCCGCCATCCAGCAGGCCGAGCATGCGGTGCAGCCGCTGGCCGCAGCGCGTCAGTACAACCTGGCGCTAAGCCAGCTGGCCAACCTGCGCGAGCCGGTGGACGCCTTCTTCGAGGCGGTACTGGTCAACGCCGAAGACCCTGCCGTGCGGGCTAACCGCTATGCGCTTCTGGCCAAGCTGCGTGGCCTGTTCCTCGGCGTGGCTGATATCTCGGTACTCGGCTAAGTCGATCGTAGGATGGGTGGAG
>TARA_R110002072_G_scaffold13429_1_pt1 | contig 17675 bp, 23 predicted proteins | sample TARA_R110002072 | Tara Oceans TARA_R110002072 (sample SAMEA4397118) | marine metagenome | biome: Polar Biome; feature: [SRF] surface water layer (ENVO:00010504); material: water (ENVO:00002006), including particulate matter (ENVO:01000060) such as... | depth 5 m | reverse complement strand
GGTTGTTAGCTTTATTTGGAGTTAAACGCACCTGTACTGGTTCTGGTATTCCAAGAGCCTTGAGAAACTCGGTGATTGCTGTGAAAAGCATATCCTTGGTAAAAGTGCCCTGAAACACCCCGAGCTTTCTAGCAATTCTTTGGAGTTCTTTTTTATCGGGATTGGAAAACAAATTGTAAAAATCGCGCCCTGATAAAGGAGTATCGCGAGGATAATATACACCTGCTGTTGGATTCACCTTTGTATAACGCATTGGTGGCAATGGAAGTTCACTGCCTGAACACTTCTGAAACGCGTTGCAGACTTTTTTACGGTTCATCTGTGCTGCAATTTTCTTTGGTAAAGCATATTGTGATCGTACCACGAGGCGTAGGTCATTGACATTTGTCAATGGATTACATAGTTCCATGTTATAAATAACTGATATTAAAATTATTTATAGCATTCCTTTGAGGTACAGTTTTAAAGCGTCATCATGACACATAGTGAAATCATATACATTTACATCGCCAATTGGTATTACAACCCTTTTACAATCCATGACTGTGTCTACCCGGGATGACATGAAAATGTTAACCATCGCCTTTGTAAAATCAATCATATTGGTTATATTCTGTTCTGAACCTGTTTCAAATTCCAAGTCAATGCGTAAAACTTCTTTTGGGTTTTTATTCAAAAATGGCGCGAAAGGGGCTATTTCCTGTGTAGCCCCATCAACATAGAGCATATCATTGTATTGAAAGGCTGAAAACAATATAGGAACGGAAATGCTCATACAAATTGCATCTACAACTGACATAGTTGGATGACTTTCTTTTGAAAAGTATTCAGTTCTGTTAAGATTTAAACAGAATGCGGGTATGTGAACATTCCTTTTCAAATCTGAAAAAGTTGGGTCACATTCCAATATCTGTTTAAGAACTTCTTTTATTGGTTCATGTGAAATGAAACCATAATTCTTAAAAAGAGATTTGACATTAACTTTTGTTAAAGTTTTAGTATCAACACTTAAAAGTTTTTCCAAAATCTCATCAGGTTTGAAACCAAGTGACAACATAACCGCCAATATAGAACCACATGAAGCCCCTGAGAATTCTTCAACTTGGTCCAACTTGTCCTCAATTGACTTGATATAACCAAGGTATGCATAAATGCCCATACCTCCTGAACCTATGATGAGATACTTCATTCCTTTATCTAATAGAACTGAGGAAACTGCTTGCGAAGTAACGCGAATACCACGGCGAACACCAAGGTGTGCATGATGATGGACTGCATGCTAGTCTGACCAGACATGAAAACGCCACCCTGTCCTGGTGGCAGGGTAAGCAGCAGACCTGGGCTCAAGATGATAAAGAGGGCGGTGGTAACGATGAGATCGTTGCGAGTAAGCACCAGACCCATAGAGCGTGCAATCAGGTTGTAAAGCACCAGAAACACGCCGGCGTGGAAAAGCACTGCGGCGTTGGAGGTCTTCATGGTGCGGAGGGAGTTTGCCAGAGAGTTGCGGCCTGGGATGCGGTCTGGAAGCTGAAGGAGCAGACCTGGGCTGAGCACGGCAAAAAGTGCTGCTGGAGTGAGAACCTTTGGGCTTGACACGTCGAACATTTATATTATACTGGCAAAAAAATTATGTAGCCTTATTACTTTGAAATCCATGTGAAAACTTGTAGACAAACTCACAAAAGTCATGAAATGTGGCATCACCCATCAAACTATTGGTAAGATAGGTATCTTCGCGATACGTCCTGAGTCCCATCCACATATTCAGAAGGTCATTGGAATACCAGTCCATCCAGTTCTGAATATCAAGGGGTTGCGGTTCCTCCCGCTCATCGTCGTCACTATAATCATTGTAAGCATTCTCATCGACAAAATCGGTAGACGGCATTTTTTTACTTATTCTTTGGTCTTTGTGTTTAAGCCGGTGAGGCTGATAACATCAGTCTCCTTTTCTCCGAGTGTATCCTGGATACAATTCATAGCACGCTCAACTTGGGTCTCATCATTCTGGAAGAATACCATAAGGCCACCCTCAACCGCCTTCTTGGTCATCGACCCCTTTGATACTTTCTTCCTCAGCGAAACCTTACCCTTCTTTAGATTGACCGTATCAATCTCGGTGTTCTTCATGTAGCCTGCTATGACCTGCTTGAGTTCCTTTTCACGAGTGTTTAACACCTTCATATCACTGCGAGCTTCAGTAAGCTGGCGCTTGAGTTCAACCCAGTCAGCCATAGCCTTGCGAAATTCATCACTGATTTCAGCCATTTGTTAATCTAAAGTATGTACGCTTTAAGTACATATCTTGCGCTGCATAAGGTCTGGCACGATGGTCGAATTGTTCCACACAAACGCCGCCTTGGGGTTTGGTGGATCGGCGCGGACCTGCTGGTTTGCGTTGCGGAGGGTGCCACCCAGAGTCTCTGGGAAGCCAATCTGCTGACGGGGGTCAAGGAAGTTCTGACCCTCGAGAATATCATCGGGCGCAAACTCACCAAAGTCCTCCTGGGAGGCAACCTCGCGTGGGAGAAGGGAGGATGCAAGACCAACACCGCTGTTCTGTGCGCAGGAGCTGCTCAGGTCAATGCCGGTGCCCTCAAGGTCAGAAGGAGCGTAGCCACCACCCAGGGTGTAAGTGGACTTCTTAGCCTGCTGCTGGCAGCCGAAAAACATCCACACAATCACCGCAGCAATTGCGATAAAGAGGAGGGTCTTGCTGTTACCGAGCTTCATCATATTTACTATACAATGGATAATTTTTTTTTGGGTACTTAACACTCATCGTCCTGGAACATATAATGTTCGGGGTACGCCAGCTTCGGTGGTGGGGGTGGTGGATGAACACGAATCTGGGCAACCCTCCAATCAACCTGGAAATTCTTCTTTGCAAATGCCACACCTGTATACTCAAGGATAATATCGCAGGTCGAATCATCAACAAGTTTGTCGATATCCAGAGGCTCCCGCTCTAGATTGAAAACCTTCGTCTTGAGTTCGCCATCGATATAAGTCTTATTGACGGTGATAGTGCCGTCATCTGACACACTCTTGATGAGCATACTCATTAGGGTTTTTTCAGTTAGGTCCTTTTTGAACCAATCAACACTATTCTCCTTAGCAACCGCGAGAACCTTAGTATCAATCGCGTCGCACTTTGAGGTATCGTCTACCTGAAACTCAAGGTCGTCCGACACCGATACAAGCTTTGCGCGGTTAATCTGAACAAAGTTGTCCGTACCAGTGTACTTGGAAGCATAGTAACCCTCGTCTGTGCGCGCTGGTGCTTCGAATGACATTTATGATATATTTGGTCTATTCTTTAAACCAACGAATTGTATGAGTGCCGCGCTCTTAAGGAGTTTTGGGTGTACGCCGCGGTTCCTCACGGGATTGTACCCATAGAGGACATCTCTTGCGCGGTATGATTCCTTTATATTATTTGGTATATTTGTTGGTCTGTAGTTGTATGTATCCCTGATATAGGATGGCCGGCCATCCCTGACCCACTTCTGAGAAGTCAAGTTGAATCTGTAATTTGACACAGTTGGTTTGAATCCTGGAATATTGATACCCTTTGTGCCTTTGAGTCCCTGTAAAAGTTTCTTTGACTTTTCAACGGAAGTTGTTCTTGATTCATATCTGACTGGATTGATTTTCTTGGCCAACTCAACATATTGATATGGGATTGTTCTCCTCCTGATAATTCTTGTTTTTGGTTTGGGAATACTTTTTAAAACTTTTTCAAATATGTCTCCATTCTTTGGAATATTTTCAAGTTTCAAAACTTTTTTGGCAAATGTATAAATTCTTTTTTGGTCCTTCTTTTTCTTTTGTGGTCTGAGACCAAGTGAGTTCATTATGTAAAGGTCTTCAATCAAAAACTTTTTGTCTGCAAATAAGATGTTTTTATTATAAACCATTTGGTCAGTTCCAAATTTTTTGTAGAAAAGTCCCTTTTCACGGGAGAATACAACTTCATATCCAATCTCTCCTGGTCTCATGAAGGCAATGTCGAGTATCCCACCAATATTTCTCAGTGTAACTTTCTTGTCACTTGGTAAAAAATATCTCAACTTGAGGTCAAGTGCAAAAACTTCAACATCAATTAAAACATTTTTCGCTTGAACATTATTTTTGTCTGACTGTTTATTCTTCTTGATAAGAGTATATCTTCGAGTGACATATGGACCATTATTTGGAATTTTAATTCCTAAAAGTTTTCCAACTTTTGAAGTTTCAACAAACTTTTTAATTCTTTTAGAAATTAAACTTTCAAAACTTTCAGAAACTTTTCCAAGTTTATCCCATAATAATATTTTTGAGATTTGAATATTCCTAAAAATATTTTCTGTAAAAGTTGGAATAAACTTTGTATCAATATCACTTGTGATGATTCTATTATTTTTGTCAAAATAAATATTGAATGCTTCACCGCCTGAAATGACCAGATCACCCATGGGTCTCAAATACAATGTGAGTTTACCCACAATATCATATAGTATATCCCTGATAGAATCGGTAACAAAAGTATATACAACTTGTTCAACTGAATTGTCATCTGATAATTTGATGAGTCTCTTTCTGAACTTCTGAACATCATTATTCTCATAATATCTGAGTAAGGTTGAATCATCTTTGCAAAGGCTGGTCTTGATAAAATTTTTCCTCACTTTTTCTGAATAATAATTCTCATCCATTATTATATACAAATAAAATGAAATGCAAGAAACGAAATTGCAACGAAACGCACACCTGTAGATGCTACTCATTTGGTAACGAGTCGAACCAGAAATGTGTCCGCAAGGAGGGTAAGTTCCTTTATCCATGTGAACCCGGGTGTTGTAACGGTGGATGCCCTGGACAGTGTGATGATACCGATCCTCAGCCACCATTTGCCGAAGCTGACAACCTATTCTATGTGTCGACAGACTCAACCCTGACCATAAAGTTTTTAAGTGCAGTTGCTGTCATACTTATAGCTCTCGTCGTGGCAAGCACCCTCTCCCTGTTCCGAAAGTAGCTTAAAGCCTGGGTCCCTTTGTATAGTAGAAATGGCTTCCATGGATAACTCTGCTGTTCTTTCCGCTCTCGAGGCTCTCACCAAGGAGGTTAAGTCCCTCGCCAAGCTTGTGCGCAAGGTTCGTTCTCATCAGGAGGACCCAGACGGCGAGAAGACCAAGGCTCGCTCGGCCAACAACGGGTTCAACCGCAAGCAGGATGTGTCTCCCAAGCTCCGTGAGTTCCTTGACCTTCCAGATGGTGAGCTAATCTCTCGCAGTGAAGTGACCAAGCGTATCAATGCCTATGTGAAGGAGCAGGGGCTGAAGCATCCAGACAATGGTCGTGTGATTATCATGGATGATAAACTGACCAAGCTTCTTGAGCCCCCTGCGGACACTCAGGTGACCTTCCTGAACATTCAGAAGTTCCTTAGCCCTCATTACATCAAGGTTGAGGACCAGTCCACCGAGCCTGTAGAGGAGAAGGCAAAGGCTAAGCGCCCAACCGCTCGCAAGCCTAAGGTGTAAAATGAGGGACTTAAAAAAATCAAAATACTATAATATATAACAATGGAAAGCGAATTAACTGACCCACCAGAACTTGACCGCAATGAGATTTCCCAACTTGTTGGTACAAAGATAAATAACCTTGATTTGTATCAAAAAGCGTTTACTCATAAGTCTGCTCTCAAGACATATACCTTAACCGAGTCATTTGAGACTCTTGAATTCATTGGCGACTCTGTCCTTGGCTTTGTTATAACCAAGTTCCTGTTTGACAGGTATGAGGGCAAACAGGAAGGTTTCCTGACAAAGGCACGAACAAAGCTAGTGAGGGGAGAGACTCTTGCTGATCTCGCCAGGAATTTAAAATTCGACAAGTGGATTTTGATGGATGAGAAAGGTATGCGCAATGGTTGGAACAGGAATACAAAGGTTCTTGAGGATGCCTTTGAGGCGTTTATAGGTGCTATATACTTAGACCTTGGTCTGATTCACGCTAGGCGTTTTGTGTTGGGTACATTTGAGATGATTGATATGAAATGTTTAATGATTGACGACAATTTTAAAGATCAATTGATGAGGTATTGTCAGGCTAACAAATTTGACTTGCCAACATATATCATCAATTCACATTCAAGTGGTATATTTGATATATCTGTAGAGGTTGATGGTGAATCTGGGACGGGCGTTGCCAAGAGTAAGCGACAAGCTGAACAGAACGCAGCTGAAATGGTTATTAAAGCTTTGGGTCTATAGGTACATAGACACTATGCTTGAGAAAGTGCGTAAGATTATCGAGCGTGAATACGAAGCTCAGAAATCTGATGAATGGCTTAAGCTTCGTGGTAAGATGCTCACGGCGTCTGATGCGGCGACAGCTATTGGTTGCAATCCTTATTCAAATGACAAGGAATTGATACTAAACAAATGTGGCCATCGCACATTCTTTGGAAATGCGGCAACCAAACACGGCGAAAAGTATGAGGACGAAGCTCGTGACAAGTGGTGTGCCATGACGGGTGAGGTTTCTCACGAGATTGGTCTATTCCCACACCCCAAATATGACTGGTTGGGTGGGAGTCCTGACGGTATTACTGAATCTGGAAAGCTTGTTGAGATTAAGTGTCCTATGATGCGCAAGATAACAAGCGAGGTTCCTGTTCATTATATGCCTCAGCTTCAATTGTTGATGGATATCTTGGACCTTGACGAGGCGGTGTTCATCCAATACAAACCGTATGAACTGACGTGGCCGGCTCCAGAAGAATTTGTGGTTACACATATACCCCGCGATCCAAACTGGATGGAGGAAAATCTCCCGAAGATGAGGGCTCTCTGGGATAAGGTCTTATGGCATCGTGAACACGGAGTTGAAGAACTTTTGCCAAAGCCTAAAGAGAAAAAGACTCGAAAGAAGAAGGTGGTTGTGAGGGCTCCTTGTGAGATTATTGAAAATGAAGATGATGTATGTTTCAATGATTAACCAAAAGTTTTTTCGGCTCTGTATGTGATATGTAATAATGCATCAGTTCGATTTTTATGTTCTGAGTAAACTTCGCCAATGTTTGCCGATGTTGGGGGTAAAATCCCATCACCAACAAATACGAAGATTGCGTACTTTGATGATAGCTCTATTCGCGTGCGTATGATACACACGATTTGCCCAATTGTAAAATCTTTCTCAATAAGGTAATAATGGCGGCCTAAATCGGGTATAGTTTTTTCGTCTGCCGCGACACTGATATATACGGGTACTTTACCAGGATATTTAACCATGGCCAAATGCGCTTTCATTGATGGGTCCTCGGCCATACTGTTTATTGACATTAAAATTTTAATTTGTTAGAATATGCTTAAGCTTGGTAGAGTTTCCAGTATTGTTACAAGACGTCACTTTCGCCGACCTTTGACCAAGAAATTTGTGACACTCAAGTATGTACCATCTATAGTAGAAAACATCATAACAAAAGATGTCGATATAGAGAAGTTTGTAAAAGATGTAATAATTATAGAAGGTATAACTTTGGCTGTCAAAATTGCTATAGTAATGTTCAATCTAGAGAATAAAAAATACATGTATGAAGATGTCTCAAGTGACAACACAGAAGGTGAAGAACAAACAGACTACGAGTGCCATGTCAGCGAAGACGACTTCTATGATTGTCGAGAAGTGCTACAAGACTGGGACGAAGAGTCTGAATGGTAGGCTTATTGCCCCCTATCAGCGTGATGGTGTTCTGTGGATGCTCTGGCGTGAGAGGCAGCACACGGGTCCTCGAGGGGGCTTTCTTTGTGACGAGATGGGGCTGGGAAAGACCGTCCAGACAATTACAACTATGCTTGGAAATCCCAAAAAGTCATCTCTCATTGTGACTCCAAAGTCTATTATCACTCAGTGGAAAACTGAAATTGAAAAGTTTGCTCCCCATCTCAAAGTTATGTTATTTGATGGTCCCGGGAGGCGAACAAATTTTGAAGATTTTGATGTTGTTATTGCTCCCTATAGCTTGACTTTCAAGAAGAAAGATGATCCAGATGACACCCCACTCCATGGAGTTCATTGGGGTAGAATCATTCTTGATGAGGCTCATGAGATTCGCAATATCAAGTCGAAAATGAATATCAGTTTGAGCGCAATGAAGTCTGAAATTCGTTGGCTTTTGTCTGGCACACCAGTTTTCAACACTATCAAGGATTTCATAGCCCTGAGTCGTTTCCTGGGTGTGTCTAGACAAGCTGTTCAGGGTGACCTCACAAATGTCCGCAAGAAGTTTGTTTTGCGTAGAACCAAGGAAGACTTGGCAAAATTCAATAAGCGCCTAGAACTCCCTCCATGCGAATTTGAAAATGTCGAGGTTGAAATGCTTCCGGAGGAGTGGAAACTATATGAAGCTGTTTTCAATGAAAATCAAGATATTGTCCGAGACCTTTTCAGAAACTCGGTAAATATTGGCATGCATTCTATGCACATTCTGGAGTGTCTTTTGCGTTCTCGTCAGACGGCTATTCATCCTCAGATTTACCTCAATGGTGTTGGTAAAAAGAAGGATGAGGTTCCTGAGAAATGGGAACATGAAACCAAGAAGATTGACATGCTGGTCAATATGGTGAAGGACCACCCAAGCGAAAAGACTTTGGTTTTCTGTCAATTTATTGGTGAGATGAATTTGATTCAGGATGAGTTGTATCAGCAGGGTATCAAAACCTATCGCATTGATGGGTCGGTATCAAAGGATGACCGCGACAAACAGGTTAATCTATTCAAAACTGGTAGTCAGGGTTCGGTATTCCTAATCCAAATTAAGGCTGGTGGTCAGGGGCTCAACCTCCAGGAAGCAACCCGGGTTTACATAACTGCACCAAGTTGGAACCCAGCAACTGAACTCCAGGCGATTGGTCGGAGTCATAGGACGGGTCAAACTAAGAAGGTTGTTGTTAGGAAGTTTATTGCCACAGGGCCCGACGGTGCCCCAACTATCGAGCATTCTATGATGGAACTTCAGAAGGCTAAATCCTTGGTGTGTTCAGAGGTTCTTAATGACCCCAGGTTGGCTAGTCAAATTCCCACCAAGACTGGTGGGGGTAACCTAACAATCCGTGATATCAAAAAGATTTTCCAGGTATAGAGTAAATGGTTGTTGGTACACGCGCACAAGTTTTCCATGGCACAGCAGGGCAGACTGCCGGTGGTCTCACATCAAAGGATCTTACGCTTAAAGATGGTCGTATTGTGTCCAAAGCTGCATCAGCGGCTGCCACCAAGCGTATGAAGAAGGAGGGTAAGAAGCACCTCGTTAAGGCTTTTAAGCCCGCTAAGAGTGGATTCAAGCTTCAGCCAAAAGCGGGCACTGCAGCCCATAAGAAGCTCGTAAAAAAGATGTAAGTAACTATTAAAACATGAAGGATTCTGTTGAAGATTGGACGAAATGTGTTAAAAGAGCTAAAAAGGTGGTGCGTCAGCCACCAAACACCTATACCATGATAAAGGGACCAGTCCTCAAGACGGCTCAAAAATGTTATTGTGCTATGGGCTACTAGCAAAAAAAATCTCAGGGTAGAATAAGAAAAATGATGAACTCAACCAACTTTGCTAACGTCAAGAGGCGCGTTATCCGCATGGGTCCCCGTGGTGGCTTTTTCGTTACCAAAACGGGCGGCGAGAAAAAGCCTCGTCCCGTGGCTAGATTCCGCAAGGCAGCAGACGGCTCCCTGGTGAAACTGACTAAGGCTAACCTTCCCAATGTGCCAGAGGCAATCCGCCCCAAGCGCGCCGCAGCAGCCAAGGCTACCGTAGCCCGCCCCCGTCTTTCCCCAGGCGCCAAGGCAACCAAGATGTTCGCCACCATCATGAATAAGGGTCCCCGCAAGGTGCGTAAGAACAAGGGTCTCCGTCGCAAGGCTTCCCCATCCCCCAACCAGGGTGCACTCCTTCGCCAGATGAACACCGAGAGCCGCCGTATGGCCGTCACCCGCGCCAAGAAGGCTGTCGTGGCAACCAAGAAGGCCAACGACAAGGTTATCGATATGGCTGCCAAGGTGGCACTCAAGGCTAACAAACAGGCTGCCGAAAAGGCCAAGAAGGCTATCAACAAGACCATGATGGTTGTGTCGCCAGGTGGCACTATCTACAAGTCCAAGCGCTCCATGCTTCAGCGCAAGTCCCGCGCCACCAAGAAGAACTTCGTGAACAAGATGACCAACAACAACCCATTCGCCGCCCTCGCTAAGTAAGTAAATAAATAAATAAATAAATAAATAAAAATACATTTTAAAAACTTTGAAGGGTTTTTAAAATGTATGTTGCTAATTAGTCCAACCCCACAAATTGAAATCCCTTTAGGCGCTGCGGTTCATAGACCTTTAGCTGGTGCAACTTCCATGTAACACCAAACATCTTATTCATGAAATAAACACTATTCATCTCGACCATGGCAACGCCCGAATGTTTTGAGTAAAGACCCTTCTCAGCTTCACCACAGATATCTGTATTGGCCGCGTCAAATATTGAAGGCTTGATAGTGCCGTCTGTCTCGGTGTCAACTTTCACGCGGAATTTTGGCTCCCCACCAGAATCCTTAATATTAGAATTGAACATACCGCGAATCTCATTCTCTGGAAGGTCCTTGCCGAAAATCTGCTGTCTGTTCTCGTATACATGATGAACAACATACTCCTCTAGACCTCGTAGAAATGTATGAAACTTATTAACATAATTACCCTCCTCATCCCACCCCTTCATAGAAAACTGAATATCCCACTTTGTTGGACCCATACCAGGCTTGAAGCCCGAGATGCCGAATGGAATGTACATTCTAGGTATCTGAAATCTTAAAGGCTTGTTGTCTACTGGGTTTGCAATACATATCTTACGGTTAGAATAGTCGCAAAGCAATGGTCTATCAATCTCTGTGAAAGACATATTTAATAATTGTGTAAAAGCTTTAAGCTCCGTCATACCAGTCGCTTCACGACTGTTCTTTTTTTGAAGTCGCAGAATCAACACCCACGGCGTTGGGCCTGTTCAGGCTGAACAAGTCTCACAAATTGTTGATGGGTCGATTGTGAATTGAATGGGACGAGACTTCGCCTTGCTCCTCAGATAGTACATACCAGTCTTTAGACCAGACTTCCAGGCATACATATGCATAGATGATAGCTTGGACATTGTTGGGTTCTCAACAAACAGATTCATACTTTGACTCTGGTCAATGAAGCGACCGCGATCAGCTGCCATATCAATAATCACCTTTTGCTTAATCTCCCACACAGTCTTGAATAGGTCCTTAATATTCTGAGAAATCTCAGGAATATCCTGGATTGAACCACCCGCCTTAATCATCTTATTCTTGAGTTCATTTGACCAAAGCCCCTTCTCAATAAGTGCATTCACCAAATAGTTATTGATAACTACAAATTCACCAGCCAATGTACGACGAAGGTAAATGTTGGTAGTATATGGCTCGATACACTCGTTGTTTCCAAGAATCTGTGAAGTGCTAGCAGTTGGCATTGGAGCCAATAACAGACTGTTACGGAGACCGTGTACTTTGATTCGTTCCTTCAACAAGTTCCAGTCCAAAGTCCCAATGCCACGGTCATTGTCCCCTTCCCACATATCAAATTGTAAGATGCCCTGAGAAGCTGGAGACCCCTTAAATGTCTCATAAGGTCCATCCTCTATGGCAAGCTGGCAACTTTCCTCCAATGCTGCGTGGTAGATTGTCTCAAAAATCTGCGAGTTGAGCTTGCGAGCACCATCAGACTCAAATGGAAACTTCAAGATTGCAAAGACATCCGCCAAACCCTGAACACCAATACCAATTGGACGATGCCTCATATTGGAATTCTTCGCCTCTTCAATGGGATAATAATTACGGTCAATCACTCGATTCAGATTGCGAGTTAGGATTCGGGTAATCTTGTGAAGTTCGTCGAAATCAAACACACCATCCTTAATGTATTTTGGTAGAGCCAAAGAACCCAAGTTACAAACAGCCGTCTCGTCGGGCTTTGAAACCTCCAGGATTTCGGTACAGAGGTTACTGGACTTGATGACACCTATATTCTTCTGATTGGACTTGTGATTACATGAATCCTTGTAGAGCATATAAGGTGTACCAGTCTCAGTCTGAGACTTGATAATCGCCTTCCAGACCTGCATTGCTGGAACCGTCGTATTTGCGCGACCACCAGCTTCATACTGAGTATAGAGTTTCTCAAACTCGTCACCATAACAATCAGAAAGACCAGGACATTTATCGGGGCAAAATAGACTCCAATTACCACCCTCCTCAACTCGCTTCATGAATAGATCGGGAATCCACATTGCTGAAAATAAGTCACGGCACCTTGATTCTTCATCACCTTGATTGAGACGAAGTTCAAGAAACTCCATGATGTCCGCGTGCCACGGTTCAAGATATACTGCGATAGAACCCTTACGGCGACCACCCTGATTCACGTAGCGAGCTGTTGAGTTGTAAACCCTTAGCATAGGGATGATGCCATCAGATGTACCGTTGGTTCCGCGGATACGAGACTTGTTAGCACGGATGTTGTGAAGATGAAGACCAATACCACCCGCCCACTTACTGATGTGTGCGCAATTGGTAAGGGTGCTGTAAATACCAGCAATACTATCCTCCTTCATAGCCAATAGGAAACAACTACTCATTTGCGGGCGAGGAGTTCCCGCGTTGAATAAGGTTGGGGTTGCATGGATGAAATATCCCTTCGACATATACTCATAGGTTTCGAGGACCCTCTCACGGTCATCGCCATGAATACCTAATGAGACTCTCATAAACATATACTGTGGCGTCTCGACAATTACACCATCGACATTCTGAAGATAACTCTTTTCCAGAGTCTTGAGTCCAAAATACCCATATTCAAAGTCCCTATCTGGGACAATTTTATCGTCAAGGTTATGATAGTTCAACCGACAATCGAGTATCTCAGCATCCACTTCAAGTTTCATAGATTCTGAGAACGTCTTGGGAACAATCTTCTGAATATTACTCGCAATGATTCGTGTTGCTAGAGTCTCATACTTTGGCTGTTCGGTCATCCAACCAACCGAAACCTCTGCCGCCAGGGAGTCAATCTCTTGGGTTGAAATACCATCATACATCGACTCGACAACCTTTTGCGCAACACGGTCTGGGCTAACATCATCTAGTAAATCCTGGGCCAACTTGGATATGCGAATGGTGACCTTGTCAAACTTCATATCTTCGTGAGACCCTGAACGCTTCAGGACCTTCATGCTTAATTATTTATATATAGTATAATGCTTTTAATACTCTTGATAGTACTGATACTTATTAGAGCTGGTATCGGGTTTGTACCATATTTAGATAAGTTTGGAGTTTTTGAAAAGGATGAAAGAGGCAAATTAAAATTAAATACATATGATGATTGGGTTTTGATGCTCAAATATCATAAGGAACTTTGTGATTTTGCCACGGAGAATAAGCCAACAAAGACTAAGAATTGGTATCACCCCAATATTAAGGCATTTAAGGGTTGTGGTAAAGAAGCCGTTGAATCAATTGCCACCCACAGAACTGACGGTGGCAATTGATTCAACTCCTCACCTTAACTGGGCCAGCAATCTCAGCCTTGCGGTTTGGCTGAAGCATGTAGCTGTTCACATAAAAGGGTCCCATCTCACCCACTGGTGTAATTGGGGCATATGAACCAATAAAGCACTTTGGGGGCTCACACTCTGGACCTTTCATGAATGGCGAAGGGGTATCCAGGGGGGCGAACGCTTCATCGAGGTCAGCTGCCAAGATCATTTTATTATATTCTCAGATATTAATAATGAAGTCGGAGATTCGTTCCGAAGTGCTGTCATCTATACAGCAGTGTGCAACTCCCCTGAATCAACTGTTCTTTTCGGAGTTTAATATAAATTTGGTTCAGAAGATGATTCGTCAGATGTTCAAAAATAAGACGGGCATATCTATAGACTATCAGAAGCCAGCTGACCTCCTGGCCCTGATGAGGTCTGTGTTTATTGCCAACTCTTGCAATCCAAATGAAAAGGTGTGCGAACAGACCAAGATGATGAACGACCAGGTTGCAAAACTTGCAATCGGTCAAGTTGAAACCGGTGTGTCCCAGTACATAGGATACCTGCGTGATATTGATTCGACTCATATTCCACTGGCTGTTCCAATCAATACAAGCACCTATGGTAAGAAGGTTGACTTCAATAACCAGATTGGGATGTGAGGCACTTAAAAGTTCAAGCCATTTATACTATAAGATGAGTCTCAATGACTACCGAGACAACACTATGATCATGTGTAAACAGAAGGGGTGGGACAAGGTTAATATACCCACTGTATGGCTTCTTTTTACAGAGGAGGTTGGTGAATTGGCATCCGCAATTAGGCAGTATACCAGGACATTCAAGAAGCGTGCCCTGAAGAAAGAAAGGGGAGTTGATGTTCAGAGTGAAATGGGTGATGTTTTCAGTTACCTATTTCAGCTGGCTTCAATGTTAAATATTGACCTTAATGATATGTGGATTCAGCATCAGATGAAGGTTATCGAAAAAAATTATAGTGCGAATAAGTAAGAATGAGCGAATATATGCTTGACGATTACAATCAGATAAATGACATCAACCCTTTTGTTGTAAAGGATTTTTCTTTACCCGGCACTTGGTCCGAACCATATAAGTTTGCTCCACATAAAGAGCCTGTTGAGGAAAAAGCACAATGGGACACAGACTATAAAAGCCCTGCGTGCTCTATGATTGCACTTGGTGATAAGACTGTAAGCTTCTGTAATCCAGGGGAGCCAAATTGCCCAATGTCAAGGCCACTTTTTCCAGAGCAGTTGTATGACCCAGGTATGTGGAACTATTATCCAAAAAAGAAGGTTGTGAAGAAAGGTGGCGGTAATAATTGGGTTCTGATTACATTGATTGTGTTTTTTGTGCTTATACTCCTATCGTTCTTACGAGGCTAAAATAACGCTCAAGTCTATACTCATTGATACACGTTGCGATAACCCTCATACTCGTGTTCCTATAAATTTCATTTAGAAGTTCATTCTGCCAACCACACTTTCGATTTATCAGCGGTGGCTCGAAAGTTGGGTCCAGGATCTTGATGGCATTCATCAAGCGAATCTTGATCTTTTGGGTTGGTATCATAATGTCGTGACTATCAAGAGCAAGTTTGCATAGACGGCGACGGATGTCCAGATTCTTCTTAACCATACAATCAAGGAAACTTTCATACTTTGTCTGATTGGGCTCAAATGATATGTTAGTCCAGTTACCAGTTGGGGATGTATGATATAACCATTCACAATGCTGCTTCATACCAATACCGGGAATGAACTTTTCCACCGTAATCTCAATAACATGGGAACCTTCCTCAACACAATATATATACCTCGCCTCACGAACATAGCATGCCATCTTGCTTCTTTACAGAATAGGCGAGCTTCTTCTCTAAGTCCGCCGTGTGTCTCTTTGTTTTCTCATCCATATTTGGGCATTTGTGAACTGTGAGGTTAAGGCACTTGAAGCATACCTTTGCGTCACAGCAGGTACAGGTCATAGGTATTCCACATTTCTTCTTACAATTCTCACACTTGGGCATTTTTTTACTCATATATAGTAATATAAGTTTAAGGATGGTTACAACCAGGGGTAGTACCGCCAAGAGGAGAGCAAGTGCTACGCCAATGAGGGCGTCTTTGGCTAGAAGTGCTAAGAAACCCCGCGTCAGTGAATCAATGACTACCAGAAGGGGTGGTCAGGAATTTAGTGATTTGGCTAGCAAAACAAACCTAAGAGTTTTAGGAAATAATCTTAATGGGGAAATACAGAGACGCCAGGGTGCTACCAAGCGTAAAATGTCACCCAGCCCAGTGGCAACCGCGGCATCTAAGAAAGCAAGAACAATAACAAATTTAAAAGCATCTATGAGAAAGCGGGGAAGCACTGCCCGTACACCCAAAACTTTGGCAAGGCAGGAACTGACAAATGAACAATTTAGAAATCAGATTACAAAAATTTTAAATACTCAAAAATTATCAAAAGACAAATTGAAAACACTCAAAAATAATGCAAATGAACGCAATGGTATGAAAAATATTTCAAACCGTATTAATCTGTTGTTAAATCCTGTCCGTGCCACGGCAAAGACTCCCAGCAGACCAATGTCCGCTCGTGGTAAAACGGCAAAGACTCCCAGCAGACCAATGTCCGCTCGTGGTAAAACGGCAAAGACTCCCAGCAGACCAATGTCCGCCCCAGTTGCTAACAAGGCATATAATGTGGCAGCCAGTAAAATGGTTAATGCTATAAAAACTGCATATCTCACTGTTATAAAAAGAAGAATAAAAACAATTTCAACTAGAAATGAGCGCAAACCAGCAAAATTATATTTTTTATATGATACTTTTCGTATAGTTAGCGCATCTGTTATTCATAGAAGATGGGTCAAACTATATGGTATGCCCACTACAATCGATGAGAATAAGATTAGAAAAGATATTGATGAAAATTTCATACCTGTATATCAAAATTCAAGCAAAGTTGTGAGATTAAAGAATATATCTGAGACTCAACCAACCGTTCTAAATTTTGATGAAAAAACTTTATTCAGATGGTTCTTCTTAATGTGGTTAGATTCACACCACGATGGAACTACGTCGTCAACTTCGTCATTTTTTAAATATTTAGATTTTATAAATGTCAATAATAATTATATTCAAAAAGCAATAAAATCATATGATTATAGAAATGATAAACTCATAACATCTGGTTACTTTGGTAAAGTTATGGAAAATGGTGATATTACGCCACCAACAAAAGGTAGATTTGAGGCAGTTATGAAGACTCAGTTATTTAATTTTTTTACAAATAGTAATAATGTCATATCATTAAGAAGAAACTCCAAGATTACACGCGGCAAGTTATCAGTTGCACTTGATCAGGAACATGCTGCATCTATATCTTTATTTGTAACTGGTAATCACGAGAATATGGTAAATAAAATAACTGTAGCAAATTTTATGGACCCTGGTGTATATATGCAAAATGGTATAGGTTTAAATGACGATTTTGATAAATTCTTTGTTTCAAAAACAAACAATACAGAATTATTTAAAAAACTAAATAATGACTATATCGTCAATACATTCTTATTCAGTATGAGATATAAAAATGTTCCATTTATGGAATTAAGAACATTCTTGAATTCCCACAACAATCTCGACCCCGTAAGTTACGAAAAATCTAGACCTATAAAACTTGAGATGAAATATTTAATGAACAATGGTATAATATCAGATTGGAAAGATATTACGCCTTCTAAGAAAGAAAAGAATACTACATTTGAAGGTGTTATGAATAAATATTTTGGCGACTGTTTACAAGGACTTGTTGTTGCCACAAATAACAAATTTAGACCAAATAATCCAATACATTTAGCGACTGGTGACGGGGCATTTGCTGGTGTGTTTGGTAACATATGCGATGCTATTGAGGTTCCAACCAGATTAGTAGTTGACAACGCACTAGCCGAGGGTATTTTAGATATATATTACTTGCCAGATGATATTCAAATAACCGGTCTCATTAACAAACCAAATGCATCTGGGAATGTCGCTAGTAGCCATATGGCCTAAGGCACC